>ENA-ORNG01001170-ORNG01001170.1-human-gut-metagenome-genome-assembly--contig:-NODE-1170-length-19683-cov-5.007336_pt1 | contig 19683 bp, 19 predicted proteins | sample MGYA00242113_ERZ509018 | MGnify/ENA primary metagenome ERZ509018 (study PRJEB26280, sample SAMEA2338711) | human gut metagenome | biome: human gut; feature: human-associated habitat; material: faeces... | reverse complement strand
TAAGATGAGGAAAAATTTCTCATTTTAATTTGCGCTAAATCTTGACATAGGACCAACCTTTATTCGGATGAGGATATAGAGAAAATATTTGAAGTTGCCGACTCATTGGTGGTTACCAGAGCAACCAAAAACAAATACGTGGAAAAAGAAATGCCCTTGTTCCTGCGTCTGCTTTATTGCTGTGGCTTACGCGTTGGAGAAACCGTGAGTATTAAAGTTGGAGACTTGGATTTTGACAGGAATCTGATTATTCTTCGGGTTACAAAAAAATATAAGCAAAGGTTGGTTCCTTTTGGAAAGGACTTAGCAGAAATCATTTATCACTATTGCATAGGAATGGGAATACTGAATGATTCGGAAGCATATCTCTTTCCGGGAGAAGACACGTATAGCCATATATTAACTAATAACGTCGGAAACTATTATAGGATTATTCGGAAAAGGGCTGGAATAAACAACAGTTGGCAAATTAAGAATGGACGCGGTGCTTGTCTTCACTGCTTCAGGCATACATTTGCTGTCAGATCTTTTGATAAGAATGAGCGTAATGGTATAAAAGCCAGCGAATCTGTTCCATTCTTATCGACATATTTAGGTCATGACAGCCTTTGCGAGACGGAAAAGTATCTAAAATTCAGTGGCAATTACTTTGAGGATACGCTTACAAAGTTTAATGATTATTCTGGAGAATTATTTCCGGAGGTGATCATCTATGAGTAGGCGAAAAATCGAATTTATGTCATTGTTGGAAGATTATTTTGAGACGTACTTGCCATATAGCCGGGGCCTTAGCCCAAACACGATAGAATCCTATAAGCAAAGTTTCATGTTGTTACTCCGATTTATGTCGGATGTTAAGGGCATTTATCCTGATGATATCAAGTTCTCAATCTTAAATTATGATACATTGATGGAATTCTTTAACTGGCTCGAAAAAGAAAGGCATTGCAAACCTGTAACCAGAAACCAGCGGCTCTCAGCACTTTCAGCGTTCTCAGAGTATGCGCAGAATAGAGATTTTGATGCGGCATCTGTATTCAGAAGTGCCATTGTAAAGATTCCGATAAAGCGTGGAAACAAAAAAGCAAGAGCCGTTTTTTCAAGGGATGAGATAAAAATATTATTAGCACTCCCTGATGAAAACTATGAAACCGGGCTAAGAGACAAGGTTCTGCTTTCATTTATGTATGCAACTGGTGCACGAGCGCAGGAAATATGCGATTTTACAGTTGATGCTCTTCATATAAATGACAAAAATGCATCTGTTACATTAATTGGAAAAGGAACAAAAGCCAGGCAAGTGGGGATCTCTTTAAGTTTGGCAAGAACTATTCGAAAATATATTATACATAGACATATTGAAGGATATCCTGAAAAGCATGTATTTTCCAGCCAAACGCATGAACAAATGACCGTATCCTGCGTTGAAGGAATATATAAGAAGTATGTAGCCATTGCAAAAGAGAAACATCCAAATATGTTTCTTAAGGACAGCTATCCGCCCCATTCCATGAGGCATAGTACAGCCTGTCATCTGTTAGAAGCAGGAGTAGATATTGTGACAATCAAAAACATACTTGGACATGTATCTGTACAGACAACACAGATTTATGCAGAAATGTCGCAAGATTCTGTTGATAGGAAACTTAAGGAATGGAATGATACTTGGTTTTCCAGTAATGTAGAAGTGAAGGAAGTCAAAAAAAGTATACCTGGATTTCTGAAGAGAAAGTAAAATATTATTCGAGAAGAATTATTGAAAATACCGCTATTAACTATGATAACCGAAATCTTCTCGAATAATAATTCTTCTCGGATAATCGGTATTATTTTGGTTCTGAAATAATACCGATATGCGAAAAAGTATCGACGGCTTGATGGCAATCGTTCGGGATACCTATGAATTAGATCCCTACAGCAATTCCCTGTTTCTTTTCTGCGGCAGACGCTGTGACCGGATCAAAGCGCTTCATTTTGAAAAAGATGGATTCTGTCTCTATTATAAACGTTTAGATAATGGGCGGTTCCAGTGGCCCCGGGATTCTTCCGAAGTAAGGAATCTTACCCGGCAGGAATACCGCTGGCTTTTAGAAGGGCTTTCCATCGATCAGCCCAAAGCAATCCGGCCTGCCGGGAGAAAGGACTTCTGACCTTTGTGCAAAAGGGAGAAATTTTTTCTTCCCTTATGGGGCAGAAAAAAACGCTGCTGATGGGTTATCCACATAACAATGGAACCGCCGGGAGATTAGGGGATAACGATTTCCATTTTTCCCAGGTTACTGTTTGCGTGTGGAAAGCCCAACGTTTTTCATAGGGAATATCCCGCCGAAGCTATGTGTTTTCCACATTTTTCTTTCGTCAAAATGACGACGGAAGTACGGCGGAAAATTCGCTTTTCTGCTGGATTTTCGGTATAATAGGAACCAGCAAAAAGGAAAGGTGGTCCCTTAATGCCGCAGTCAGAGATGGAAGCGCTCGTGCAGCTTCAGAAAGAGACAATTGAATCCCTTCGTCAGCTGGTGGACAGCCAGCGTCTTACGATCGAGCAGATGACCAAAAGCCATGAGGAGCAGACCGCACAGCTGAACCAGACGATCGCAAATCTCAATGAGACAGTCGAATATCTGAAGAAAAAGCTGTTCGCATCTTCCAGCGAAAAAACAAAAAAAGATGCATTCCCAGGACAGATGGATCTGTTCAATGAAGCAGAAGCCACTGCAGATCCTTCTGTCCCGGAACCGGCTCTTGAGGAGGCTGTTGGTGGTTATAAACGTAAGGCAAAGAAACCAAAGGCCACCAGGGAAGAGATCCTTGCAGGGCTTCCTGTGGTGGAAGTTCCCTGCACCGTGCCGGATGAGGACAGGAGCTGCCCCTACTGCAATGCTCCGATGGAGGTTATCGGGAAAAAGGTCGTGCGGGAAGAACTGCGGATCATCCCTGCAAAAGTGGAACGGATCCAGTATGTCCAGGAAGTGCTTGGCTGTCCGGAATGTAAGAAAGACGGCGCTTCCGTTATTGTTGGGGCCGAAACACCAAGCCCGCTGCTGAAACACAGCCTTGCATCTCCGTCCACGGTTGCTTACGTGATGTATCAGAAATATGTGAACAGCATCCCTCTTTACCGTCAGGAGGCGGATTGGAAACAGCTGGGAGTAAAGCTCCCCAGAGCGACACTGGCTAACTGGGTCATCAAATGCGGCATAGATTATATGGAGCCGGTGTATGAACAGCTTCACCAGCATCTGCTGGAGAGGGACATCATCCATGCAGATGAAACACCCTGCCAAGTACTGAAGGAAGAAGGGAAAACGGCACAGTCCAAGTCCTATATGTGGCTGTATGGCTCTGGAAATGACGGGCTGCCGCCGATCCGTCTGTATGATTACCAGCCCAGCCGGGGCGGATATCATGCGGAAGGATTCCTGAAAGGATTTTCAGGATACCTTACCTGTGATGGTTTTTGCGGTTATAATAAGCTGAAGGATATCATCCGCTGCGGCTGCCTTGCCCATATGAGACGGTACTGGCATGATGCACTTCCCGGGAAATCGAAGAAATCCCCGGATAAGACTCCGGCAGAGATCGGTTTCGATTACTGCAACCAGTTATTCGAACTGGAAAAGGAGTATGCGGATCTGGATGCCGATACACGGAAAGCCAAGCGTCTTGAGACAGAGCCTGCCATATGGGAGGCTTACTGGTCATGGCTTGAAACAGTGAACCCAGCTGGCGGAAGCCGTCTGGCCAAAGCGGTGACCTATGCGAAAAACCAGAAGCCATATATGGAGAACTACCTGTTGGATGGGCGGTGCTCCATATCGAACAATATCGCAGAAAATATCGCCCGCCCCTATGCGGTAGGGCGGAAAAACTTCCTGTTCCATGATACTGAAAAGGGCGCCCGGGCCAGTTCCATCATTTACAGTTTAGTAGAAACTGCAAAACTCAACAATCTGAACATCTACGCATATCTGGAGACTGTACTGCTCTATATGCCGGACTACAAAAATGAGCCCGAAGGTATAGAAGAGCTGATGCCATGGTCTGACATGATACAGCAGAGATGCCGGATCAAATCGAAAAGTTGAAGTTGGAGTATTTTACTTCAACTATAGCGGAATACCTTGTGAAAAGATAGCCATTATTTTATTGAGCGCTTACGATATAGAAAGACAACAACTGAAAAATTAGGAAGAGGTATGGAACGTAGCAAAGAAGGGGTTACGTTCCTTTTTTGTGCTGCGTTTTAGAAAATGATGAATGGAGAGCATCATGAAAGGAGGGAAAGCATGCATATCCATGAGTTTGCCGACTGCTGTGAGTTCTCGGAGGTGGCAATCGGTGGAACGCTTCCAGCCACGCAGGAATACAGGCATTTTTTAAAGAATCTGCATCCAAAGCAGATTTTGAATATGCAGATTTTGATTCCACTTTATGAAGTCCAGTTTCAGTATGAAACAATCCGAGGGAATCTTAGAACAGGAAAGAAATATTTTTTTGCAAACAACGGCGAGCATGAAAATATTGACTTGGAAATTGAGATGAAACTGGAGGACTGGGTACAGGATGAAAACCGCAGGAGGCCATACCGGGCAATATCCAATGTAAACATTCTGGATATACGCCGTGTGGCCTATGCAGATTTAGCACTCTGAAACAAAAATGGTTCTGTATGCTGAGCCAAACGCCCTGGGAAGGGTTGCCGCAAGGTGTCTGGTGATTGCGCACGAAAACACCGAAAAAAGCAGATCGGCAAGCGGTGTAAAAGTACACGCCGGTAAGAATGGACTTATCCATCAACAGCAAAATCGTAATTGCTGGAGATGGAAGGATGAAGCATATCGTAAGTTTCAGCGGCGGAAAAGATTCCTCTGCAATGTTGATAAGGATGATAGAAGAAGGGATGCGTATTGATGATATTGTATTTATCAATGTGATGGCAACGCCGGAAATCGGCGCTGAATTCCCGGAAATGTATGAGTATATTGAAAAGATGGAGAAGTATATACACAGAAAGATTACGGTGGTTCCGTCTGTGATGAGTTTTGATGAAGGCTTTCACCGGAAGTACCAGTCAGGGAAAAGAGCGGGCAGTATTTATGGATTTCCACTGACGATAGGCGCATGGTGCAATGACAGGCTGAAACTTCGGGCTATACGACAGCACTACAAATCTTATGGGCCGCATATCCGGTATATCGGTCTTGCGGCGGATGAGACAGAGCGGATAGCAAGATTGGAGAGCTTTTGCCGGGCACCTTTGGCCGAATGGGGAATGACGGAATCAGACTGCATGGAATTCCTGCGAGAGCGTGACATGGTAAATCCGCTGTATCAGAAGTTCCGGCGTCTGGGCTGTTGGTTTTGCGTAAAGCAGAACCTGGATTCTTTGCGTGTGCTCAGACGGGATTACCCAGAATACTGGAAAATGCTGCTTGACTGGGACAAGGAAAGCCCTCGGACGTTCCGTCCAAACTGCACAGTGAGGGATTTGGAAGAGCGGTTTTCCAAGGAAGCGGCGGTTAATGAAGAAAGATTGGAGGAAATAAAAACGAATGGCAAATACCAGATTGTTTGACAGCTGGCAGATTCAAAAGGAGCTGCCAGCTCCTTTTGATATGGCACTCGCAAATCGGCCGAGATATTCGACAAAGGAGGAAGATTGTTCCATCCATAACCGAATCACAAGGGGAAAGAAAGCGACATTGTTTCCTGTAGTACTCCGGGCGCTGTTAAACCTAATCCGGGAAGGAGATGGAAAGCACCTGGCTGCCGGAATGCAGGTTCAGAAAGGACAGACAGCGTTTTATTGTATGGAATATCACTGCAAAGCAGCGAATAGGGAATATGACTGTGCGGTGGTATATAATCCGAAGAACGGGCGGATAAAAGAAAGAATCCTGTGCGGTTCCGATGGCTTGGAAAACCCGTCGGAAGATATGCATGCAGCACATACGTCGCCTCCATTTCAGATTACAGATTCAGAGTGTACGGGGGAAGAACTGATTGCACTTCTTTCGTATGCAAGCATAGAAAAAGGGGGACCGCTCTATGATGGGGAATTTTCTCAGCATTACAAGAAGCTTAAAGACAATCATGACAGCGGATGGAAGGATCCGGAGGGGATGCTGCATTCCGCATATATCTGCTGTGATAATCTATTTTGTCGGGTTGAGAATGGTTCTTCTCTGCAGAAAGCGGGGATTCCTTTTGACAGGAACAGGTATGAGGATGGGAATGTGGATGTTTTGTCGGCTAAAGAACTCCGTACAGGGATATATATTCCCAATCATACAGCAATAGGGTGTTTTAATATATTTTATTTTCAAGACCGGGAACAGGAACATGAAATTCTGGACATGCAAAAGATTTACGGGAAAGAAATTCTGCTTTCTGAAGAAGAAAAACTCCTGGTGCCGAAACTGCCGCCTTCATATAAGGTAGGGAAATACGCTGCAGAAATTTTGAAAGCGGTGGATAAAACGCCTGCCCGTACATTTATGATGACGGGAAGCGCTGGTGTTGGAAAGTCAACGGATGCGCAGATTATCGCTCAGGTATTAGGGTATCCTTATTACTTTTTTACCTGTGGACCGGATACGGATGAACTTTCCCTTGTCGCTTCTATGGTGCCAAATACCAGGAAAGATAAGGAGAGGGCTTTAAGTTTTCCAACCTGTGAGGATATGCTGATGGATCCGGCAAGTGCATTAAAGGAGATGACAGGGGAATATCAGTGTGGAATCAGCCGGGAGGAAGCATTTTCTGAAATCTTGTCGGCGGTCTATGAACAAGGACGTCAGGCAGCAGGAAAGGAAAAAGATTTTACTATGGTGGAGTCTTCTATTATTACAGGCTGTAAGGGTCCTTCAGTAGTTGAAATACAGGAGCCTACAGTGATAGAGCGCCCTGCAGCACTGGTAAAACTGAATTCACTGCTGGACGATACGGCAGCAATCACACTCCTGAACGGGGAAGTGATTTACCGGCATCCGGAAACTATTATCATTCTGACAACGAACCTGAATTATGCCGGGTGCAGGAATTTTAATGAATCTGTGCTTTCCAGAGTACAGTTTGTCCAGCACAGAAAAGATATGACAGTGGAACAGATGGTCCAACGGGCAAGCCGGAGAACCGGATTTACTGACCTGGAACTCTTAAGGGAAATGGCAGAAATTTCACTGGAAATCCGACGGCACATCCATGAAGAAGAAATCCAGGGTGGGCTTTGCGATTACCGGGAATATGAGGGGTGGATTTGGTCCTTTGTAGCAAAGGGGAATATCCTTGATGCGGCGAAGGATACTATTGTAGGAAAAGCCTCTATGGATCCGGAAGACAGGGAAGAAATCATGGAGATTTATGTACGACCTCATTTTGAGGAAGCAGCATAAAAAGAAAAGGAGGACAAGAATGGGATGGAACGAAAAGAAATATCGTCGGGAAATCAACAGGAGCAAAGAACAGCTTACGGATAAAGAGACATTTCTGTCGGCAAGGTATCGGGAATTATTGAGGAAAATGGCTTCCCAGATTACAGAAAAAGGAGTCTCAGACGTTCACACGTATGCGGATTCGGAGTCTAATTGTGCTGGCTGGTGTGACGGAAAGCGGATTGGGATTAACATAGCCAATGGAATCACAAACAGCTTTGTGCAGAAAGAACTGAAAAACATCAGTTTGATCGGAATCTTGGGACATGAGTGTGGGCACAGGAATTTTAGCAATAATGACCTGTTAGGAACCTATCTGTCCGGCATCAGCAAAGAAGGACGGCTGTACCCCTGTATGCCGATGGCGGAATCGGCGGAAGAAGAGGAAAATGTCAAGGAGATGCAGGAAGTTCTCCAAAACAGGAATCCATATTTTATAGGAGTTTTGCATGCACTTGCAAGGTATGTGAATAATTTTCTGGAAGACCTGTATGTGGAAGAACGAATGTGCCGGGAATATCCGGGAAGCATCCGGCGTGGAATCCAGATGAACCGAAGAAGATGGCTGGAGAAAAAAGGAACCGTCAAGGAGCGGAAAGAGGCAGTGAAACTGGAAACAACAGCTCTGTCGGAACTTTTAATGGAGTTTGCCGTTAGCGGAAGCATCAATGTTTGGAATGGGGAAGATGAGGCCTGCCTAAAATGCATGGAAGCATGTCGGCCATATTTGGAAAAGATACGGAGCGAGGACAGGGCACCATACCGTTTTCTTCTCACAAACCAAATCCTTTTAAAGATGTGGGGGGTTATCCAGAAAGATGCAGAGAAATTGAAGGAAGAAGAGAAAAAAGAAAAGGAAGAAAAGGGGGATGACAAAAAGGAAGAGAAAAAGCAGGAGGAAAACGAAAGTGAAGGAACGCCCAAAGAACAGGATGGAAACGCTCAGGCAGAGGGCATAGAACAGGATGCGGCTGCACAGAATGGAACAGACGCTGAGGCTGAATGGAAAGATATCTTGGAGAGGATTGCAGAGATATTTCAAAATTCTCTATCTGTGTATTCGCCAGACCCTTTGCCGGATGACGGAGAAGAATTGCTTCAGGATACCTCAGGTATGGTTTGGCCGGCAGACTGGCAACCGGAAGACGGATGGATGGAAACGGACAATGCCAATCCGCCAGCGGAAAGCGGGCAGCGGGAATCACCGATGCTTTCCGAAGAATTTTTGGAGGCAGAACAGAAACTGGACACTTTTTTATATCTGGTGGCGAAAAAAAAGACAGACGATGAATATGAAAGCAGCCTGTATGCGTCTATGCTGAATTTTCTGAGCCAGATTGAGTTCGGACAGACACATAGGGAAGTGGAGATGAAATTATTCCGTTCGCTGCAGGTACCAGAAGAAGCTATTTTGCAGTACGGGGAGATGGAGTGCCAAATGCGACATGTGCGGAAGAAGCTGCGTGAGCGACTGTTACCGGTACTGGAAAAACGACGGTCAAGGATGGAAACAGGACTTCCCATAGGGCGCCAGCTGGATGTAAGCCATATCTATCGTCCAGACGGAAGGATATTTCAAAAGCGCCGAAATCCGGGAGAGACTCCAACGGCAGTGATCGCTTATCTGATTGACCAATCCTATTCCATGGCAGAATCCAAGCGCATTCAATATGCAAAGGTGGCAGCGCTTTGTCTGTATCAATTTGGGGTAGATGCTGGCATCCCGGTTTGTGTGTACGGCCACCATACCAAGTTAGGGGAAAATTGGCAAGAGCTGGTCTGCTTACATTCTTATGCAGAATTTGATTCCATAGACGGACAGGACAAATACCGGATTATGGGGATGAAACCCTACGGTGCGAACCGGGATGGCGCAGCCCTCAAATTTGTCGGCGAGATGCTGTTAAGGCGGCCCGAAGAACAGAAACTACTGATCCTGAGCAGTGATGGGCTGCCAAATGCAAGCGGATACAGTGGTGATACGGCAAAGGAAGACCTGAAGGCTGTCAAGCAAGAGCTGGAAAGCCAGGGAGTGCTTTTTCTCGCTGCGGCAATTGGGGAAAACAAACAGGAAATCCAGGAAATATATGGAGATGCTTTTTTAGACATCAGCGACATAAGGAAATTTCCGGTCAAACTGACAAATGAGGTTCTTAAAAGAATCGGATAGGAGGAAATGATGGGAGAAAAGATTTCAAACCAGATTGCGGTTTATAAAACTAATAAGGTACTTTTGGAGATGCAGAACTGCCTGAAACCGGCGCCGAAAGAATTCCCATGGCATATCCATGCTGCGGGAAAGAAAGAAGGCTATTCCCTGATTCGGCTGGTTGCAATGGATTACAGCGATAAGAACGAAACCATCAGTGTTTATGCAAATCTGAGACCGGATACGATATTGTATTTGTACGCACAGCTTTGCTCTGGATATGAGTATGTGCATTGGAATGAACAGAAAATTTTTAAAGATGAGGAAAAAGGAGGGGTTGTCACAAGAATCCGAGTTGAGCGCAAAGAAGAGCATAACGGAGAAAAGCGCTCCTATCCATGGATTGTCAATATCGGCAATGGAAAAGGAGAGGTGGCCTATAACCGCAATGGCGGCCAATACTGTAAGGCAGGAACCTATGAGGAAGAAAAAAGTGTCAGCGTTAATCTGACCGATGAGGATTTTTTCTATCTGCTCAGCCGGACGCAGGCAGTCATCCGCACGTTTGAACAGAAAATGCTTTACCGGGACTGGGAGGTGCGCAATTTTCAAACGTTGTTCCGCTTAATCAAAAAGGAGCTTCGTTTCCTGCATGAGGAAGCGGACAGTCAAGAGCGGGAAACGGAGAGAGATGCAGCTTGATAGGAGGAGCAAGATGGAAATAAGAGAGAATCTGGAAGATGCGGTATTAGGACCGTTTTTCCCGAATGGTTATGTGATACGGTTGGGAAAGAGCCAGTATTTCCAGAAGTGGGGAAAAAAGAAAATCTGCTGCGCATCGTTTCCGTTGGCACGTTGTTTTTCAACAGTGGCTGCAGCAAAGCGTTATGCAGAACGTTGTTTTTGGTACGACGGCATGAATCCGCATATCTGTCAGATCCGTTGGTACATGGCGAACTGGGAGGGGGAAATGACTGGAAAACCATGTTACTGGACAGGAGAAAGCTATACATACGATATAGACCAGGCGCTTTCCTTTGCGGATTATAAGGGAGCAAGCGATTATCAGAAAGAAAGGGGGCTGTTGGAATATACCTATTTAGATTTTGCCCCGTTTGCTCTGGAAACGCTATCAGAAGCAGCATAAAAAGTATAACATAGAGAGAAAGCAAAAGGGTGTCAGGAAACTTCCTGCATCCTTTTGCTGTATTGCCCGGAAGATGAGGAATCAAAGTAAAGGGATGACACCTAAAAAAGAGGAGACAAATTAGTATGCAGCAGCGAATATGTTACAGTCAAAGCAGATGTTTACGTAGGAAAATTGTTATAAAATATAGAGATTTCAAAGACTAAATGAGGTATAATGTATATGGGGAATGGAAGGAGAGGTTAAAGAAAGTAAAAAGGCATTTAGATTAGCATAAAAATCCATACGAAGTCTATTTGGAGATGATGAATAAAACGAAATAATATAGAGAAATGAAGTGAAGACACATGGAAGAGAAATTAGAAGAATTCTTTTTTGGTACAGACAAAGATAATATGAATATTGATGAATACCTAAAAAGAATAAATGATGTTACCAAATATTATTATGAAAGTTGCGAAAAGTATAAAAAGCGATTTTATATTTGTTGTTTCATAAGGATTATCGCCTCTGCTATTATACCTGTTATTTCTTTGGCTTCAAAAGTGGATTGGAGTACAATCTGTGTTTCCCTGCTTGCGTGTTTAATTACAATTTCGGAAGCTTATGTTAATGTTACACGAGCATATGAAAAATGGACAAAGTACCGAGATACATGTAATCTACTTTGGATAGAGCAAAGGCGATTTGCTATGAAAGAAGGGATTTACTCTGATGAAAAAAACAGAGTAGATAAATTTGTTGGTAAATGTGAAATGCTTCTCCTTGATGAGATGAGCGAATGGCGTGATTATATAGAAAGAGCCAAAGAAATGGGAAAATAAATTTTCGCTTAGCATTGGGGTAAGGATATTTTCATAGTATAGAATTTAATTTTATGAGAAAAAGAAGGATAATAATGAATAAGAAATATCAAATATTTGTAAGCTCAACATACAAAGATCTGAAACAAGAGAGACAAGTAGCAATTGACAGTATAATAAAATTACGCCATATTCCTGCAGGTATGGAACTTTTTTCCGCAACAGGCGAAAACCAGTTTGAAATGATAAAGCCTATAATATACGAATCGGATTACTATTTACTAATTGTAGCTGGAAAATATGGGACTGTTTGTGAAGAAACCGGTCTTAGTTATACAGAAATGGAGTATGATTTTGCTGTAGAAAATCACAAGAGAGTAATTGCTTTTGTGCATGACAATCCGGATAATCTTCCTTCAGATAAAAGGGAAAACACGGATAAGATGCGAAAAAAGCTAAAAAAATTTCGGCAAAAAGTTATGAGTAACAAGATGGTAAAAATGTGGCATGATACAGTGGATTTATATCAAAATATTCCCATAAGTATTAGTACTGTAATTGAAATGTATCCGTCAAACACATGTTGGTTGCATGTGAATGAGAATGATATATATACACCCCTTGAGGATTATAAGACTTTAAGCGAAAAACTTGTAGTGCCAGTAAAAGAAAACGTAGAATTATACTATAATAATTTAGGGAAAACGACTCTCCAAAATGTTGACTGTACAGAATCATTATGTTTAAAGGTTGATATACCTGAAAAAAACATAGAATCAAATGTAGATGCTTTTTCTGGTTGCAGCATTAGAATGACTTCAGATATAAAAGATTGGGCGAGATATGTTCTGAATGACTATCATTTGTTTTTGGATTGCTATTTGAAGACCGATGAGAGCATTGATATGTGGATTGAAATTAAAGGAGTTGCTGTAGAGATGTACAAGCAGAGATTTCGTTTAGTTGAACAGAAGCAAGAGCGCATTGAAATACGATTAAAAGAATACCTTGATGATTTGGATGATTGGAAAAGAGTTAAGGAGATATGTTTAGTATTTAGACCAACTAAAAAGGCAATCCACGGGGTAATAGAAATAAAAAATATAAAATTGGCGAAATAACAGTATATGTTTAGTGGAACTTGAAAGCGTATTTGAAAGGGAATGACATTTCCTATTCCGTATGATAGAATGAAGTTGAAAAAGATATGTTCATGAGCATTGAAAGGATAGATGTTATGTATAAGATAGAACTGACATTTGATAGCAGCAGCCTGACTCCGGGAGATATGGAACAGATTTGCAGGGAAACAGACCTGATATTTGAAAAAGAAGATTTGGATTGTGCAGACAGACAGCCGGGAAAAAGAATATATCTTGACCGGGGACGCAAACAGGATTATGGAAGATTTTGGGCAGCACTGTTTGCGCTGAAAAGTTCTACGAAGATTACAGATCATTTGCAGGAGTGCGTCTGGTATAATGGAAATGCAAAAGAAAATCTCATTACAGACTTTATAAGGAATTAGCTAAATGGACAGCACACAAAGAAAATGAATCAATTTTGACCTAGATACGGAAGAATTGAAAAAACATTATCCCAAAGGGGATTGGCACAATGCGTATTATGATGTACGGGCCTATTTTGAAAAGAACGGATTTGAACATATCCAAGGCTCCGGTTATCATTCCACTGAAGCTATGACAGAAGCAAAAGCGATGGCAGTCATATACCAGATGACAAGAGAATTCCCGTGGCTGAATTATTGCGTCAGTATTTGTACGATTTCTGATGTACCGGAATTGTACGATATTTCCCATGTATTTGAACGAGAGGCACAACGGCTACAAGAAGAAAAGTAGTATGCAGATGATATTGCAAATAATTAGCTGGAGAGTTTTCATAAGAAGATCATCCGGCTATTTTTATGTTCTAATAAATGGAAATTGCAAAAATATCAAATTACGGGTAGAACAAGATTTGAATTTTATGCCTTATGTTGCGCTGGAATTGGTGCAAAAAGTTGAGCAGATAACCTGTGTGCCTAACTTAAAAGCCGTAACCCTTATGAACTGGTCCATTTCTCCAGAAATATCTATATCGCAAAAAACATTTCAATACATAGGGCATTTATAAAATCACAAATATTCCCCAATTGTCAATGAGAAACATTCCTCACAAATAGTACTACACATACTGAAGTAGTATGCCGGGGTGTCTTTGAAAAAACAATATATTGATTATGCAAACTTGACCGACACTATATAATGTGCTAGAATAAAACTGGATTACATTTTATGCCCTGAACATTACAGGCAGATGATTTTGGTTCCGGAAATGAGTGCCGGAAGGGAAATTTGAGGCGAAGCCTTATATTTATAGAAAGACATCAGAAATCAGTGTGGTTTTTGGTGTTTTTTTATTGCCAACAGTGGAAACCAGAGGTTTCAAAATGTTTATTACGGGCAAGAGAAGGAGGATAGAGAGTAATCCAACACATATAAAAACAGAATCTGGCGGACAGATGGAAGATTAGAAGGGCAGAAATGCTCTTTTTTATTTGCTTTTATCGCCGCCAGCCGGGATAACAGCAAAAGCTCCGTCAGAGTCGGAAAGGAGACACGAATGGTAGATTTATTTGCTGATATTCCGGAAAAGGTAGTGCTGGAAACGCTGGGAACAATACGAAACAACCTGTGCTGCATCGGACTATCTGGAGGGCACACAGTCCGGAAGCATACGGACGTTCAGGTACAAATCCTGAAAAGGAGGCTGACAATGGAAGATATTCAGTTTGCGACTTCCTTTTGGGATATGGAGATTGCATTAGCTGTGGTACAGGAGTTATTAAAACGAAACTATGATGCAGAAGTTGCCACATGGCTGCGCATGAAAGGCAGTGACTGCCTGCCGGTTTATGGTAGGTTCCCTAAGAGTATCGGGTATGGATTCAGAAAAGGAGATAGCAGGTTGAAGGAAGACTTGCGGCGGGCCTGCCTAATCCTGGTGAAGGACGGCAGGGCTGACTGGGGATTCCGTGTCCTGACCAGCTATCCTGTGTTTTAAGAAGGAGGCAGCTTGAAAAAAACAATCAAACTGGAGGTCATAATGGCAGGTCAGTTTCCAATCCCGGAAGGGAAGAAAGTCAAGTTTACGTTCAGCGAGAAAGAAAAACTCTATTATGCGGAAAGTGACGGAAAGGTTTTTGGACTGGCCCAGTATTTGAAGAAAGGGAAAGCAGTCCAATTGAAGCAGTTGGGAAACTGTTTCTGTGGATGCGTGGTCAAGTCTTTGCCGGAGTTACGAAAGATTGTTGTAAAAGTTCCGGCAAAAGGAGAGCGGGTTGGTATGAAATGGGAAAAGGAGATGAATATGCGGGATATTACTGTCTGATGATTGCTATTATCTGTAACGTCAGCGCAGATGAGGCATGGTTGATGTATTGGCATGAGCCAGAGCATCCGGTATGCCAGAGGATTTTTAAGAAGCGGCGGGGACACCAACTTCTGCATGAAATGGAGATGCAAAGAGGGAAGAACTCGAAAACTGGAAAGGAGGAAAAGAATGGTAGATTATAAATTAATCGCAAATATATTCGGCGATTTTATGGGAGCATATACAGGCAAAAAACCGGTGGGAATCCGGGAACTGTATCAGAAATACGAAGGAAATTCGCTGTTCCTTGCGATGATTGGAAATCTGGACGAAGCCTTAAAAATACAGGCGACAGTATTTTTGCGGGACATCTATGAATTATTGAAGCCTTATCGAAGCAGGCTTTTAAAAGAAAAAGAATGGGAGGATGTGGTAAAGGGTGTAGGAGAACTCAACCAAAAATATAAAAATAATGTATGGTGCAGGCAAATTACCTTGGAGTTTCTGGAGCTTATGGAAAAAGACGATAGGGAATTGCGGAAAATGGAAGAGAGTGTAGAAGAGTCTGAAGAAGCAGCCTAAAAACCAATAATGAAAGAAGGGTGGGAGAAATTCCGCCCTTCTTTTATCAGGCGAAAAAGGAGGATATTATGCTGGAAACGATGGTCACAAATACAAGGGAGCTTAATAAAGTTGCGAATTATCTCCGAAATCAGAAAGAGATAGACCGGCTTCGGAAACTGGCAGAAACATGGCAGGTACCGTATAACCATGTAACGGAGTTTATTGCAGGAAAGAGGGTCCTTTTAGCGGACATTGATGTAGGCGAGAAGGAATATACAACGGTAAATGCGAAACTGGCAGAAGAGCTCCATATCCTTGATGATGTATATTTTGCGGATGCTATTGGGGCGTATGTGTGCCGAAAAGCCAATAATGCCGTCTATAGAGGGCGGATTATGAAACGCCATAAATCCTTACAGAAATGCTTGGATTATGTGCTAAGAAAAGCACTCGAAGAAGCGGAGGAGAAATATGGAAAAGAGAAGATGCGCGCTCAGAACGGAGTCGGCATAACGCTATCGGATGCACAGGTATTTCAATGGGTAGATGACTATTATGCATTAGAGGATGAAAAGCAGGAAGCAGAAAAACGAGAAAAGGCAAAGAAAGAGTTCTTGGAGGAAAAACAAGAACGGCTTAAAAGAGAAGAAAAGGCGAAAGAGTGGAAAGGCATGCAGGACACTGCCCAGAAAAAGAAGGAAGATAAAGAAAGAAGGGAAAAGGAGGCAAAAGAGAATGTGCAGCTGTCATTTGACTTTCTAAGTAGCAATACGGAATCTGAAACTGAGGAAGATGTTTTACAGGAATCTGTTCCTGGGGAATAAACGGAGGAATTTGATGAAAGCATATAAAGGGTTCCATAAAGATCTGACCTGCATCGGTTATCAGTTCAATAAATATGGGGTCAACCGCACCAAACAGGCAAATTGCAGAAAAAATGGATTTCACTGTGCGGAAAATCCGCTGGACTGTCTTTTCCATTACAGAGATTGGAAAAATTCTGTATATTATATGGTAGAAGCGGGCGGAGACATAGATGAGGATGAATTTGACAGCAAGATTTCCTGTACAGAGCTGAAGCTGATAAAAAAACTGTCATTGTTAGAATTATTGTCAGAGGGGATTGCTTATATGGTTCGTTATCCTAATCGACCTTTGAGCCAGATTGTTTTTAAAGAATCTGGTGAGGCACCGGAAGAGGGATATGCGGTCATCCGGGGCGCAAACCCCAAAGGAAAAGGAAAATCAGGTGCAATCTTAGTTCTGCTGAAGGAAGAAGAGCAGAAGATTACAGAGGTGGCAGTCCTGATAATTGACGGAAAATCACATTTTCCCAATGTGTGGTACAATATTTACGGGGAAGAAGAAAGCGAGCGTGCAGCATGAGGAAACGGAAAAAAGAACTGTTAGGATTTGGAAACCAAGAAGCGCAGGATAAGCTCATCCAGCTGGCGGCTGAGGATAGACCGACATTTTCTCATTGGTCAAAGGAAGCATTTTATCGATATGCCCTGTATCTTTCCACAAAAGTAGACGGAGACTGGATGGCGGTCTTTCTATTTCAGGCAGACAGCCTGCGGTTGGGAGGACGGAAGCCGAGGTACATCGTTTTCCTTGACCGGAAAGAAAAGGACTTTATTACGTATGATTTGCTGTATGGAAAATGGCGGGAGGCAACGCTGGAGAAATTAGTGCCGGTAGCATATAAGTTCTGCGACCAGATATTTGTTCCAAAAGAGGAAGAACAGATGCTAAAGACTTTTTTTGATTCTGATAAAAGCGGAGCTTGGCCGGTTTACAATTTTCAAATGGGAGTGCGGAAGGCACAGCTGGAACAACGCCACAGGAGAGAAACCGACCCGTGGGACCAGGATTTGAAAGAAGTGAACGAGGCATATCCAAAAGACTGGAAAAGCTGGCTTGGACGGTATGCAGTCAGGCAGCAGTTTATCTTTTACCAGTATAAGAAGAATGTACGGGAAGGATATTGCAGTTGGTGCAGAAAATGGGTTCCAGTCTCAGAACCAAGACATAACAAGATGGGAAGATGCCAGAAGTGCGGCAGCAAGATCCAGTATAAAGCAACGGGGAGAGCCGGTTCTTTTGCCACAGAGCCAGATATTGCGTATCTTTTGCAGAGATGCGGCGAGCGTGTGGTTTTGAGACAGTTTCAGGTGAGGGTATTCTATAGGCCTGAAGAGTATCTAAAACCAGTAATCGCTTGTTGGGAAAAGGTACGGCTCCTTTTGGATGAGCAGATGAAGGAACATGTATATGAGTATGATATTTATAAAAATCAAACCTTACGCTGGATACGTATAAATGTAGATGGGAAAGCAGTGCGGCACTGGTATGAAACACCTGGTGCAGTCTATCGGAGAACGTTACCGGCGCTGAACCGCACTTTTATGAAAAAAACAGGCTTTTATGAGATGGCACAAGACAGGAGAATTTTTGATGCGATAAATTATCTTTCCTACCAGAGCGAACACCCGTATCTGGAAAGGTTGGTTAAAGCAGGATTGCTTCCCTTTGCGGAAGAGCTGGTAAAAAGCAACACTTTGCTGGAAATAGGTGAACACGGAGAACTGGGAAAGTGCTTAAAGATTGACCGACAGCTATTAAAGCGGATGCGCCGTATGGGCGGCGGCATAGATTGTCTGCAGTGGCTTCAGATGGAAAAACGACAGGGGAAAAAGATTTCTGATGATACCATTGGATGGTTTTTAAAACAGAAGATTACTCCGTCTTCTGTTTCTTTTGTGTCAGACCGCATGAGTGCAGTGCAGATCAGTAATTATCTGAAGCGGCAGGAAAAAGAAATGAAGAAAGGATGCAGACAGGTCCTTGAGACATGGAAGGATTATCTCTCCATGGCAGGAAAACTGGGAATGGACGTTTCAGACCCCATTGTTTACCGCACAGGAAAATTGCAAAAACGGCATAATGAAGCGGTATGTCTGTTGGAGAAGAAAAATCTGGAAGAAGAAGCGGAAAAAATGAGCCGCCGTTATCCAAAGGTATCAGAGGTTTATCGGGAAATCCGTGGAAAATACGAATATCTGGAGGATGAGAAATATGCGGTAATTGTTCCGACTAATCTCTACGAGGTGATGGAGGAGGGAAGGACGCTTCATCATTGTGTCGGGAATCAGGAGCGGTACTATGACCGGATCAACAGGCAGGAATCCTATATTCTCTTCCTGCGCAGGAAAGATAATCTGAAACAGGCTTTTTATACTCTGGAAGTGGAGCCGGGAGGGACCATACGGCAAAAAAGAAAGGAATATGACCGGCAGGGGGAGGAAATTGAAGAACTGACGCTCTTTTTAAAGAAATGGCAGACAGTGGTGAGAAAAAGGCTGGCGCCGATGGACGAAATACTTGAAAAGAAAAGCAGGGAACTTCGGATGGAGGAATTTGACCGGATGAAGAAAGAAAAAATTGTGATATATGGGGGAGACTATGCCGGAAAAATGCTTGCGGACGTGTTGGGGAAAGATTTGATTGAAATCAGTCCGGAAGCACCAGGGAAAGCAGCTTAGGAATACATAAAACCCGCATACGGCCAGTGAGCATGCTGGCTGTATGCGAAAAGGAGGAGACAATGCGGAAAAAGAAACTTTTGGAGCATCCAGTCAGGATGTTCCGGGAAGAGGAGCTTTCCAAGCTCCCGAAAGATAAGGGGAAGCCGGTTGTGATTGCGGAACTTTTTTCCCCGGGAGAAGAAACGGTCCTTGTCCTGAATGTATACGAACCGAAGATATTGGAACAGTCGAATTATATGCCTTCCTACCGTATTTTCCAGTCCAGTGCGACTTATCTTATGCAGGATATTAAAAACGGGCGGTGGCGGGGATGTTCGTGGAAGTATATGCTTCGTGCTTGTGACCAATTGGGATATTTTTATGGTTACTTGCTGCCGCATATCCTTGACCATGAATCAGAAAAACGGATTGCAGAATATTTTGGAAAACCATCTGAGGCAGACGAGGCCTTCTGGTTAGTGTATAGGGCGCAGGGGCGGATTCTTGCAAGAAAGAATGAGCGACGGAAACGCAGGATTTGTGAAGTGACGAAAGAAAAGATGGAATTGGTACCTCCAGTCGGGAAGGACTTTTTAAGATGGGCGGAGGAAGAAGGGCTGTATTGGAGCCGTTTTGTTTTTTACCGGTACGCAAGGAAAAAGCAAATGCGTGGCTGGTGTAC
>ENA-ORNG01001165-ORNG01001165.1-human-gut-metagenome-genome-assembly--contig:-NODE-1165-length-19750-cov-5.076009_pt1 | contig 19750 bp, 17 predicted proteins | sample MGYA00242113_ERZ509018 | MGnify/ENA primary metagenome ERZ509018 (study PRJEB26280, sample SAMEA2338711) | human gut metagenome | biome: human gut; feature: human-associated habitat; material: faeces... | reverse complement strand
TCACGATGGTAAAAAAGTAGTATGGTGAAAATCCTAGAAAAAATAGGTAGTTTTAATACCGTAAAACTTTCAATTTAATGCTTTCAATTTGCTAAAATAGGGTTGTCGCAACCAAATATCTCCATCTCCCACAGCAACAAATCGTTGTTTAGCGCGTGTTAAAGCCACATTTAATAAGTTAGGTTTGGATGAAGCCCAGGAAGCAGCCCCTTTTGACTTCTCATCCAACCCCAGACATAAAATTACACCTGCTGCCTGCTTACCTTGAAACGTATGGACTGTTCCGATATGGGCATCCAACCACTTTTTTAGTTCGTTGTCTTCTATTGATTTATAGGTAGCCAGTGCTTGCTTAATAGGCTGACGCAATTCTTTTTTCAAGATAGATGGTATTTCTGAAAATGGAGAGATCACGAACAAATCGGGCAAGTCCTGTAAGTGGTGTATCTCATCAATAATCATTTGCCTGATTAAGACACCTTGCTCTGGTACGTAATGTCGTCCGCTCACTTTCCCCTCTACTTGCAAAAATCCATTCCGCATAAACAGTTGAGAACTTTCAGCCAAAGTGGAGTTATACATCATGCCATTATACGCGATCTCATTTGCTATGGAAAACATCGGGTCAACACAACGACGATGCACCCGTAGCGGAGATCCGGTCCAAGTATCATTTGTTATCCAACCATACGGATTGGCACGATCGGCCATAGACTGAACGGAAAGAGAAGTCTGTATCTGTGTTTTATCCAATCCGAAATGATGACTGATATTATTGACAATCTGCTCAGGAATCGTAACTACGGGCTCTATTTGAAAAGGATCTCCTACGATAACAGCCCGTTTGGAACGCCAGATAGCTCCTGCCGCCGCTTGTGGAACTGCCTGCCCTGCCTCGTCTACAAATAGCCAGGGGATTGTTCCTGTTTTCATTTGGCTAAACATGCGTTGAATAGACGCAAATGTAGAAGAAACGACAGGGACTATCAGCCAAAATGTATTCCACATTGCCTGTATTTCTCTTTCCGTAAGGTTTCCTCCCGTTTTAAGAAAATTAAAGAAAACATCCAGCGTTGTTTTTATGCGGCTCGATGTGGCATTGGCTCGTAGTATAAACAACTCGTTCACTTTCATTGCTTCAATGAACAATTCAGATTGTAATTGTTTAAGTCTCTTCGAATACCAAGGAGAGATTTCCTGTACCTCCTTTGATTCAATCTGTTTCCAAAATGAAGCATCGGCATAGGCTCCTTTCAATTCCTGACGGGCGGCTTCGGTCAATTCCGACAATCGAGCATAGTCGCTATTTATCCTGTCGTAGTCCTTTTGGCTTTGTTCTTGTATTTTTCTTTGTTTTTCTACACGTAAGTCAAGTGCTTGCAACGAGGTTTTCTGCTTGGTTATTTCTTCGGATAATTGATTATATTTCGTGAGAGTAGCAGTTAAGGCCTTTTTATATTGAGTTCGTACCGTTTTATTAAACCAATAGATAAAGAAGCCGGGGCGGGTAGATTGTAACAGTTTCAATTCCGTCATAGCATCTTCTTTTTGTTGTTTACCTCTTTTTATCTCAGTAGACAATAAATTTTTTTCCTCAAGCAGTCCCTCTAGTTCCTTGTCGACATGAGATAAATGGCTTTCAGCATCCTCAAGCTGGATACGAAGTTTTTCTATGCTTTCCGCATCTTTCATAAAACCGGTTAGACGAGATTTCTCAATCTCCACCTCTTCAAGTTTATTTTTAAAAGATACGACAATATTCAACCATTCTTCTTCTGTTGGCGATATGCTTTGTCATATACTTCTGATAGGTGACGCTTCGGAAGCTGCCCAAGGCGGTATTTAGGGAATTTACATAGAGTGGTATTTTAAAATACTCGTTGAGCATGACAGGAAAATAGAAGCAGGCATAGCCAAGTGGTATGCCGATATAGGCAAGTGCGGAGAATATGAGGGGAACTTTATAGTCCATTATATTCTCTATATCGGGAATGATGTTGGTGCGGTCAAAAGGCTGTGGGATATTTCTATCTTCCACGGCACGGCTCCGCAAAAGTATCATTTTATCGCTAAAAAGCGGTTCTCTATCGCTTATTACACCAGGGGCTTTACGTTCGTCAAAGAAATCGCCGTTCACCACAACAGCCACATCGCCAAAATTATACTCCTTCAGCAGTGTAGCAAGAGTCTTAGGAGTTTCACAATTCATGATATTCACTGCAAGCTCATAGAGGACACGCTCCTCGTCCTGATAGCGGTTCATTCTGTCTCTGAGTATTCTGATATACTCCCCTGTATTTATCTGCTCGACTGATGGTTTACATCCGCAGGAATTTTCAACGGACAGATCATAGTCTACTGTATATATCTTTTCGGGCTTTTCACCAGCCAAAGCTTTACTTATAACATCAATGATGGTTTTAGCGGTATCATCATAGCTACAGCCGCTTGTTGTAAGCATAGGAGTGCAAAAATTAGCTTCTTCTGAGCCGTCAAAGCCTGTTACGATAATATCCTCCGGGATCTTATAGCCCCTTCTTTGAAACTCAGCCCCTGCGGCTATAGCCATCATATCGTTTGCACAGATGATCGCTCTTGGGACTTTATTTTTTTCTATCATATCGTCCACTGCTTTCAAAGCAGGAACAGACCAATAGTCACCGTAATAAAAGACATCATTTCTGAATGGGATATCATACTCCTCGAGTAGCTTTCTGAAAACTGCTATACGCTCTTCTGAATTTTCTTCGTCTTTTCTGCCTGCGATAAAGCCTATATCTCTTACACCATGCTGTTCTATCACATGGCGAACCACTTGCTCAAAGCCTTTTGCATAGCCGAATTTGATGCTTATGCAATCGTCATGCTCTACGCCGACCGATATAACAGGCTTACCATATTCGGCGGCGTCCATTCTGATTTTTGTCATTACATTCTCAGCATACACACCCTCTTCAAAGGTCACGACGGCATCTGTTATATTATAATCAATAAGGTCAAACACAGACTGCTCGCCTTTTTCAGACAGAGTCTTCCAATAAAGGTCTGAGCAGGTGTGATATACAAACAGCCTGTAATCGTTTTCAACAGCAAAATTATTAAGAGCCCGTATGATTCTATAATTACGCTCATCATAGACTTTACACATACAGACAGCAATTATTTTGATGTTACCGATCATACAGCACAGCTCCTTTCCTATAAATTCAAACACAGTGTTATTATAACATGATTTAATGAATAAATCAAGAGAAAATTGGACAATTTTTAAGAAATTAAGACATAGTTTCGCACACTTGATTAAATAATTAAAGAAAAGGAGCAGGCTGTTAATCCAGTCTGCTCACATCGTTCCATGACCTTACACGCTGATAAGACATTTTATGCTGTTGGAGATACTCGTCGGTATTTTCGGGAGGGCTGGCGATATCCTGTGGTTTATCGCTTGTAAAGATATCCTCATAATCGTTAGTTATGACCTTATCGCCCTTTTGGTTATCCAGCAATTTTTGTAGGTTTTCGGTCATTTTATCACGGGTAAGCCCCTCGAAGTCTATACGCTCTTTTCTGCCGTCGAAGGGAAAGTTGGGGAGTTTACGCATGAAATTAAGGTCAGACACAGTTTTTGCGGTGATGACAGCGGCTGCTATAAGGTAGGCGAGCATAACGAAAGTATCGCCTGACACACTGTCAAAAAGGGCGAATTTCAGACCCATATATAATATCATCACGGCAGGGGAGGCGACTATCAATTTAGTTGTATCCGCCATGAGCAAAGCACCGCAGGCGGCAAACGCCGCATAGTTAAAAAAGGCATTTGAGCTTGCATCAAAAAATGCGAACATCGCACTTTCCGCCGCAAAATAATTCGCCCATCCTATCATTCCGTATAATATAGCCGCAGGAATAAGCAACGCAAAGGTAAAAGCTGAAAATCGCCGCTGCCTTTTTATAAGCCTGCGGAAATGCCTGCGAAGAGTTTCGTCAGGCAGTGTTTTATAGTCGGCTCTCAGATCAAACATTTCCATGTTATGTCACCTCCTGAATTTATTATAGCATTGGGGGAGGGGATTGTCAAATGGTTTCTGTGGGTGTTAGCACAAACCATGTAGGGGAGCGGCGCAATTTCTGCTTTGCAGAAATACGACGTCCCGATATTTCTCGCCCGTTAAATTATTGGAGAATTTCACAATAATGTCACTCCCCGAATAATTCAACATCAAAGATACAAAAAATACAGCAGTATTCCTCCGAGTGGGACGCCGAGGGCGTCGTCCCCTACAATCCTGAATTTACAGCAAACTCCAAGCACAGGCGAACAATGTTCGCCCCTACATCTAATTCGGGCAAGTTCCTGCCGCCGCAAAATCGCTTCGCTCTTTGCGTATCTACATTGCGCTTAGGGCTAGAAAGACGGTGCAGATTTAATTCTCCGATATCACTTTCATCTGATATCCTATTTCTATCTGCTTTTGATACTACAATCTGCACCTTGTCGGCTTACGCCGAATGAGGCTCTGCCTCAAACTCCGACAGGGCTTTGCCCTGTACACACAATGGGTTTCACCCCTTGACCCTGACCAGGGACGTGTCCCTGGACCTTTTGCTCGCTTCGCCCGGTGCTTGGGGGCAGCTTTGCTCATTCCTCATTCCTAATTCCTCATTCCTCACTTAATCCACTCCTCACTTAGCTCCTACTGTATCCTAATATTATTCAAACAATCCACCTTACTAGGCGTTGAACAGCTCGTCAACGATATTGCAAACAGCAGGTCTGTGCAACCCACTTCTTTACAAAAATCAATAGCGTTTATATCAAAATATCTGAAATCACAAACATAGATTTTTGAGAAGCCATGGGTGAAAAATGGTATCAGAGCATTTCCAAAGCTGTCTTTGAACACCACAAGCACTCTGCCATTGTCCACGCCCGTGTCTATCTCAGCTATCTCCTGATCCACGTTGAGTATCGCAGAATAGCAGTTCACGCCCTCTGCATAGTCAAAAAACAGCGTAGACTCCACAGGGTTTTTAAACTCCGTATCATAATACTTTACCGTCAGATCATCATTATTGTCAGGCTTATAGTAAATGAACTTGTCAGGATATTTTTTCAATTCACTGTTGTAATTGCTGTAAGCATACATCGTTCCCACAAAGCCGTCTATCTCCCATTTATCGTAGGTATCAATGTCTGGAAAATCTATTCCCGACTGATCGGCAAAAACCTGCGCCGCATAATATGCTCCCAAAGGCTGCCAGTGGTGATCCGTTCTTGAGTAGATATATTCCTTTGTATGCTCAGCCAGAGCGTCATAAACATCAGTGTTGATTATTCCGTTAAGACCTGCGGCAATGTTGTCGATATTGTCTTTCTGATCTGAAACAGCGTCCTTGAGATTGTTCGGCATATAATAAGCCGCTGAAGTCGGGATAGACATATTGTATACGTTCACGCTGTCCCCAAGGTCGGCCTTCCATTTGTTTATGGTGTTCGCATACTTGTCGCCGTTCTCGAACGTGCCATAGTATGCACCCATTGCACGGACGTTTTTGCCCTTGCCGGATACTATAACATCACCCTCCCACTGACCGTCGTCATGATTGTCAGGCACGTCAACTACCTTTTCGCTTTCCGTTGATTTTTTCGTAGTTGTGCTTGTGTCGGTGGTCTTTGTATCCGCAGTAGTGGTGGTCCTCGAACCTGTAAAAGCCGTTACAGTTGTTGTTTTTGCGATCTTATCCTGATCCAGCTCTTCTTTTTCCACCGTTTTGAAATCGCCAGTTATAACAGTATCGTTGAGCTTTATTCCAAGCATATTCGTGAAATCAGAGCAGAAAGATTTAAGCTTTTCTCTGTTTGGAACAGTGTCGGTAAAATATTCGGTTATCCCGCTTGTGAAGTCACCATCAAAATATGATGACAGCGAAAATTTCGGAAAAGTCGCAAGGTTTCTGTTTTCTGACTGTATAAAACCGCTTTCACGCTTCATCACAAGCAGTGCCGCAAACACGCCGAAAACAATAAGCAGGCAAACAACAGAATTTATAACATTAAACTCCAGCTCATGAATATTGTTTTTCTTAGCCTTTTCACGTTCCTCACGACGTTTTTTTGCCTTTTCGATGCCTTTTCTGTAAGCTTCCTCTGCCTTAGCGTCGCTTTCTTCTTTTTCCACAGGATCAGGTTTCGGCTCAGATTTTGGCTCAGCCTTTTTTTCAGCTTTCCTGACAGGCTCCTCCTCTTTCTGAACAGGCACTCTGACATTTATTGTCGCCTCTACCCTGCTGGGCTTCTGAGCATTCTCAGGCTTTTTCTCAGGGCTTCTCTTGTCGATTATCTCGACCCTTTTTCCTGCGATAACAGGGCCTTTATCCTGTGTCGCGACGTCATATTCCCTATAATAGCTGTCAGGTATCTTCAGCACGAAATTCTTCTTATTCGGCAGCTTTTTCACAGTTCCGTCTGCTGAAACTGCCACAGAGATCTCTTTTTTAGTGCCGTTTATGTGATTTTTCTCTTTGGAAAATGGGATAATGATCTCATTATCAGAAGCCTTTTCCTCAGCATTTTTCTCCTGAGCTTTTTGTACAGGCTGAGAATTTTCAACTTTTTCAGCTTTTTTCTCAACTTTTTTCAATGCTTCTTCATTATCATCATCAGTATTTAGCCATACGCTTTTCTTTGGCTTCAAAACAGGCTCGTCCGTCCAAATGCTGTGGCTGAGAGCCTTGTTTTTTCTGACTATCTTTTCCACTATCTCGTCATGGACAGTGGAGCTTTTCTCCGTTTCGTCAACTTTTGCCATGCCGACAGCTTCAGGCTTTTTCTTTTCCTCGCCTATAGGCTTTCCACCGAAAGTAACGCTGTCAAGATACTCTGTATAGGCTTCTGAAAGAGCCTTTGTATCAGGCAGTTTGAAGTCCTTTTCAAAATCTTTATTATTTGCCATACTCTTTCACCTGCCTAAAATCTGAAATACAAGAACGGATTGTTTGTTGTGTTCACAAGCAGAACGCTTGAAAGAACAAGTATCGCCGCATTGCATAGGATACCTGCTGACTGCATAAAATAGGCTGTACCCTTTGCAGAGAGCGCCTTTTCTTTGATCTTTGGTATAACAGGCATTGTGAAAAGCACTGCCGCTGCAAAAAGCCAGATATTGTTCATGAAAAGGTGCTGTGTAACTGTGTCGGTCAGCTTGTTTCCATTTGCTCCAACAAGGGCCTTGAAGAACGTACCCAGAGAGCCGAGGTTCTCAAAATAGAATATTCCGAAGCCTATGAAAATAACAAGCTTTGTATAGATATGTGCAAGGGGTACAGGCATTTTCTTCATGCGCTTTTTGCCTATGAGCATTTCAAAGAATATGAACATTCCATAGTAAAGTCCCCAGAAAACAAAGTTCCAGCTTGCGCCGTGCCAAAGTCCTGTGCAGAACCATACAAGGAAAAGTCCTCCGTATTTTCTTCTTTTGCCGAAGATAGGGAGATAAAGCACATAATCTCTGAAAAATGAGCTAAGGGAGATATGCCACCTCTGCCAGAACTCTGAGATAGTTTTGCAGATAAAAGGATATTTAAAGTTCTCATCAAAGTGGAAGCCGAATATCCTGCCAAGACCGATAGCGATATCTGAATAGCCTGAGAAGTCAAAATAATACCACAGACCCACAAGAATTGCGCCAAGCCATGTGCCTGCCACAGAGAGGGTCTTTATATTTTCATAGCCGTTTGAAGCAGAGCCGAAAAGGGCTGTTACAATGGTGCTGAGATTATTTGCGATAATGACCTTTTTGCCAAGTCCGAGGATTATTCTTGAAAAGCCGTCGGAGATATCCTTGGCGGTGGTCTTTCTTTCGTTTATCTCCTCGCCGATAACGGAGTATCTTACGATAGGTCCTGCAACGAGCTGTGGGAACATGGATACATACAAAAGAAATCTGCCGAAGTTTTTCTGAGGCTTGACCTTGCCCCAATAGCAATCGACGGTATAGGAAATAGTCTGGAACGTATAGAAAGAGATACCGATAGGCAAAACGATATTAGGCACCGGTATTCCTAGGCCGAACCAATTGTTGAGATTTTCCACAAAGAACGCCGTATACTTGAAACCGAACAGCACCCCAAGGTTAAAGACAAGCGACCATGCAAGCGCCGCTTTTGCCTGCCAGCCTTCGGGGTGTTTTTCTATCACCCGACCATTTATGTAGTCCACAAGGGAGGAAACTATGAGGATACTAACCCAGACAGGCTCGCCCCATGCGTAAAAGATAAGTGAAAACACCACCAGCACTGCATTTCTTACGGCTGTACTGCGTGTGATAAAATAACATATCAGGCACACAGGCAGGAAAAAATACAAGAAAAATAGATCTGCAAATACCACAACAAAACTCCTAACAAAAATTGATAAAACAGCCATTGTCGGCTTATTCTGACAAAAGGCGATACACATTTAAGTATATCACTGAACACACTAAAAGTCAATTAAAACAGAGGCCTGCGGAAAGTTTTTCGGTTATGCACAAAAAAAGCCGCACAAATTGTACGGCTTAGAAATATCTAAAAATCATGTGCAAGTGACCGATAACGGGCAAACAATGTCCGCCCCTACAGAAAGTCACGCATTTACGCTGTTTAATACTTTATTTTCAGGGTCTTGCCAGGAACGCTCACGCCGTCTGACAGAGTGATAGGGAGCTTTTGCTCCTCAGAGAAGCCGATAGTTTCACCGTCTTTAAGCTCAACGCCCTCAGAAAGCACATACTCGGAGATAGAAAGCAAAAATCCAAGCAGGTCGTTAGGCTGTTTTGGAGAGTCAACTATCTCCATTTCCTCATATCCAAAAAATCTCATACCTGATGTGAAAGCGCAAAGACCTGTTTTAGCAAGATACATACCTGTGTAGATAAGAATAGGCATCGGATACTCGCCATCTTTGATAGTTTCGGCAAAGTTCACATAGAAATTCTTCTCATAAACTGTCGGGTCTTTATAGATACCGATAGCGTTATCGAGCTTGAGCAGAGAGCTTGCCACCTTTGCAAAGAGGATAGCCTGCTCAACAGCGCTTGTTTTATTCATTACAGCGAGCATAACATGAGCCTGATGCTTAGCGACCTCGTTTGCGCCCTCTTTCCAGAGAATGTTATACTTTGCCGCATTTTCAGCTTCCTTGTTAGGAACTGGGTTAGGCATAAGTGAGCAAGCGACCACCATATCGCCAACCTTGAATACCATAGCGTTGTCTTTTACATCGTCCTGCGGAACGATGTTCCAATCGTCTTTCAGAAACTTTTTAAATCTGAGCCAATCCATGTTAGCGTCTGTGTAGAGAACGAAGCCTGCAAGGACGTTGCCTTCCTTTTTATCGTCCCTGGTTTCCTGAACGTTTTTGTTTTCTTCTGACATTTTGTTACCTCCATAAGATAAAGTCTGTTGAGGTCATTATAGCACACTTGGGGAGAAAATGCAACAGGGGGAGGTAAATGAGGAATGAGGAGTGAGGAATCATGGTATCGCCTGCGGCGATGATTTTTTTGTAGGGGTGAACAGCGTTCGCCCGTTGATTTAACACTTTTACGACATACTGGTGCGACCTTTGGTCGCCCGCTTGTTTTTTTGTCCTTTCTTTATCGCCCTTCCCCTTAAAAATTTGTATACCATGTACCTGCACAAAAACGCCGTTCCGACTTCTCGTCAGAACGGCGTGATTATTATTCTGTTACCGCTGTTTCCTCAGCCTGCTGTGTTTCAGGCTCGTTGAAAGGCAGTTTCACTGTTATGGTAGTTCCCTTTTCAAGCTCGCTTTCAAGGGATATCTCACCGCTGTGATATGCGACTATGTGCTTTACTATAGAAAGCCCTAAGCCTGTGCCTCCTATCTTCTTGGAACGGCTTTTATCAACTCGGTAAAAACGTTCAAAGATTCGGCTTTGATGTTCGTCGGAAATTCCAATGCCTGTGTCGCTGAACACTGCAAAAGCTTTGCCGTCCTCTATGCCGACCGTTACTTTCAGGCTTCCGCCCTCATGATTGTACTTTATGGCGTTGTCCATGAGATTCAAAAACAGTTCTGTGATATAGCTCTGATTGCCGTATATCTGAACAGGTTCGCCCTCAATGGTCATTGTGACCTCTCTATTATCTGCCTTGTGACGGAGTATCTCCTCTACGTCATGGGCGGTTTTCAGCAGGTCTATCTTATCGTTTAAAACGTGTTCCTGCTCCTCTATCTGGGAAAGCCTGATAATATCGTTTATAAGATACAAAAGTCTTTCGCTTTCACGATATATCATACCGCCGTATTTCTTCACGTCCTCTTCCTTGGTGAAAATGCCGTTTTCAAGAAGCTCGCCAAAGCCTTTTATGGTGGTAAGCGGAGTTTTAAGCTCGTGAGATACGTTGGCCGAGAAGTCACGGCGTATCTGCTCACTTTGTATCTCCTCTGTTACGTCAACAAAGAAGATTATGATACCAAAATCAAGGGTATTCTCGCTGTAGACCTTATTTGCAAAGGTACGGTAAAAACGGCTTTTTTCTGTGATGATACCTTTTGCTGCACCGCTTTCCTTGGCTTCTTCAAGCAGACCTATTATCTGCTGATCGTTTGTCATATGGTCTATCTTGGTATGCTCAGTAGGGTCAAAGCTGTTGCCGAGAATTTTCAAGGCGCTCTTATTTACCGAAAGCACTGTCATGTCCTCGTCAAGAAGTATCATGCCCTCAACCATATTTTCAGTGATAAGTGATATTTTTTCTCTCTCTGCCTTTATTTTATTCATGTTCTTATGTATTCGTCCCATAAGAACGTCCGCATTTTTTATGATAGGTTCAAGTTCTTCATAAGGCGTTTCAAACTGACCGATATTCTCGTTCCTCAGATCAAGCTGTTTTACAAGGGAATTTATCGGCTTTATCATGCTTTCTGAAAGCTTTATGGAGATTATGGTGGTGATAAAGATTATTCCTCCTGCGAACACCACCAGCATTGGTATCACTGCAAGGAACACCCCTGCAAGGTTTTCCTTATCTGTAGAAAATCTCAGCACACCGCCGTCATATTTTATGGCATAATAATATGTAGTATATCCAAGGGTTTTGGAAAATCTTGTGGATTCGCCCTCGCCATTTGCCATAGCCTCTTTGAACTCTTCACGGTCGGAGTGGTTTTCCATTTTGGCGGGATCTGCTTCAGAGTCATATTTTACACTGCCCTGTGCGTCGATAAAGGTGACACGGACATCATATTCTACTGATCTTTCCAAAATATCAGCCATTTCTGAGGGTTTATTGTTTCCTGCGGCAACGAGCTTTGCAGCGGATTTAAGCTCATTTTTAGTGAAACGCTGATAGGTAGAATATCCAAGAGAGCCTGCTACTAAAAGGAAAAACAGCACTGTACATGAAACAAGTATCGTCATGACTTTATAGAGTTTTTTCTGCATATGCTGTTCCTCCTTATCTGAAAATTTTTATATTTTGTAGCCTATGCCACGGACTGTTTTGATAAGATCCGTACAGCCTGCGGCTTCAAGCTTTTGTCTGAGGGTCTTGATGTGCATATCAACAGTTCTTGTTTCCCCTGCAAACTCATAGCCCCAGACCATTTCCATAAGCTTATCACGGCTCACGGCTATGGACTTATGGCGCATAAGATACATCAAAAGCTCAAATTCCTTATAGGTCAAAACGACCTCCTGACCGTTATATGTACAGATACGTCTTGATGCGTCAAGGGATACGCCCTGTTCTTCTATGACATCGGCTTCGGCATTCTGCTTGCCTGCACGTCTTAAAACGGCTTTTATTCTTGAAAGCAGTTCCATTACGCCGAACGGCTTTGTTATATAGTCGTCTGCGCCCATTTCAAGACCTGACACCTTATCAAGCTCGCTTGATTTTGCGGTAAGCATTATAACAGGAACGTCCTGAGTGTGGCTGTCTTTTTTGAGCTTTGAAAGTATAGAATATCCGTCCTCGTCAGGAAGCATTATGTCAAGAAGCACCAGCGAAGGCTCTTTGTTTCTTATCTCTTCATAAAACGGTTTTGCTTTTGGAAATGCTTTCACCTCATATCCGCCTGATTTAAGTGCGCAGGATATAAGCTCTCTTATTCCGTCATCGTCTTCTACACAATATATAAGTGCCATAGATCTTACCCCTTTTCGTTAAAACTCTTTAGCAGGCAGAGCGTATTTCTCGCTATAGCGCTTGACCTGTCCGTCAAAGCCCTCGCCTGAATTTTTAAGCATCTGAACATACTCGTGGACGTCAAAGCTTTCGTCATTTTCCTGTATAAGACAGACCGCTATATTTGAGCAATGGTCTGAAACTCTTTCCAAATTTGTGAGCAGATCGGAGAACACAAAGCCCATTTCTATGGTACACTCGCCTGTCTGAAGCCTTTTTACATGGCGGTTTTTAAGCTTTGTTCTTATCTTATCCACCACTTCCTCAAGCGGTTCAACTCTTGTGGCAAGCTCCAGATCGTGCTTTTCAAAGGCTTCCATGGCGATATCCAAAACATCTCTTACGGCACTGCACATGACTTTTACTTCGGCTGTTGCCTGTGATGTGAAATTCAGATCCTTCTGCTGTTTTTCCTCGGCAACGGACACCATATTCATGGCGTGGTCGGAGATACGCTCAAAGTCGCCTATAACATGAAGTATAGTTGAAACTGACTGAGAATCCTTTGCAGAAAGATCTCGGCTCGAAAGCTTTACAAGATATGTGCCGAGTCTATCCTCATAGAGATCGACGGCGGCTTCATTTGCGGCTATCTGCTCTGCCTTTTCCTTATCGTACTTATCGACGCAGATACTCATTGCCATGTCTATGCTTTCTTTTGCTATCTCGCCCATGCGGTTTGTAAGCTCTCTGCACTTTTCAACTGCAAAAGAAGGTGACTGGAGAAATCTCTCGTCAAGAAGCTTGAACTGTTCTTCGATATTGTCCTTATTTCCCTCCCCCTCTTTGTCTTTGACAGTGAGGTAGGCAAGCTTTTCAAGGACTTTGATAAATGGCAGAAGTATGATAGATGTTGACAGGTTGAATATAGTATGCACAATAGCTATCTCCTTTGCGCCAACAACTCCGTCAACGAACGAGAAGCCGATAAAGGCATTGAGCAGATAGAAAACTGTAAGGAAAAGCAGTGTTCCTATTATATTAAAATAGAGGTGTACGACTGCCACACGCTTTGCGTTCTTGCTTGTGCCTATTGATGAAAGCAGTGCTGTTACGCAAGTACCTATATTCTGTCCTAAAATTATAGGAAGCGCTGAGCCGAAGGTTATTGCACCTGTGGCTGAGAGAGCCTGAAGGATACCAACGGAAGCAGATGAAGACTGAATGATAGCGGTAAGAAGTGCGCCTGCAAGAACGCCCAGAATAGGGTTTTTGAACCAGAGAAGCACTTCTGCGAACTCAGGAACGTCTTTAAGAGGTGCGACTGCACCGCTCATTGAGTCCATTCCGAACATGAGCACTGCAAAGCCCACGAGTATAGATGCGATATCCTTTTTCTTATCGTTTTTGGAGAATGTCAGCATTGCGACGCCTATTATCGCAAGGATAGGCGAGAACGAGGACGGCTTGAGCATTTTTATAAGAAAGCTGTCGCCGTTAAGTCCTGACAAAGACAATATCCACGCTGTTACGGTAGTACCGATATTTGCGCCCATTATAACGCCTATGGCGGAATGGAGCTTCATGATGCCTGCGTTTACAAAGCCCACCAGCATTACTGTAGTGGCTGAGGAAGACTGAATGACCGCTGTTACAGAAAGTCCAAGCAACATTGCCTTGATAGGGTTTGAGGTGAGCCTTTCAAATATTTTTTCAAGCTTTCCTCCTGCGAGTTTTTCCAGCCCGTTACCCATTACATTCATTCCGTAAAGGAACATTGCAAGACCGCCTATAAGGGTCAGAACATTAAAAATCGTCATACTGACACTCCCTGATAATAATTTTACACTATTGTTACAATGTTTACAATGAACATTATACAACATAATTGTAAAATAACAAATCAGGCTGAGTAAAATCTGAGTAAAATCGTACAAGAAGAGCAAAAAGGCGGTATTTCCGCCTTTTATAATGATATTTTACATGATCCTTTCTGTTTTATGGACGCCTGTTACGGAGAATACCACCCATTCTGCGATATTTACCGCATGGTCACCGATACGCTCGAAGTATTTTGCCACCATGAGGGTATCTATAGCTTTTTCACCGTTTGCCTTATCGGCTGCTATCTCGTCGATTATCTTATCCTTGGTCTTTACAAAAAGCTCGTCTATTTTATCGTCAGAGCTTATGACCTTTCGGGCGAGGTTCTCGTCGTCGTTCACATAGGCGTCGATAGCGTCGTTCACCATTTGTGTGGCGGCTCTTGCCATTTCACTGATATCGCTAAGATCCCATTTCTGCTTTTTCTTTATAAGCTGGATATTCAGATCTGCAATATCTGCTGACTGATCGCCAACACGCTCGATATCGGTTATCATTTTAAGTGCAGCGGACACGTCTGAGATCCTCGGCAAAAACAGGCTGCTGCTGCAAGAGCAGGTTAAGACAGATCCTCTCTACCTCACGCTCCGCCTCGTTTATCTTGGCGTCAAACTCCACCGTTTCACGGGCAAGCTTTGTATCCTGCTCTTCAAGAGATTTTATTGACATTGCGATTATCTGCTCTGTCATTGCTGCCATAGAAAGCAGCTTTTTATTAAGCTCGCTGAGCTTATTGTCAAAATTCGCACGCATAGATATTTCTTCCTTTCACCTATATTTCCAAAGCGTTTATCCGAAACGTCCTGTGATATACTCGAGAGTTTTCTGTTCCTTAGGATTGGAGAAGATACGCTGAGTTTCGTCGAACTCGACTATCTCGCCATGGAGGAAAAAGGCTGTTTTATCGGATATACGGGTCGCCTGCTGCATATTATGGGTGACGATAACGATAGTGTAATTCTTTTTAAGCTCTGTGGCAAGCTCCTCTATTTTGATAGTGGAGATAGGGTCAAGGGCTGATGTAGGCTCGTCCATAAGAAGCACCTCCGGCTTTACGGCAAGTGCTCTGGCGATACAGATACGCTGCTGCTGTCCGCCTGACATACCCAGGGCGGACTTTTTAAGTCTGTCCTTGGTTTCGTCCCACACGGAAGCCTGACGGAGAGTTGTTTCGACTATCTCGTCAAGGTCGGCTTTTTTCTTTATGCCGTGAGTTCTTGGGCCGTATGCGATATTATCGTAAATAGACATCGGGAAGAGGTTTGGTTTCTGGAAAACCATTCCCACACGCTTTCTAAGCTCGGTTATTTCCATATCTTTATAGATATTCTCCCCGTCAAGGGTAAAATCGCCTGTTATCTTACAGCCCTCTACAAGGTCGTTCATACGGTTGAGGGACTTAAGAAGAGTGGATTTTCCGCAGCCTGAAGGGCCTATGAATGCGGTTATTTCCTTTTCGGCTATGGACAAGTTTATATTTTTGAGAGCCTGAAAATCTCCGTAAAAGAGATCGCAGTTTTTCACCTGCAGTTTTGGCTGTGTCATTTATCAGTTTCCTCCTTTGGAAAGCTTTCTGGCAACAAGGGACGCAAGTCCGTTAAGAAGCAGGACTACTGCCAGCAGGACAACTGCTGTAGCGCTTGCTTCGTTCATATAAAGTCCCTCGTTGGAAAGTGAATACATATGGATAGAAAGGGTACGTCCTGAGTCTGTAAGGCCTGCATACTTGGCGATAGTTCCTGCGGTATAGATAAGGGCGGCTGTTTCGCCGAAAATTCTTCCCATTGCAAGGATAACGCCTGAGAGGATACCGCTTATTGCAGGAGGCAGAACGATAACGAAGATAGTTCTGAGCTTTCCTGCGCCAAGTCCGTAGCTGCCCTCACGGAAGCTGTCGTCTACAGATTTCAGCGCTTCCTCGGTAGAACGGATTATAAGCGGAAGCACCATTATCGCCAATGTGCAAGCGCCTGAGAGCATTGAGAGCTTCCAGTTAAGGGCAAGCACAAAGAACATATTTCCGAAAAGTCCGTACACTATGGACGGGATACCTGAAAGAGTTTCAGTAGTAAGTCTTATGACTCTGACGAATTTATTGCCTTTCTTTGCATACTCAACGAGATATATTGCGCAGAATATGCCCAGAGGTGCGGCTATTGCCAAGGACACCAGAAGCATTTCAAAGGTGTTCACGATAGCGGGGAGCATTGACACGTTCTCGGTGGTATAGGTCTTTGCGAAGAGGGACGGTTTCAGATAAGGAACGCCCTTTATCACCACATAGCCCACGATAAGAACGAACACGCTTATGGTAAGCACAACTGCTATTTTGGTTAGGATATTGAACACCAATGACATGGGGTGTGTTTTATAGGTTTTCATTCTGTCTGACATTTTTATCACCCTTTATCCTTTCTGTTTGTGACAAGGTTAAAGCAAAGGTTCAGAAGAAGAATGAACACGAACAGCACAACGCCTGTTCCGATAAGAGCGTCATAGTGAAGTCCCTCGGCGTAGCTCATTTCGATTACGATATTGCCCGTGAGGGTACGAACGCTGTCCAGGAGGGAGTGTGGAATGATAGTGGAGTTTCCTGCTATCATGATAACTGCCATTGTTTCGCCTATTGCTCTGCCCACTGCGAGGATAACGCTTGCGAGTATGCCTGACTTTGCGGCAGGAAAAACAACTGTTGCCACTGCTCTTTCGTGTGTTGCGCCAAGGGCGACTGCGCCCTCATAGTAACTGTCAGGAACGGCTTTAAGTGCGCTCACGCTCATGCCCACGATAGTAGGAAGTATCATGATACCGAGGATAATGGAAACTGTAAGCACGCTGTTTCCTGTTCCGCCGAAAAGGTTTCTTATGATAGGAACTACAACTACCATGCCGAAAAAGCCGTATACAATGGACGGTATGCCTGCAAGAAGATTTATTGGAGGCATGAGCCACTTGAAAAGCTTTTTAGGACAGAACTTTGCCATAAAAATAGCTGTGAGAAGTCCTATAGGCACACCAATCATTATTGCTCCTGCTGTGCAGTAGAGAGAGCCGACTATCATAGGGAAGATACCATATGAAGCAGGGACGTTTCTAGGACTCCAGTCTGTGCCGAAGAGGAAGTTTCCCACGCCTATTTTTGCGATTGCAGGACAGCCTTTAGCGAACATGAAGATACATATTACTATTACTGCCGCAACTGAAACGCAGGCGCAAAGGAAAAACAATGCTTTCATCGCTTTCTCAAGCAGGTGGGAACTTTGTTTTGCTGTTGGCTTCTGAGCGGCTGTATTCGCTGCCACCGCTGTGTTTTCCGTCAACGTAATTATCACCTCTGAAAATTTTTCACTTGTTTTTTTGCTCAGACAAATGGGGCGACAATTTGCTGTGCCGCCCAAAGTTTTGTCTTGTGCAAATCTTTATGGAGAATTAACTTGATAGCTTATTTGCTTTCGTCAGACCATTTTGTCTTTGAGCCTGTATAGATAGCCTTTATCTCGTCCATTGTGATATCTTCAACTGCGTTATCCTTATTTACGATAACTGCGATAGCGTCCTGAGCGATAATTACAGACTTGATACCCTGTGAAAGCTCGTCGTCTGAGATATCTCTTGAAGCCATACCGATATCAGATGTGCCGTTGATAGCATCCTTGATACCTGTTGAGGAGTCTGACTGCTGAACGTCTACTGTTACGTTTGTGTTTGCCTTCTGATATGCTTCTGCAAGCTTTTCCATAACCGGTGTTACTGATGATGAACCGCTGACTACCACCTTACCGGAAGCGTTGTTTGAAGCGTAAGCTGCTGCGCTCTTGTCGATCTTTATATAGCCTGCCTTTTCGATGATATCCTGACCATCTGAGCTGAGGATATAGTTCTCAAAGTCCTGAGCGGCGTCTGAAAGTCCGTCTTTAACAGCGATATTGAAAGGTCTTACTATTTTATAATCACCGCTTTCGATAGTTGCCGTAGAAGGCTCAACGCCCTCTACTTTAAGAGCCTTTACTGTATCGTTCAGTGAGCCGAATGAGATATAGCCGATAGCGTTCTTATCTCCTGACACCTGAGTAAGCACAACGTCTGTTGACTTACAGATAAGAGCGTCTTTCTTTGTGTTATCGGTCTTGTTGCCGTTAGAGTCTTTTTCCTCGATACCTGTCAGCTCGATGAATGCGCCTCTTGTTCCTGAGCCGTCCTCACGGGAGATAACTGTGATCTTATCTGAGCTTCCTCCGCAGCTTGCGAGCATTGTGGCTGCAAGTGCAACTGATGTAAAGATCGCTGCCAGTTTTGATGTTCTTGTTTTCATGATATAAAACCTCTTTCTTATACTTGCCCTTTGGGCTTTTTGATTTGCACCTTTTCTCTCTGCACCCTGTGTGCAGGTCTTCATGTTATTTCTATTCAGGTGATATACTTATGATACATCAGCATTGTAAAATCAGTAACCGAAGTAAAGTAAAGTCATTGTAAGATGTTTGCAAAGGAATTTACACACAAAAACGGGCTTTACACTGCTATGCACAATGTAAAATACTTTTGTATAAACAAAAAGTGCGTTCTCACAAGGAAAACGCACTTTGTAAAATCGGTGATATTCTATTTAAAATCAGTAGCTCTGTACAAGTACAACTGAGCCGTCTGCCTTATTATATGCGGCGCTGTAGCCATGACCGTCTTCTGTAAAGACGTAATAGTACATGAAGCCTGCGTCCTCAGTTCTGTATTCATATGAAGACACCTTGCCGTCTATCTGAGCTGTGATAGCGGCGACAGCCTTTGCAGAATCTCCGCTCTCGGCTGATGTAGTTGTTGTAGTTTCGTCAGGCTTTGAGTCTGCTGTAGTTGTGGTAGTTGTTGTAGTTTCTGTATCTGAGGCAGTTGTTGTGGTAGTTGTCGTTGTTTCTGTATCAGGTGCAGAAGTTTCGGTGGCTGGTGTTGAGCTTTCGTCAGCCGGCTGTGAGGTAGTGGTATTTGTGTCAGCAGAAACTGCACTGCTCTCGGTATCGACGAACACGCCTCCCTTACTGTCGTCATCAGCGGCAACAGCTGTTTTTGGCTTTGTAGTAGTAGTGGTCTTATTATTTGTTCCGCCAAAACCGAAGATCTTATAGCCTGCAACTATAGCAAGAATGACCACCACAAGTATACCCACTGTGATAGTGGCAGTAATTGCAAAGAGCTTCTTTCTGGAAGCGTCATCGTTATCCTCTGTATCATCATCGGAATAATCGTTTTCATCGTCAGAATAACCGCCATTATCATAATTATCCTGATAATTCTCAGAGCCGTCATTATTATCATGGCTATCAGCTATTGGTGTGGAGAAAAACTCTGTAGGCTCTTCCGGCTGTTTAGGCACGGTAAAGGCTCTTGTTTTCTCTTCATACTCCTGTGCCTCCTGCTTTGTGAACACTCTTGTTCTGTCAGCATCGTCAGCAGAGGTGAAATTCTGTTCCTCCTGCTTGCTGTCTTCCGTAACAGGCGTGCTTTCGTCTATAAGCAGGTTATGGCAATACTTACAGAGTATTGCTTCTTCGGATATTTCCTTATGGCAAAAAGGACATTCCTTTGTTTTCATTTTTACTTTCCTCCCGAATATTATCTGTTAAATATAATGATAACACAAACCATTTTAAAAATCAACAGGTTTCACCAAAATATCATCAAATTATTGTAGTGCTACAATAGATATTGGACAAAATTAAGAAAAAAGAAAAGAGAGATA
>ENA-ORNG01001160-ORNG01001160.1-human-gut-metagenome-genome-assembly--contig:-NODE-1160-length-19801-cov-13.108731_pt1 | contig 19801 bp, 20 predicted proteins | sample MGYA00242113_ERZ509018 | MGnify/ENA primary metagenome ERZ509018 (study PRJEB26280, sample SAMEA2338711) | human gut metagenome | biome: human gut; feature: human-associated habitat; material: faeces... | reverse complement strand
CGCCAGCTCCAGCCGGTGCTGCTGGGCCCGACGGTATGAACGGCATGCGCACAAGAAAACCCCCGGCCTCAAGCGGGCCGGGGGTTCTGTACATATGCCGGGCTTTTACAGGGTCTCAGCAAAGTCCATGGGGATGTAGGTGATGCCGTCCTTTACATAGCAGTAGTGGGTCAGCTCAATGACCTCACCGGAGGCGGTGACGCAGTCGTAGCTCTCCGGAGTGACGGTGTAGCTGTCCGCACCCTTGGCGATGGTGGTGGAGCCGTCGGCGGCATTCCAGGTGACGGTGTAGCCGCGGTCCTCGGCCCACTGGCGCAGGGGCACGTCGGCCAGGAACTCGGCCACCCGGTCGGCGGTGCGGCCGGTGTTGTGCATGACGGCGGTGAACAGCTTGGCGTACAGGTTGTCGGAGAGGGTCATCTGCTCCTCGGCCATCTCAATGCCCAGCTGGGTCACGTAGGCGTCGCCGGCCTGGCGGCTCTCGGCGTACTTCTCCACCATGACAGGAGCGGCCTCCAGCATCTCCTGGTACATGTGCTGCTCCTCAAACTTCCAGAAGTCCCGGACGCTGGAGCTGTAGAGGGTGCGGTCCAGCTCGGCCAGGGTGTCGATGCGCTTGAACATCCAGTAGGCGCCGGTGCCGTCGTAGGTGTCGCCGTCCACCTTGTAGGCGGCGGCGGTGTCGGTGATGCCGGAGAAGAAGGGGATGAACACGGAGTGCTCCGTGTTGCCCAGGCAGATCCAGTCAATGGCGGCGCACTCGGCGGGCCAGTCGGGGAAGGTCTGGAGGATGTGGATCTGGGAGGAGTTGGGGGTGCCGATGACCCGGTTGCCCTCGTTGCCGGGCAGGTTCACGTCCAGCTCGGTGCCCTCATAGCGGTTGCGGTAGATGTCCATCACGTCCAGCACGCTGACCTTCTCGTCGGGGGAGTAGAACAGGGGGTAGAACTCGTTGGTGTCGTACTCGCCCACCAGGGAGGGGGCCAGGAGCTTCATGCCGCCCCAGTTGCGCATGTTGCTGGAGTCGCTGCGGGTGTTGTTGGACACGCACTTGGCCAGGTGATAGAGGTCGCCCTCCTTCACCGCCAGGCCCAGCTCGTCGATGAGCTCAAACAGGCCGTCGGAGTAGATGTAGCCGTCCTCGGGGGTGGCGCTGGGGTCCACCAGGCCGATCATATTCTGGTTGCCGTACACGGCCACCTTGTCGTCGGGCATCTTCATGGCGCAGTAGTGGTGGCCGCTGTAGATCTCCACGATCCAGGCCTCGTCCTGGTCGTTGATCATGACGGTGTTGCCCTCCTCGGAGCCGTAGGTGTCCACGTACTCCAGCAGCACGTCCACGGCCTCCCGGGCGGTGGTGGACACGGCGGCCACGGCGGCGGCCAGGATGGCCTCCCGCAGGCCGGGCTCAATGAAGGGGTCCGCCTCCCGCCAGGCGTCGCAGGTGGAGGTGGAGACGGTGCCGGTGATGCTCACCCCGTACTCGTTGGTGCAGGAGCCGGGATACATGCCGTCCTCGCCCCGGGTGTAGTCGGGCACGTAGGTGTATTTGTAGGTGGTGTCGGGCAGGGGAATCTCAAAACCGGTGGCGGTGTCCAGGATCACCCGGCCGGGCACGTTCTCCACCCGGGGCTGCACCATGAACATCTTGTTGTAGTCGCTCTGGGCCTGGTCTTCACTGCGGGCGATGATGTAGGTTCCCTGGTCGCTGACATCCTTGCCTACGTAGACGCCGGTGCAGGCCAGTGCGCTGGTGCTCAGGAGCATGGCTCCTGCCAGAACCACCGAGAGTATGCGGAAACATTTTTTCATGGTTTCTTCTTCCTTTCCATCTACCTAAGAAAATTTAGGGTCTCTGACGCTGGGGAAGGAATCCTGATGCCGGAACGGGCCTCCTTTCCTGATGGGCATGCCGCATGTAACCGTACACACCCCGTTGTTAGCATTATTTTTGCACAAAACATCAGAAAGGTCAAGGGATTAAGTTGTTGAAAATAAATAAAAAAGCAAATGTCCGCTAATTGCGGACATTTGCTTTTTGCAGGCACACTATCCTGTGTCAGAGCAGAATCACCCCGGCGTCCTGGCAGGCCTGGAGGGTCTGCTCATCCCAGACACTGGCCTGGACCTCGCCGATGTGGGCCTTGCCCAAGAGGAGCATGCACAGCCGGGACTGGCCGATGCCGCCGCCGATGGATTGGGGCAGCTCCCCATTCAGCAGCATCTTGTGGAAGGGCAGCTCCCGGCGCTGGTTGCAGTTTGCTGCGGTCAGCTGGCGGTCCAGAGCCGCGGCATCCACCCGGATCCCCATGGAGGACAGCTCAAAGCTCCGCTCCAGCACGGGATTCCACATGAGGATGTCGCCGTTCAGCTCCCAGTCGTCATAGTCCGGAGCCCGGCCATCGTGGCGCTGGCCGGAGGCCAGGGTCTTGCCGATCTGCATCAGGAACACAGTCCGGTGCTTGCGGCAGATCTCCCGCTCCCGCTCGTTGGGGGTCAGGTCGGGAAAGCGGTCCTCCAGCTCCTGGGTGGTGATGAAATACACGTCCCGGTCCGGCTTGAAGGTCAGGACAGGGAAGGCGTTGCGCAGAGCGGCGGAGGTGTCGCAGATGGCCCCCACGATGTCCCGCACAGTTTCCTTTAAGTACAGCAAGTTCCGGTCCTTGGGAGAGATATGCTTTTCCCAGTCCCACTGATCCACGTAGATGGAGTGAAGGTTGTCCACCTCCTCATCCCGGCGGATGGCGTTCATGTTGGTGTAGAGGCCGGTGCCCTCCGGGAACTCGTACCGCTTCAGGGCCAGGCGCTTCCACTTGGCCAGGGAGTGGACCACCTGCCCGTCTGTGCCCACGTCGGGAATGTCGAAGGAGACAGGGCGTTCCACGCCGTTGAGGTCGTCGTTCAGGCCGGTGCGGCCGTCCACGAACAGAGGGGCGGACACCCGGTGGAGGTTCAGCCGCACGCACAGGCTGTGCTGGAACTCCTGATGGATCAGTTCGATGGCCCGCTGCAGCTCGTTGTTGCTGAGGGGCATCCGGTAGCCGGAGGGAATGGTGGTTTTACTCATGGTCGGAAGTCCTTTCTGTGGATCAAAATTAGAGGAACAGACCCATGACGAGAGGCGTCACATAGGCCTCTGTCACAGCGGCAAGAATCAGAAGGGGCAGCACCAGGAACACCAGCAGCCGCATACTCAGGGATGCGCAGCGGCGCAGGGAGAGGGCGGTGCTGTCGCCCCGGACCCGGCGGGTCAGATGCCCGCAGACATACAGGCCCATGGAAAAGGACAGGATCAGTGCCGGCAGCTCAAAAATGCCGTGGGGCAGGAGTCCGGCGGCAAACAGCAGCATGGTGGAGTCCGCTGCGGCGTAGACAGCGGCCATGCCGCCCAGCACCACAGCGTTCATCCCCAGCGCCAGGGCGGGCATGCGGACATAGGGGATCAGCCCGTAGAGCATGGTGACCACACAGGCCCGCAGATTGTTGAGGAACAGCGCCAAAGGGGAGAGGGCTCCCGTCTCATCCGTCAGGTCCATGTCCTGATAAAAACCCTGCAGATAGGCGGAGAGGCCGAGCCGAACCTCCGGTACCGCCAGGCACACGCCGAAGGCCAGAAGAATCAGCACGAAAAAGGCAATGACGGAGCGCCGGACCTCACCCTCATACCCGTTCCGCCAGGCCTGGAGGACGGGAGAGAACTGCGCCAGGAGAAACCGTCTCATGCCCGGAGCTTGTCCAGTCCCAGCCGCAGACGGCGCAGGGTCTCATCCTTCCCGAGGATGTGGCAGATCTCCACGGCGCCGCCGGGAGTCACCAGCTTGCCGGCCGCGGCGATCCGCACCGGCCACATGAGGGTGGCATTCTTCACGCCCAATTGTTCCGCCAGGGCGATCAGCGTGTCGTGGACGGCATCCTGGGTCCAGTCGCCGATGCCCTCCAGGGCGGGGATGGCGGCCTCCAGCATGGCCTGAGAGACCTCGGGATTCGTCTTGGACTTCTTGTTGGTGAAGAAGTCCACGCCGTAGTCGGGCAGCGCATCGAAAAAGTCCACCTTCTCGGGGATCTCCGTCAGCTTCTCGCACCGGGCCTGCAGCAGGGCGGCCACGGCATGCACATCGATGGCGGGGTTCTTCACAGCCTGACGGATAAAGGGCTCCGCGGCCTTTGCGAACGCCTCCGGTGCCATGGCGCGGAGATACGTGGCGTTGAAATAGGTGAGCTTGTCGATGTCGAAAATGGCGGGAGACTTGGAGATGCCGGCGATATCGAAGGCGGCCACCAGCTCGTCCAGGGAGAAGATCTCCTGTTCGCTGCGCTCGCCCTTGGGGGCCCAACCCAGCAGGGCCACGTAGTTCAGAATGGCCTCCGTCAGATAGCCCTGGGCCTTCAGGTCCTCATAGGAAGGGTCGCCGTGGCGCTTGGACATCTTGTTGTGCTGGTCCCGCATGACGGGGGAGCAGTGGACGTAGGTGGGGATCTCCCAGCCAAAGGCCTCGTACAGCAGGTTGTACTTGGGGGCGGAAGAGAGGTACTCGCTGCCCCGGACCACGTGGGTGATGCCCATCAGGTGGTCGTCCACCACGTTGGCGAAGTTGTAGGTAGGCAGGCCGTCCCGCTTCAGCAGCACCTGGTCGTCCAGCGTCTTGTTCTCCACGGTGATGTCGCCGAAGGATACGTCGTGGAAAGTGGTGACGCCCTCGTGGGGGATCTTCTGCCGGATGACATAGGGCTCTCCGGCCTCCACCCGGCGGAGGGCTTCGGCGGGATCCAGCTCCCGGCAGGGGTCGTCCGCCCGATCGAAGTCTCCGGCGTCCTCCTCAGACTCGGACTTCTCACAGAAGCAGTAGTAAGCGGCGCCCTTCTCCACCAGCAGATGGGCGTAGGGCTGATACAGGTCCCGGCGCTCCGACTGAATATAGGGGCCCACGGGGCCGCCCACGTCCGGACCCTCATCGTGGGTGAGGCCGCACTCCGCCATGGTGCGGTAGATCACGTCCGTGGCGCCCTCCACCAGACGGCCCTGGTCCGTGTCCTCGATCCGTAGGATGAACGTTCCGCCCGCGTGGCGGGCGATGAGCCAGGTATACAGTGCCGTGCGCAGATTGCCCACGTGCATATAGCCGGTGGGAGAGGGGGCGAACCGGGTGCGGACCTTCCCCTTGGGGATGCGGGCCTCCATCTCCTGGAAAAAGCTCTGATCCAAAGCCATGCAAATACCTCCATATCGGGTAAATTACAGAAAATAACAACGTACATTATCCCCTGAAACCCCTGGAATGTCAAGGGCCGATTGTATCCGGCGGCAGGGTGGGGGTGGTGTACATCCGCTCTTTGGTGCGGTCGTCTCCGGTGACCATGGTCAGGAAGGCCCAGCCGTACCGCTCATAAAAGGACGTGTGGTCCGTCACCAGATACAGACGGGGAATGCCCATGGCCCCCAGGTCCCGGCGGATGAAGTCCAGCAGCCGGCCGGCGAGGCCCCGGCACCGCCAGTCCGGCTCCACGAACAGGGCGCAGAGATTGGGCGTCAGATCCGGCCGGTCGTGGAAGTCGTTTTCAATGACGCCGGCCCCGGCGATCAGGCGGCCGCCGTCCGCGATCACATACCATTGGGGGACGGGGGAGAGGCGGCGGAGGCACCGCGCGATGCTCTCCCGGTACTCCGCCTCCGGGATGCCCCAGCAGCGGCTGAACCAGCCGGTGGCCTGCTCCGCCAGAGCGGGCATGTCCCGCAGGGGGAGGATAGGGTGCTCCACGACAGGTCAGCTCCTTTCTAAAACCGGGCGGGCAATAAAAAATCCCGAACCGGGTGGTTCGGGATTTCGTTTGTCCAAGTCAGACCGCTCTGGTGACCTTACCGGAACGCAGACACCGGGTACAAACATACACATGGCGGGGAGATCCGTTGACGATCGCCTTCACACGCTTTACATTGGGCTTCCAAGTCCGATTGGAACGCCGATGAGAGTGGGAGACCTTGATGCCGAACGTAACGCCCTTATCGCAGAACTCGCACTTAGCCATCCGTTGCACCTCCTTGCCGTTGCGTACTCCGTGCCTTTCACAGGCACAACTGGTATCATAGCAGAAACAGAAGAAAAATGCAAGTAAAATTTTCAAAAAAACGAAGGTTTTTTCGAATGACCCGCCAGGGTGGTCAGCGGACCAAAGCGGCCCCGGCAAAGACCGCCAGCACACCCAGTGTCAGGCTGGCCACAGCATAGAGCAGGGCCGCAGCCGGGTGGCCGCCTTGCAGCAGGTCTCCGGTCTCCAGCGCAAAGGAGGAGAACGTGGTGAAGCCGCCGCAGACTCCGGCTTTGAGGAACAGCACCAGCCTGGGATCCAGATCTGCCCGCTTCACCGCCAGGGCTGTGATGGCCCCGATGGCAAAGGCTCCGAAAAGATTGATGGCAAAGGTCCGGATGGGAAAGGCCCAGTCCCGGCCCAGGGGCAGCAGCCCCATCAGATACCGGCAGACGGAGCCCACGAAGCCCCCGAGGCCGACGGCGAGACAGTTCAGCATTGCAATACCACCTTTGCAGCAGAGTTGCGCGTGGAGATAAGAGATAAAAGATCAGGGATAAAAGATATTTCCGGTGCGGGGATCTCTTATCTTTTATCTGTTCACTTGTATCTGTCCGCGCTGCCCCATATCCTACCACATCCGGCCTTCCCTGGCAAGGGCTGGGGGAAAGCGGCGGCTGGGTGTTGCGCAAACGGTTCGATTCATATATAATATAGATACTTCCGCGCCCTATGCGGGCGCTGCGATTTCATCCACTGCACCGGGCGTGCGCCCGGGCTGCGAGAATACGGCACCGGACACCGGCTGCCGGAAGAAATGGGGAGACGATATGCAAGAACACGGCCTGAAAATTTCGGAGCTGGTGGCCCTCTTCGATCTGGAGGTGCTGAACAGGGGCAGCGACTATGACACGGCGCTGCTGACCATCACGGACGTGAACCGGCCCGGCCTGCAGTTCCATAATTTTTACGACTACTTTGACCCCCGCCGGCTCCAGGTGCTGGGCAAGGCGGAGATCACCTATCTGGGGGGCCTGACGGCAGAGCAGCGGCGCAAGTGCTTTGACGATCTGTTTCTCTACGACATCCCGGCCCTGGTGATCTCCCGGGGCCTGGAGTGCTTCCCGGAGTGCCTGGAGAGCGCCCAGGGCCATGAACGCACTCTGCTGCGCACCCAGGAGACCACAGTGGAGTTTACCAGCCACACGATCGAATATCTGAACCGGGTGCTGGCTCCCTGCGTCACCCGCCACGGCGTGCTGCTGGACATCGCCGGCGAGGGTGTGATGATCACCGGAGACTCCGGCATCGGCAAGAGCGAATCTGCCATCGAGCTCATCATGCGGGGCCACCGGCTGGTGGCGGACGACGCGGTGGAGATCCGCCGCATCTCCAACCAGCTGATCGGCACCGCGCCGGAGGTGATCCGCCACTATATCGAGCTGCGCGGCATCGGCGTCATCGATGTGCGGCAGCTGTTCGGCATGAGCGCCATCATGGAGGAATCCCAGATCGACCTGGTGGTCCAGTTCGAACAGTGGGACGAGACGAAGATCTATGACCGCCTGGGGCTGGAGGATCACCACATCGACATCATGGGCGTGGAGGTCCCCTGTGTCACCATCCCTGTGCGTCCGGGCCGGAACCTGGCCAGCATCGTGGAGGTGGCCGCCATGAACAACCGCCACCGGCGCTATGGCTTCAACGCCGCCCAGGAGCTGGCCCAGCGGGTGGATATGCGGGCGGACATGGGCAGCCGGAGGCAGAAATGAGCGGCCTGTTTATCGGCATCGATGTGGGCGGCACCAACCTGAAGGCCGGCGTGACGGATGAGGCAGGTCGCCTGCTGGCTTCCGCGCATCGTCCGCTGAAATTCCGGGGGGCGGAGCCCTTCGCAGCGGATCTGGCGGCTTTGGCTGCGGAAGTGCTGCAGGCCGCCGGAGGAACATGTCAGGATGTGGTCTCCGTTGGCATCGGCCTGCCGGGGGCCGTCTCCGGCGGCGAAGTGCTGTTTACCCCCAATATCCCCCTGGCCCACGTGCCCCTTGCGGAGCTCTTCCGCAGCCATATGGATGTGCCGGTGCTGCTGGGCAATGACGCAGACTGCGCCGCCGTGGGGGAGTACTTCCAGGGCGCGGGCCGGGGCGTCCGGGACTTTGTGGTGCTGACCCTGGGCACCGGCATCGGAGCCGGTATCATTCTGAATGGCCGCCTGCGGGGCGGTGAGGCCTCCAGCGAGGCGGGGCACATGGTGCTCCGCGCCGGCGGAGAGCCCTGCCCCTGCGGCCGCAGGGGCTGCTGGGAGCAGTATGCTGCCGCCCCGGCGCTGATCCGCCGGACCAGGGCTGCCATGAAGGCGCACCCCGAGAGCCTGCTCCACCGTCTGGCGGCGGAGCAGGGCACCGTGGATGGCCGGACGCCCTTCCTGGCGGCGGAAGCCGGGGACGAGACGGCCCTGGCCCTGTGCCGGGACTATGTGGAGGATCTGGCGGAGGGGACCGCCAACCTCGTCAATCTCCTGCGGCCGGAGGCGGTGGCCTTCGGGGGCGGCGTGGCCGGTGCGCCGGAGGCGCTGCTGCTGGAACCCCTGCGGCATCAGGTGGGAGAGCTGTGCTACAGCCGCCACGGCGGCCGGCCCCCCCGGATCCTGCGGGCAGAGCTGGGCAACGATGCCGGCATCATCGGCGCGGCGCTGCTGTGCCGGGCAACTTCAACATGAGGAGGTCCAGGAATGGACTGGTGGACTGATTTGGACAAATGGACGGCGGAGTATCTGCCGGATCTGCGAGTGGCGTGTGATGAGCCCATGAGCCGCCACACCTCCTTCCGCATCGGCGGCCCTGCCCGGCGGATGGCCTTCCCGGAGCGGGGGGAGCAGCTGGTGCTGCTGCTGGACCATGCCGCAGCCTGCGGCGCCCGGCCCCTGGTCATCGGCAACGGCACCAATCTGCTGTGTCCGGATGCGGGCCTGGACCGGCTGGTGGTCGATACCTCTGCCGCGCTGAATCGCGTGGAGGCGGGGGAGACAGCGGATGAGGCGACGGCAGAGGCCGGAGCATCCCTGGCACGGGTGGCGGATTTCGCCTGCCGGCAGGGACTGACGGGGCTGGAGTTCGCCCACGGCATCCCCGGCACGGTGGGCGGCGCAGTGTGCATGAACGCCGGCGCCTACGGCGGGGAGATGGCCCAGGTGATCCAATCCGTGACGCTGCTGCTGCCGGAGGCGGGTATCCGGACCCTCTCCGGATCGGAGATGGCCTTCGGTTACCGCCGCAGCTTCCTGACGGACCACCCGGACGCGGTGGTGCTGCGGGCGGCATTCCAGCTCTCACCCGGAGACCCGGCGGCTATCCGGGACCGGATGCGGGAGCTGCTGGAAAAGCGCAGAACCAGCCAGCCGCTGGAATTCCCCAGCGCCGGCAGTACCTTCAAGCGGCCGGAGGGATACTTCGCCGGGACACTGATCGACCAGTGCGGTCTGAAAGGGCTGACGGTGGGCGGCGCCCAGGTCAGCGAGAAGCACGCGGGCTTTGTCATCAACCGGGGCGGGGCCACCTGCGCCGACGTGACAGCGCTGATCCGGCAGATCCAGGATCGGGTGCTTGACATGACCGGCGTCCGTCTGGAGCCGGAAGTGAAGATCATCGACTGAGAAGGGACGGTGTGGGACATGGAGATCCTCATCATCTCCGGCCTTTCCGGGGCCGGGAAGAGCAAGGCGGCCTCCTTTTTGGAGGACATGGGCTTCTATATCGTGGACAACATGCCCGCCGCCATGATTTTGAAATTTGCGGAATTCTGTGCCGGGGGCAACGGCCGCTATGACCGGGTGGCCCTGGTGTACGATGTGCGGACCGCCAGCTCCTTCACGGAGCTGTTCGACGTGCTGGATAAGCTGAAGGCCATGGACGCCGTGTGCCGGATGCTGTTCCTGGAGGCGTCGCCGGAGACCATCATCAAGCGGTACAAGGAGACCCGCCGTCGCCATCCCTTGGCGGCCGGTGCCGATTCCCTGGAGGATGCAGTGGAGAAGGAGCTGGCGCTGATGGCCCCTGTCAAGGAGCGGGCGGACTTCGTCATCGACACCTCCCGGCTCTCTACTGCCCAGCTGCGGGGCGAACTGCTGCGCCTGTTTGATCAGGAAGGGGAGAAGGGGGGCATGACGGTCAGCGTTCTCTCCTTCGGATTCAAATACGGCCTTCCTATGGAGGCGGACCTGGTGTTTGATGTGCGGTTCATGCCCAACCCGTTTTACATTGAGGACCTGCGGCATCAGACGGGGCTGGACAAGGCAGTGGCGGACTACGTGTTCCACTTCCCCCAGACCCAGGATTACATGAAGCGGCTGGAGGACCTGCTGGCCTTCTCCCTGCCTCTGTATGCAGAGGAGGGGAAGACCTCTCTTACCATCGCCGTTGGCTGCACGGGAGGACATCACCGCTCTGTGGCGGTGACTCACGCTCTTGCGGGCTTTATCCGGGAACAGGGCTATCAGGCGCTGGAAAATCACCGGGACATGATGCGGGGAGGCTGAGAGGTGAAAGAGCAGGAATACCGCGTCCCCCGGGTGCACGGTCCCAGGGTGGCTGTCATCGGCGGCGGCCATGGCCTGTCCACCATGCTGCGGGGACTGAAGCAATATACGGAAAATCTCTCCGCCATCGTCACGGTGGCGGATGATGGCGGCGGCTCCGGTATGCTGCGCCAGGACTTGGGGATGCCCCCGCCGGGGGACATCCGCAACTGCATGGAGGCCCTGGCCAACACGGAGCCGGTAATGCGGGAGCTGCTCCACTACCGCTTTACGGAGGGGTCCCTGGCGGGACAGAGCTTCGGCAATCTGTTCCTGGCGGCACTGAACGGCATTTCGCCGTCCTTCGATGTGGCGGTGCGCCGCATGAGCCAGGTCCTGGCCATTACCGGCCGGGTGCTGCCGGTGACCACAGCGGACGTGAAGCTGGAGGCGGAATTCGAAAACGGCGCCACAGTGGTTGGGGAGTCCAAGATCTTTTACTGCAAGAAGCAGGAGGACTGCCGCATCCGCCAGGTGCGGCTGATCCCGGAGGACTCCCGCGCCCTGCCGGAGGCCCTCTCCGCCATCGCGGAGGCGGACATGATCGTCCTGGGTCCCGGGAGCCTGTATACCAGCATCATCCCCAACCTGCTGGTGGGGGGGATCGTGGAGGCGATCTGTGCTTCCGATGCGCTGAAGGTCTATGTGTGCAACGTGATGACGCAGGAGGGAGAGACGGAGGGCTATACCGTCTCCGACCACATCGCTGCTATTTTTGCCCACTCAGTGCCGGGGCTGTTCGGCCTGTGCCTGACCAACTCCTCTCCCATCCCGAAAGCGGTGGCCGCACGGTATGCGGAGGAGGGGGCAGAGCGCATCCGCTGTGACCGGGCCGCCTGCGAGGCTCTGGGCGTGGAGGTCGTGGAGCGGCCGGTGGCCACGGTGGAGAATGGCTTTGTCCGCCATCACCCGGACGATCTGGCGCGGGAGCTGATCCTGCTCCACGCAGAGCGGAGCGTCCGCATCGCCGGCGCCCGGTTCAGCCCTCAGAGAGATCCCTACCGCATGGAGGACCGGAAGTGAGGATCCGCCATGCGGAAAGACCCATGTTGAAGGAGACCCCCTATGTCCTTTTCCTTTGAAGCGAAAAACGAGCTGTGCCGCCTGCCGGTGCAGAAGCTCTGCTGCGCACGGGCGGAGGCCTACGGCATCCTGCTGTACTGCAACACCTTCAGCGCCGGCGAGGTGCGGATCATCACCGGCAATCCCGCTCTGGCCGGTCGTCTGCCCAAGCTGTTCCAGCGGGCCTTCAGCATCCGGTTTGACCGGACGCCGGAGGCGGGGGAGACCGGAAAGCTGGTGTTCCAGATCACCGACGAGGCCAAGATCCGCCGGATCGTGGACCTGCTGGGCTTCAGCCCGGAGCAGAACCTGGCCCTCCACATCAACTTCGGACTGCTGGAGGAGGACTGCTGCCGGGCATCCTTTCTGCGGGGGGTGTTTTTTGCCGGCGGCAGCGTTACAGACCCCGCCAAGCGCTACCATCTGGAGCTGGCCACCTCCCATCTGCAGGTGAGCCGGGAGCTGGAAGTGCTGCTGCGGGAGTGCGGCTATCCTCCCAAGAGCGTCACCCGCAACGGCAGCTGCATCACCTATTTCAAACAGAGCGACCAGATTGAAGACTTTCTCACCCTCATCGGCGCTCCGGTGGCGGCTATGAGCGTCATGTCCGCCAAGCTGGAGAAGGATCTGCGCAACAGCGTCAACCGCCGCCTCAACTGCGACAGCGCCAACCTGGACAAGGCGGTGGAGGCAGCCCAGGAGCAGCTGGAGGCTATTCGGCGTCTCCGGGAGGCAGGGCTGCTGGAGCAGCTGCCGGAGAAGCTGCAGGTGACGGCCTCTCTGCGGCTGGAGAATCCGGAACTGACCCTCAGTGAGCTGGCGGAGGAATTCGATCCGCCGGTGACAAAGTCCTGCTTGAACCACCGACTGCGGAAGCTCCTGCAGCTGTCAAAAGAATTATAATGTAAAAATACTTTATAGATATTGAAAAATGGAGGAATATTATGGATCGCTGTGCATTGGCATTCAACTATCGCAAGGAAAAATACAACTGTGCCCAGGCGGTGGCGGCCCCCTTCGCGGATTTGCTGGGGACGACACCGGATGAGCTGGCGGCAGCCATGAGCGGATTCGGCGGCGGCATGGGCGGCTGCCACGAAGAAGTCTGCGGCGCCGTCAGCGGCGGTGTCTATGTGCTCAGCCGGCTGCATGCTGACCCGGCGGATCGGGGCGGGCACAAGACGGTCTATCCCAAGGCAAAGGAGTTCCGCCGCCGGTTCGAGGAGGTGTTCGGTCACACTCGCTGCGGGGACCTGCGGACTGTCGCCCCCGGCGCCACGGAGGCCACGCCCGCCGCTTTCCGGCTGGGGGCCCATAGCCACTGCGACATCATGGTGGTCACGGCAGTGGAGATCCTGGAACAAATGCTGGCGGAGGCGGGAGAAAGATGAACCCGCCGGAGGGCGGGTGAGCCAATATTCGAATAGATTTTTCAGGAATTCAAACAGGAGTGCGCCATGTCTTTTGTCCATTTACATGTCCATACGGAGTACAGCCTGCTGGACGGCGCCTGCCGCATCCGGGACCTGCCCGGTATCGTGAAGGGCATGGGCCAGACGGCCTGCGCCATCACGGACCACGGCGTCATGTACGGCGCGGTGGACTTTTACCGGGCCTGCAAGGCGGAGGACGTCAAGCCCATCATCGGCTGCGAGGTGTACGTCACTCCCCAGGGCCGGAGCCGGTTCGACAAGGTCCATGAGTTCGACGCCGAGAGCCGCCATCTGGTGCTGCTGTGCGAGAATGAGGAGGGGTACCGTAACCTCTCCTATCTGGTGTCCAAAGGGTGGACGGAGGGGTTCTATATCAAGCCCCGGATCGATCTGGAGCTGCTGCGCCAGCACAGCGGGGGACTGGTGGCTCTGTCGGCGTGTCTGGCGGGGGAGATCCCCCGGCGGCTGCGGAACGGGGAGTATGAGAACGCCAAGAACTACGCCCTGGAGCTGGCGGATATCTTCGGCCCGGACCACTTCTACCTGGAGCTCCAGGACCACGGCATCCGGGACCAGCAGATCGTGAACCAGGGCATCCTCCGGATCCACCAGGAGACGGGTCTGCCCATGGTGTGCACCAATGACGCACACTACCTCCGGAAGGAGGACGCGGAGGCCCACGACGTGCTGCTGTGCATCCAGACCGGCAAGACCATCGACGATGAGAACCGGATGCGCTACGAGCCCCGGAACTTCTACCTCCGCAGCGAGGAGGAGATGGCGGCGCTGTTTCCCGCCGACGTCTACGAGGACGCCCTGGAGAACACCGCCAGGATCGCGGAGATGTGCGACCTGGAGTTCACCTTCGGCAAGTACCACCTGCCGGAATTCCAGCTGCCGGAGGGATACGACAGCTTCTCCTACCTGAAGAAGCTCTGCGACGACGGCTACCGGGAGCGGTACGGGGACGATGAGAAATACCGGGACCAGCTCCATTACGAGCAGGACATGATCGAGAAGATGGGGTTCACCGACTACTTCCTCATCGTCTCGGATTTCGTGAACTACGCCCGGCGCGCGGGCATCCCCGTGGGGCCTGGCCGCGGCAGCGCCGCAGGCTCCATGGTCAGCTACTGTCTCCACATCACGGACATCGATCCAGTCAAATACAATCTGTACTTCGAGCGGTTCCTGAACCCGGAGCGGGTCAGCATGCCGGATATCGACATGGATTTCGGCGACACCCGCCGGGACGAGGTGTTCGAGTATGTCCGCCGGAAGTACGGGGACGACCACGTGGCCCACATCGTCACCTTTGGCACCATGGCTGCCCGGAACGCCATCCGGGACGTGGGCCGGGTGATGAACATGCCCTATGCCGACGTGGATGTGATCGCCAAGCAGGTGCCCGCCGGTCCCGGTGCCCTCCACATCACCCTGGACGACGCCCTGCGCCTGAGCAAGCCCCTGCGGGAGCAGTATGAGACCGACGAGCAGGTAAAAAAGCTCATCGACACTGCCCGGGCCCTGGAGGGGATGCCCCGCCACGCCTCCACCCACGCCGCCGGCGTGGTGATCACCAAGCGGCCGGTGGTGGACTACGTGCCTCTGTCCAAGAACGATGACACGGTGGTCTGCCAGTATGTCATGACCACCCTGGAGGAATTGGGCCTGCTGAAGATGGACTTCCTGGGCCTGCGGAACCTGACGGTGCTGGACGACGCGGTGAAGATGGTCCAGGAGCGCCAGCCGGACTTCAGGCTCTCCCACATCCCGGAGGACGACCCGGAGACCTATGAGATGCTCTCCGCCGGAAAGACCTCCGGTGTGTTCCAGATGGAGTCCGCTGGCATGACCGGCGTGTGCGTGGGCCTGCGGCCCCAGTCCATCGAGGATCTCACCGCCATCGTGGCCCTGTACCGGCCCGGTCCCATGGACTCCATCCCCCGGTTCATCGCCTGCAAGCACGACCCCAGCCGGGTGACCTACAAGCACCCATCCCTGGAGCCCATCCTGTCCATCACCTACGGGTGCATCGTCTACCAGGAGCAGGTGATGCAGATCTTTCAGCAGCTGGCGGGCTACTCCCTGGGCCAGGCGGACATGGTGCGCCGGGCCATGAGCAAGAAGAAGGCCAAGGACATCGAGCGGGAGCGAGAGGCCTTCCTCCACGGCGACCCGGACCGGAACATCGCCGGCTGCGTGGCCAACGGGATCCCGGCGGAGACCGCCGAGGCCATCTACAACGAGATCTACGACTTTGCAAACTACGCCTTCAACAAGGCCCATGCCGTCTCCTATGCGGTGGTGGCCTATCAGACCGCCTGGTTCAAGTGCCACCATACCAAGGAGTACATGGCGGCCCTGCTGACCAGCGTGCTGGACAACTCTGAGAAGGTGGCGGGCTACATCAGCGAGTGCCGGGACTGCGGCATCGCCCTGCTGCCGCCGGACATCAACCGCTCCGCCGACCGGTTCACCGTGGAGGAGGGGGGCATCCGCTTCGGGCTGGTGGCCATCAAGAACATCGGCCGGGGCTTCATCCAGGCAGTGATGCGGGAGCGGGAGCAGGCGCCTTTCACGTCCCTCTACGACTTCTGCGACCGGATGGCGGGCAGCGACATGAACAAGCGGGCGGTGGAGAACCTGATCCGCTCCGGCGCCTTCGACTCCCTGGGGGCCAGGCGGTCCCAGCTGATCCAGGTGTATGAGTCCGTCATGGACGCGGTGGCGGACAGCCATCGCCAGAATCTGGAGGGGCAGATGGACTTCTTCTCCCTGGCCGACGGCGGCAGTGACGGCAGAAAGAATGTGAAGGAGATCCCCTTACCGGATATTGCCGAGTACAGCCCGGAGCAGCTGATGCTGATGGAGAAGGAGACTACGGGCCTCTATCTCTCCGGCCATCCCATGGACCAGTACCGGGATGCCGTGCGGCGGCTGGGAGCGCCTACCATCGGCTCCATTCTGGCGGACTTCGCCCAGGAGGGCGGCCCCACCCGGTTCGCCGACGACCAGCGGATCACCATCTGCGGCATCGTCACCTCCAGCAAAACCAAGACCACCAAAAACAACTCCCTGATGGCCTATGTGACAGTGGAGGACGATACCGCCTCCATGGAGCTGCTGTGCTTCGCCCGGGTGCTGGAGTCCTGCGGATCCTACCTGAAGGAGAACCAAGCGGTAGTGGTGAAGGGGCGGTTGTCCGTCCGGGACGAGAAGGCGCCCCAGATCCTGTGCGACAGCGCCTATCCCCTGAGCGGGGCGGAGGCGCCGGATTCAGCGGGAACGCAGGTCCCGGCGACGCCGGGGCAGGTGCTGTACCTGAAATTCCCCAGCCTGGACCACCCCAGCGTCCGCCACATGAAGCTGGTGTTCCAAATGTTTCCCGGCACCACCACCGTGAAGATGGTGATGGCGGACACCCGGAAGGTCTACGGCACGCATGTCGTCCTTCATGAGGCCCTGCTCCAGGAGGCCCGGGAGACCCTGGGCGCAGAGAACGTCGTGGTGAAATAGAGTTGAGAAAAAAGCGCCCGTGTCCAGTGGACACGGGCGTCTTTCTTTTTATGAGATCTTCTGGCGCCGCAGACGGCGATTATCAGGATACTTGCAACATCCATAAGGACCTCCGATCTCGTGGACTCACCCACGCCGGAAGGCGATCTCAGCGATTACTCCGCCGGCGGCCATGGGACCGGCCCACAGCAGGGAGTCCAGCACCCCCTGGGTGGGGGACTGCAGCAGATAGATGCATCCGTAGAAGATCGCAGGAAGCAGCAGCACCAGCGTCACGATCCAAGGACGGCGGAGGCGCTGGAAGATGAGCCGTACGGTCAGCCCCACGATGAACGCGCCGACGGCGGTCAGAAACATAAGCGGCAAAGTGAAGACCTCCTCAATTTTGTTGTTGGGAATTACAGCGTTTCTTCCTCCGGCTCAGAGGACATCAGGGCCCGCATGATCTCGCCGTACAGCCGCTCCGGGGACTTCCGGAACCGCTCTGTCAGCATGGCGGCCATGTCCTCCCGGGGGATGGCCAGACGCAGATCCATCACGCTGCCCATGTCGTCCGACAGCTCCAGCCGCACCGTATAGGTGCCGTTGGGCCGCTTCTCCGTGGAGGCTTTTACCTGGCTCTTCCGCCGCAGATGGCGGTTGCAGGCGGACAGATTCTTGTCGCACCGCAGCCGCACGGAGTAGGGAAGGCTGGACTCACAGATCTGACTGTTCCGCAGCCCCTTGTCCGTGATGGCGTACAGCCCGTCCGCCGACAGCGTCAGATGTCCGGTCTTTACCAGGTCCGCCAGGCACTCGGAGAAGTCAAAGTAATCCACGCCCTCGTCGCACATGGCCAGGTCCCACACTGTATCAAAGGGGATCGGTTCGATCACCCGGGCAGTGATGTACAGGATCAGGAATTTGATCTCCAGCTTGTCATGAATAAAGCCGGGCACAGGCGGCACCTCCTTGGCCGATGGGAATTGCATACATTTGTATTATACCCCAAGACCGCCGGGTTTGTATAGTCCGAATTTCTACGCCGCACCATTGGCGGCAGGCTGCATACACTGGACTGAAAGAGCTTCTCTTTCACCAGCTACTTATTAGGAGGTATTGCAATGCCTGAGAAAGTGATGCCCGGTCCCGTGGGAGACTCCTGCGGCATCCGGGAGGCGGTTTGCATCCATACCAGGAAGATCTATGATTCCTGCCGCGACAAGGACTGCATCGAGGACCTGCGGTTTTACCCCAAGCTGCAGTGTGTGGATACCATCAACCGCGCCCTGTCTGTGAAAGGCGGCAGCGCCAGACTGCTGTACGTGTATGTGGACGTGGAGCCCGTCAGCTTCAACCGGGGCTTTTACACTGTGGATATGCGCTTCTTCTACCATGTCACCCTCCAGGCCTATCTCAGCTGCCCGGTCCCGGTGACGGTGGAGGGCCTGTGCGTCTTTGACAAGCGGGCCATCCTGTTCGGCAGCGAGGGGAGCGCCAAGATCTTCTCCTCCCAGATGGCGGCCGGCGGCCCGGATCCCCAGATGATGCAGCGGGCCAACGCCCCCATCGCCGTGGTGGAGGCTGTGGATCCCATCGTGCTGGATGCCCGCATCCTGGACTGCTGCGGCAAGCGGGAGTGCGACTGCGACCTGTGCGAGGTGCCGTCCTTTGTCAACGACTGCTTCGGCGGTGAGCTCTCCAGCGGGGACGACAGCCGAAGGATCTATGTGACCCTGGGTCAGTTCTCCATCGTCCGGCTGGAGCGGGACACCCAGCTGCTGGTGCCGGTGTACGACTACTGCATGCCCGACAAGGAGTGTGCCTGCGGCGACGGATGCGAGGACCCCTGTGCCCTGTTCCGGAACATCTCCTTCCCGGTGGGCGAGTTCTTCCCGCCCAACACCGTCAAGCGGCCGGAGAGCTGCGACGACATCAAGAGCTGCTGCAAGTGAGCGGCAGACCAACAGGACCCCGGCTGCTTGCCGGGGTCCTGTTTTGCTACATCCTGTGCCGGTACCAGAGGGTGAGGCCCCATTCCAGAAGCCCCCAGGCGAGGCAGAACCCAACCAGCCCCCAGGTGATCCACATGGGCAGCTCCAGAAAGCGGGCATAGGCCGCGCCGAAATACAGGACCGCGCCCTGCATGACCCGGGCGGCCCAGGCCGCCGCCTTTTCGCAGATCATGGTGTTCCGCTCGTCGTGCTGTTCTTTGTAAGCCTGAACGAGTACCGGGTCGCGAATCCGAATGACCCGACACAGCAGGGAGCCGAGGGAACCGCCCACCAGTACGGACCCACCCGCAGCCAGCAGAGCAAAGACGGGCTTGGGGAGATGCTGGGGGAATTGGAGCGGGACCGCGCACAGCAGAAGCCCCGCCGCGATCAACAGCAGATACCAGCGCTTTTTCATCCCGGCGCACCCCTTACATCTCCCGCTCGTAGCGGATCATGAGATACAGCTCCAGCACGGATTTGGCTACGAAGACACCGGTGGCAGCCAGGGGGACCCACAGGGGCGCATCCAGGCCGATGGAGAGCCATGCCGCCGCCAGAACGCTCCACTGGAGGACCTCGCCGGACACGGCCTTGGCCCGGTTCCGGATAGCCACATTCCGCTCGTCTTTTTGTTCGATGTCGTGCTGCCGGGCCATCTCCGGGTGCTTCGCCTCGTGGCGGAGGTTCAGCAGGGTGGACCCCGCCATGGCCAGCAGGCCGGAGCCTATGCCGCAGAGCATCCCGCCCAGGGAATCGGGCACCCGGCCGTCCAGCAGCAGGGACAGGACCAGCAGGACGATGCCCATGGCCAGAAGTCCCTGGAACAGGCGCTTTTTTTGTGTGCGGTTCATACAGAGTCCCTCCTTCAATACTGACGGCGGTACCAGACGGTGAACATCCAGTCCAGAAGCAGTTTTACGCAGGCCAGGCCCAGCAGGGTGATGTTGACCCACTTGGGCACGCCGAAGAAGTACAGGTAGGCAGCGCCGAACAGCAGCAGCCACAGCAGCACGTCCCCGGCCCGGGCCCTGGCCATGGCCCGGATCATGGCGCCCCGCTCGTCGTGGTCCTCCCGGTCCCGCTCCCGCCGGGCGGGGTCCAGGTCTCGGGTGGACAGCAGCTCCGCCATGGCGCAGAAGAGCAGGAGGCCGCCTGCAAGGCCAAAAAACCCCGGCACAGCGGCGGGAGCGGCGGGAAACGTCCGCGCCGCCCAG
>ENA-ORNG01001156-ORNG01001156.1-human-gut-metagenome-genome-assembly--contig:-NODE-1156-length-19869-cov-15.301201_pt1 | contig 19869 bp, 14 predicted proteins | sample MGYA00242113_ERZ509018 | MGnify/ENA primary metagenome ERZ509018 (study PRJEB26280, sample SAMEA2338711) | human gut metagenome | biome: human gut; feature: human-associated habitat; material: faeces... | reverse complement strand
TCTTCGCCCACAAGAAGGGCGGCGGCTCCACCAAGAACGGCCGTGATTCCAAGGCTAAGCGCCTGGGCGCCAAGCGTGCCGACGGTCAGTTCGTGCAGGCCGGCAACATCCTGGTGCGTCAGCGCGGCACCCACATCCACCCCGGCGTGAACGTGGGCAAGGGCACCGACGACACCCTGTTCGCCACCGTCAGCGGCACGGTCCGCTTCGAGCGGCTGGGCAAGGATCGCAAGCAGGTCTCTGTTTACGAAGCTGAATAAGCAAGCCGAACCGCCCCGGTCATCTGACCGGGGCGGTTTTTTGCAGTCACAGGGTCTCTCTGCCCAGCGGCCGTCAAAACCAGTTGAGGGGATTCAGGATCTCCAGAAAAAACGTCCAGAACGTGTCCTTGAAGCGTGATCTCCGGCTCCTTTTGCCGGGGAGCATGGCCCGCACAAAGGCGATCAGCAGACACAGCAGAAAATACAGGACACATACCAACAGAATCAGCAGGATCACGTCCGCCATCGTGCGGCCTCCCCTCTCTCTAAACATCGATGATATGGCAAAAGCAGGATCGCATAGCCCAGTCCGCTGTTCCACACCCTCTTCTGATTTGCGGCCGCGCGCGAAACCGGCAGGGAGGCCTCCGCTCTTGACGTGCGGAAGGTTTTCGGATAAAATAGGCAGGACTGAAAATTCTGCTTTCAAGATAAGAATACACGAGAGGTACGAAAATGGCAACTTCTTTCATCGATAAGGCTCGGATCTCCGTCCGGGCGGGGAGCGGCGGCAACGGCGCCGTGTCCTTCCACCGGGAGAAATACGTGGCCGCCGGCGGGCCGGACGGCGGTGACGGCGGCCGGGGCGGCTCCATCATTCTGCAGGTGGACGACAACATGTCCACCCTGATGGATTTCCGCTACAAGCGCAAGTATGTGGCCGGCAACGGCGCCGACGGGCAGGGGGCCCGCAAGACCGGCAAGGACGGCCAGGACCTCGTCATCAAGGTCCCCCGGGGCACCCTGGTGCGGGACGCGGAGACCAATGAGATCATGCAGGACATGTCCGGCAGTGAGCCCTACGTCCTCTGCAGAGGCGGCCGGGGCGGCTGGGGCAACAGCCACTTCGCCACCCCCACCCGGCAGGTGCCCCGTTTTGCCAAGGCGGGCCTGCCCGGCGAGGCCCACGATGTGGTCCTGGAGCTGAAGCTGCTGGCGGACGTGGGCCTGGTAGGCTTCCCCAATGTGGGCAAGTCCACCCTGCTGTCCGTGGTCTCCAAGGCACAGCCCAAGATCGCCAACTACCACTTCACCACCCTGTTCCCCAACCTGGGCGTGGTCTGGGTGGAGGACGGCGTCAGCTTCGTCATGGCGGACATCCCCGGCATCATCGAGGGCGCCAGCGAAGGCGCCGGCCTGGGCCACGATTTCCTGCGGCACGTGGACCGCTGCCGGCTGCTGATCCACGTGGTGGATGTGTCCGGCAGCGAGGGCCGGGACCCGGTGGAGGACTTTGACGCCATCAACGCGGAGCTCTCCCAGTACAGCCCGGATCTGGCCACACGGCCCCAGATCGTGGCCGCCAACAAGGCGGACATCCTGCCCCCGGACTCCGACAACCTGGAGCGTCTCCGGGCCCATGTGGAGGCCAAGGGCTATACCCTGGTGAAGATCTCCGCAGCCGCCCATCAGGGCACGGCGGAGCTGGTGAAAAAGGCGGCGGAGATGCTGTCCGTCCTGCCTCCCGTCACAGTGTACGAGCCGGAGTATGTGCCGAAGGCGCCGGTGATCGACGCCTCCGCGCCTCTGGACATCCACCGGGAGGACGACGGCACCTGGATCGTGGAGAGCACCTGGCTGCGGCAGGTCATGGGCAACGTTAACTTCGCCGACTACGAGAGCCGGATGTGGTTCGACAAGGTGCTGCGGGACAACGGTTTCTTCCAGAAGCTGGAAGAAGCGGGCATCCAGGACGGGGATACCGTGTCCCTGTACGACTTCGAGTTCGAGTATCAGCGATAAAGCTCCAGGCGGCGGGTCCTACGGCCCGCCGCCGCTTTTTTGTTTGTTAAGGAGAAAAATAGCAGAAATTTCCAGCATTTTTTAGACGAAACCGACAAAGTTTTTTTCAAGACTTGACAGGCAGGCTTTTTCTGTTGTACACTCACCCCAAGTTCAAAATGACAAACCGATGACGCAGACGAGTACACGGACGTCGCTTCTCCAAGAGAGCTGCCGGTGGTGGGATGGCAGCAGAAGGGGCCCCGCCGAATGGACTGCGGAGGGCGGACTGAACGGGAAGTTTCCCCAGTAAGGACCGACGGGCTTTTCCCCCGTTACCAGGGAAAGACGTGTGTTGGCACGTCGCCGAGTGGGCGAGCAATCGCCAAGTTGGGTGGCACCGCAGAAGTTTTCAGACTTTTGTCCCAAGGGAACCATAGGAATGGGTCCTTGTGGGAGGAAGGTCTTTTTTGTTTGCCTTCTCTCCGGAGGACCGCAGATCAGAAAGGAGCAAGCGCCTTGACATTTGAGAAAATCCCCTACAAGATCTACCTCACCGAAGACGAGATGCCCAAGAATTGGTACAATGTCCGGGCAGACATGAAGACCAAGCCCGCCCCCCTGCTGAACCCCGCCACCGGCGCGCCCATGGGCTTCGACGACCTGCGGCCGGTGTTCTGCGACGAGCTGATCCGCCAGGAGCTGGACAACGACACCCGGGAGATCCCCATCCCCCAGGAGATCCGGGACTTCTACAAGATGTACCGGCCCTCTCCCCTGGTGCGGGCCTACTGTTTGGAGGAGAAGCTCCAGACCCCCGCCAAGATCTACTACAAGTTTGAAGGCAACAACACCTCCGGCTCCCACAAGCTCAACAGCGCCATCGCCCAGGCCTACTACGCCAAGAACCAGGGCCTCAAGGGCGTCACCACAGAGACCGGCGCCGGCCAGTGGGGCACCGCCCTCTCCATGGCCTGCTCCTACCTGGGCCTGGACTGCCAAGTGTACATGGTGAAGGTCAGCTACGAGCAGAAGCCCTTCCGGCGGGAGGTCATGCGGACCTACGGAGCCACCGTCACCCCCTCCCCCTCCGACACCACCAACGTGGGCCGGGCGATCTTGAAGGAGCACCCCGGCACCACCGGCTCCCTGGGCTGCGCCATCTCCGAGGCGGTGGAGGCCGCCGCCAGCCAGCCCGGCTACCGGTACGTGCTGGGCAGTGTGCTGAACCAGGTGCTGCTGCATCAGTCCATCATCGGCCTGGAGACCAAGGCGGCCCTGGACAAGTACAACATCGTGCCGGACATCATCATCGGCTGCGCCGGCGGCGGCAGCAACCTGGGCGGCCTGATCTCCCCCTTCATGGGCGAGAAGCTCCGGGGTGAGCGGGACTACCAGTTCATCGCCGTGGAGCCCGCCTCCTGCCCCAGCTTCACCCGCGGCAAATTCGCCTACGACTTCTGCGACACCGGCAAGGTCTGCCCCCTGGCCAAGATGTACACCCTGGGCGCGGGCTTCATCCCCTCCGCCAACCACGCCGGCGGTCTGCGGTACCACGGCATGAGCCCGGTGCTCTCCGAGCTGTACCACGAGGGACTGATGGAGGCCCGGGCGGTGGAGCAGACGAAGGTCTTTGAGGCGGCGGAGCAGTTCGCCCGGGTGGAGGGCATCCTCCCCGCCCCCGAGTCCAGCCACGCCATCCGGGTGGCCATTGACGAGGCGCTGAAGTGCAGGGAGACCGGCGAGGAAAAGACCATCGTCTTCGGCCTCACCGGCACCGGCTACTTTGACATGGTGGCCTACGAGAAGTTCCACAACGGCGAGATGACCGACTACATCCCCACCGACGCCGAGCTGGAGGCCAGCTTCGCCCAGCTGCCCCAGGTGCCGGGACAGGAGTAAGCGCCCATTCTCAAACAGCGGAGGACGGTTCGTCCTCCGCTGTTTTTGCGTCGTTTCCCTGCATAATTGACGCCTGTCCGCACAGACTGGATATGAATCCCTTTGTCCGGACTGGAGGAATGTCTCATGTCGAATCCCAACCGCCGCGGCACCATGGCTCTGGTGTCCGCCTCTTTATGCCTGGCTCTGGCCGCGCTGTTCTATTTTGCCGAGCCGGCTCCATCCCTCACCGCCTCCGCCCCTGCTGCCGTGCCCGCCGCCGCGGACTGGGGGCTGTCCTTCCCCAAGGAGGGAGAATCCCCGGCGGGCAACGTCTCCGCGGAGGACCTGGCCCAGTACAACGCCTACTACCTGGGGGACACCAGCCAAAAGGTCCTCTACCTGACCTTTGACTGCGGATATGAAAACGGCTACACGGAGGCCATTCTGGACGCCCTGAAAAAGCACAGCGCCCCTGCCGCCTTCTTCGTGGTGGGCCACATGGTGGAGTCCGCTCCGGACATCGTCCGCCGCATGGCAGAGGAGGGCCACATCGTGGGCAACCACACCTTCCATCACCCGGATATGTCCAGCATCTCGGACCTGACCTCCTTCCAGAAGGAGCTGACGGATCTGGAGACGCTGTACCAGGAGACCACCGGGCAGCCCCTCTCCAAATTCTACCGGCCGCCCCAGGGGAAGTACAGCGAGGAGAATCTGAAGCAGGCCCAGCAGCTGGGCTACACCACCGTCTTCTGGAGTCTGGCCTATGTGGACTGGAACACAGACGCACAGCCCTCGGCGGAGGAAGCCTATGCCAAGCTGCTGCCGCGGATCCATGACGGGGCCATCGTGCTGCTCCACTCCACCTCCGCCACCAACGCCGCGATCCTGGACGACCTGCTGACGAAATGGGAGGAGATGGGCTATACCTTCGCTCCTCTGACCCAGCTGCCGGGGCTGTCCTGACATGCCGCCAGCCGTATGTCGGAGAATCCTGCGCCTCCCTCTTGCTTCCCGCCGCCGGACATGGTAGGATGGAGAGGATGAAAGGGGGCTGCATCCCATGCGGTATCTCTCCAAGGCAAAGCGGTTCGAGGCGGTCCAGGCCTATGTGCTCTATTTCTTTTTCTACTCTGTTCTGGGATGGCTGTATGAGGTCTTTCTGGAGGTCGTCGTCTATCGCTGGGGGTTCACCAACCGGGGCGTGCTGCTGGGCCCCTACTGCCCGGTGTACGGAGTGGGCGCCCTGGTGTTCCTGCTGTGCTTCTCCAGACTCATGGCCAAGCGGGAGCCGTCTTGGATCCGCTGGGCGAAACCGGTGCTGGTGTTCCTGAGCTGCATGATCACGGCCACCGCCATCGAGCTGGCCACCAGCTACATTCTGGAGGCCCTCACCGGAGCCTGGCCCTGGCAGACGTACCTGGATTATGACATCAACTTCGAGGGCCGCATCGCCCTGTCTCCCTCCATCCGATTCGGTCTGGGCGGCCTGCTGTTCCTGTATGTACTGCAGCCTCTGTTCCAGCGGCTGGTGGGTTCTCTCTCCTCCCGGGCTCGGCTGGCGGCCTCGGGTGCAGTGGTCGTGCTGCTTGCGGCTGAATGTGTGCTGCTGCTGTTTCGATGACCTCCGCCTTTGCTCAAACAAAAAGAGGACTGACGCTGTCAGTCCTCTTTCTGCGTTCCCATCATCTTTTCCAGATAGCTCTGGATGCAGCGGAAGGTCTCCTCACTGAGGTCATGCTCCACCTTGCAGGCGTCCTCTGAGGCCACCTCCGGCGTGACCCCCATCAGCACAAACAGCTTGGAGAGGGTCTTGTGGCGGCCGTAGACCCGGCTGGCGATCTCCATGCCGCTCTCATTCAGCGTGATGATCCCATCCGGGTCCATGGAGATATACCCATTTTCCCGCAGCTTTTTCATGGCGATGCTGATGCTGGGCTTGGAATATCCCAACTCATTGACGATGTCAATGGACCGCACCTGCCCCCGCCGCTGCTGCAAGACCAGGATCGACTCCAGATAGTCTTCCGCAGACTCATGGATTACCATAGCTCTCAACCTCTCTAATCTTGGCGCAAAGCCTTTTATTTATGTTAACAGCTATGGCGTGAGATTGCAAGCTGATTTTTTAGTCTGAAGAAAGACGCCGTGTTCGTTCTGGGAGCGGTGTCTTTCTCGCAGCACGGAGATCACTCCCCGTCATGAAGCTGGAGGCGCCGCTCGTCCCAACTGCGGATGGTCTGCAGCCGGGGATCGCCGTTCAGAGGCAGCATCCAGCCGCGCCGTGATCGCTCCGGGCTCCGTGTCAAATCCCGGGCAGCCGGATACCGGCTTCCTGCGCACATTTCTCTCCGTCTTCGATCCCGTCAGCAGGTGCGGTCAATCGCCTGCCCATCAGGCATCACCGCTCCAGCAGGCGGCAGAGCATGGAGGCCAGCTCACCCCGGGTGGCCGTCTGGTCCCCCCGGTAGCTCCCCCGCGCCATGCCCAGCGCCTGGGCGATGGCCGCGTAGCCCAGATCCGCCTCCGGGATGTCCGCGGCGTCGCTGTAAGCGCAGGTGTAGATGCCCTGGAGCCGGGCGGCGGGGCCGTAGCCGGCGCAGTCCAGCAGGCACTTCACCGCCTGCCCCCGGGTGACGGCGCTGTCCTCATCCCGAGTCCCCCGGGCCAGGGCGCCCATCCGGTAGGCCGCGGAATAAGCGGCGTCCCGGGTGCTCTCATCTGCCGTCTCCGGGTCGATGCGATAGCCGTCCAAACTGGCCAGCAGGGCCACCAGATCCCATTGCGTCAGCTGCTTTGCCGGCTGGAATCGACCTCCGTCATACCCCACGCCGTAGCGGGCCAGCTTCTCCACATCCGCCTTCACGCCGGAGCCCGAGAGGTCCGTATAGGTGATGGCCGTGTCCTGCTTCTCCGGCACCACCGGCTTACCGGTGGCGGCGTCGATGCCCGGACACCAGTCCTCCCGCTCCAGCGCATAGGTCAGCCGCAGCTCATAGAAGTGGGTGAGCCCCAGCTCCAGCAGGCGGGCCTCCGTCTCACGGCTGCCGTCCAGCGGCCGCGGCACCAGGCGGTAGGCCAGGACCGTGTCATACGTCCCCGCCCAGGCGGACAGGGCCGCCGCCTCGCCGACGATGCCGGCGGTGCTGGCAAACGTCACATCCTCGTCATAGTTGTAGTCCAGCCGGTACACGGACCCGTCGGCGCTGTCGATGGCGACTGTATAGCGGTTCTCCGGGAAGGGGATCCCGTTCACCTGCTGGACATAGGTGAAGGTGTCATAGGGCTGCCGGTCCTCTGTGCCGGCCGGGCTGTCCTCATAGAGGACCAGGTCCTTCCAGCGGGCGCCGCAGAAGGCAGCCAGGAATGTTTCCGCCCGGGTCTGCGCCTCTGCCCGGGACAGGGCCGGGGTCTCCCCCTCCTCCAGCCAGGGCGCACGGGAGGACACGGACAGGACCGCGCCGGTGCGGGCGTCCACCGTGATGGTGCGGGAGCGGCTGCCGTCCTCCTCCGGCCGCACGTAGGACAGGACGCAGAGGACTTGGTCCTCCTCCCCGTTCTCCGCGGCCTCTACCAGCCGGTAGGCGGCGGAGGACAGGGCGTAATCCGCCAGGCCATAGGCCGCCTCGGCCCGCAGGCTCTGGTCCAGCGCGTCAGATGACCGGACGCCCTCCATCTGGGCGATGCCGGCCTGCTCCGCCGGGCTCAGACCGCTGTCGCTGCTCTCTCCCGCTGTGGCGTTGTCGCTGGAACTGCCGCCCATGCCCAGGCCTTCCATCTGCTCTTCCAGCTCCGTCATGTCCAGCAGCTCGCCCGTGGCGGCATCCACGTAGAAGGCGTGCGTGTCCTCCGGCAGATACCGGAGCACGGCGGTGGAGCTGTCCGCCTCCCGTACGTATTCCAGCTTTACCGCCAGTGTGTCCGTCAGGAGGCCGGCGGCTCGGTCCCGGCTCACAGAGGCAGCAGAGGCGGGTACATCTCCCAGGAAGACGTTCGCCGCCGCGTCCCGGGAGAAGGAGCGGACCTGGTTGTCCGCTGCGTCCACCGTGATGGAGTAGCTCAGCGGCGAGGGCAGGCCGTTCAGCAGGATCGTGCCGGAGAAGCGGTAGCTGTCGCCGCCCAGGGTGTCCATGCCCCGGGGCTCGCCCAGTTCCACGCTCTCTCCCGCCGTCAGGACCTTGTCCAGAAAGTCATCAGCGGCCCGGGCGGCTGCGGCAGCGTCCCCTTGCGGGAATGTGGGGAACGCCTCGCTGCCGGAGACTGTATAGGGTTGTCCCGCCCGGTAGCTGATGACGGTCCCGTCGTCCAGGGCCGAGACGGACAGGTCCGTATCCAGGCCGGACCAGTAAAGGTCCCATACGCCGGTCAGGCCGTCCTCATACCGCTCACCCCAGAAGTCGTCATAGTCCTCTGTGTCCAGATTCAGAGTGTCCTTCACGCTTTTGGTGATGCGGGCCAGCGATTCGTCCGCAGTCTCCTCCGCAGCGGAGGCCGGCAGTGCCAGTCCCAGGGCCATCACCAGGGCCAGAGTCAGAGAAAGCAGCTTCTTCATCGTTCTTCCCTCCATGTCGGCAGTTTCCGGAATGGTGATTCCATTCTATCCCTTTAGACGTAAAATTTCCAGTGATGCTGCGGATTCTTTCTGGATTTTTGTCCGCCGCCTCCCTTCCGGCGTCCGGATGCAGGAGAGCCGCGGGCCAGTCGCCCGCGGCTCCTTCCGCCTCGTTTTCGATCAGAGGGCACATCCTGTCATTTCACATGGTCCAGCGCCTGCTTCACATCGGCGATGATGTCCTCCGCATTCTCCAGGCCCACGGAGATGCGGACCAGCCCCTCAGGGATGCCCGCCGCCTTCAGCTCTTCCGGGGAATAGGCGGAGTGGGTCATGGAGGCGGCGTGCTGCACCAGCGTCTCCGCGTCTCCCAGACTGACGGCGATCCTGCACATGCGGAGGTGGTCCACAAAATCCATCCCCGCCTGCTTTCCGCCCTTGATCTCAATGGACATCACCGGGCCGAAGCAGCGCATCTGCTTCTTTGCCGTCTCATGGCCGGGGTGGGTGGGTACCCCCGGGAAATAGACGGTCTCCACTCTGGGATCCGTCACCAGGTAGTCCGCCAGCTTCCGGGCATTCTCACAGTGGCGCATCATCCGGAGCTCAAAGGTCTTCAGGCCCCGCAGGACCAGGAACGCCTCCTGCGCTCCCAGGACGGAGCCGGTCATGTCCTTCACGCCGAACATCCGCACCTGATCCATCAGGTCCCGCCCGCCGCAGACAAAGCCCGCCAGGGCGTCGCCGTGGCCGTTTAAGAACTTAGTGGCGGAGTGGACCACCATGTCCGCTCCCAGCTCCAGGGGTCTCTGGAGATAGGGCGTGGCAAAGGTATTGTCCACCACGACCTTGATGTCGGGATCGTATCCGTGGGCGATCCTGGCCACGGCCTGGATGTCCGCGATCTTCAGCGTGGGATTGGCCGGCGTCTCCAGATAGACCGCGCAGGTATTTTCCCGCAGATTCTCCTCCACGGCCTTCAGGTCCGACGTGTCGATGAACGTCACCACCACGCCGTAGCGGGTCATGCCGTGGCTCAGCAGGGCAAAGGTGCAGCCGTACAGCGTCTTGTCCGCCAGGATGTGCTTCCCTGCGCCGGCGATGCTCCACAGCGCGGAGGAGATGGCGCCCATGCCGGAGCCGGTGGCCACGGCCGCCTCCGCACCCTCCAGCGCTGCGATCTTCTCCTCCAGCAGCTGTACGGTGGGGTTGCCCATCCGGGAGTAGTAATAGCCGCCCTCTTCCCCGGCAAAGCATCTGCCGCCCTGCTCGCAGGTGTCAAAATAGAAGGTGGAGGTCTGATAGATCGGCATGCTCAAAGGGCGGCAGTCCTTCCCCGGCGTTACGCCGGAGTGGATGACCTGCGTGCCGAAGCCAGTTCCTGTGTGTTCCATGTGTGCCGGTCTCCTTTACAAATCTTACTGGATGGTGCAGACGTGGGTCTTTGCCATGGTATCTTCCGTGATCTCCTGGCCGATGCCCGGCAGCTCGGGGACGGTCAGCTCGCCATGGTCGTCCGGCAGGTAGTCGTAGACGCAGGTCTTCCGCAGACCTTCCTTGATGCCGTAGGAGTGCTGCTCGTGGATCAGGAAGTTGGGGATCACCGTCTCCACGTGCAGGGCCGCCGCCTGGGAGATGGGACCGCCGCAGACGTGGACCTGCACCTTGACGTCGTAGGTGTCCGCCATGTCGCAGATCTTCTTGGTCTCGGAGATGCCGCCGCACAGGCACACGTCCGGCTGGATCACGCTGAGGGAGCGGTTCTCGAAGAAGGGCCGGTAGCCCAGGCGGGTGTAGATGCGCTCGCCGGAGGCCACGGGGATGTTGATCTTGTCCCGGATCTCCCGCATGGAGACGGGGTTCAGGGGATGGACCGGCTCCTCATAGTACATGATGTTCAGGTCGTCGACGTAGTTGGCCAGCTGGATGGCGGTGCTGGTGTCCGTGAAGGCGTGGAGCTCGATGATGATGTCCAGGTCATCGCTCAGGTCCCGGATGGCCTGCAGGCGGGCCCGCACGGTGTCCAGCACCTTCCTGGGCATCTGGCCCCGGAGCCGCCAGTCCGCCTCCTGGCGGGTGCGCTGCCAGTTGCCGCTGGCGGCCACGCCGACGGGGTCCACCTTCACCGCCGTGTAGCCCTGGGCCATGGCCTTCTTGGCCGCCTCGGCGTACTGCTCCGGCGAGACCATGTTCCGGTCCTCCAGATCCCAGTCGAACTGGATCTGGCTGGCGTAGGCCCGCAGCTTCTCATTGGTCTTGCCGCCCAGCAGCTGGTAGACCGGGGCCTTGTAGTACTTGCCCTTGATGTCCCACAGGGCGATGTCGATGGCGCTCATGCCGGCGTTGATGACGGTGCCGCCGCCCATGCCCCAGAAGGTGGTGCGGAACAGCTTCTCCCGGATGGCCTCGCTGTTCAGGGGATCCATGCCGATGATCAGCTGGCCGAAGTCCTTGACCATGCCGATGCCTGCGTTGTGGGCGTTGCCGTAGGCCAGGCCCACCTCACCGAAGCCGCAGATGCCGCTGTCTGTGTTGATGCGGATGCAGATGGGGGCGCAGTCCTCGTAATTCAGGCACTTGGCGAAGTCGAAAATGTCGATGCTGGTGATTTTCATATGGGTTTCCTCTCTTTCTTTTTATTCCGCAGCGGCCGCTTCCTCTTCCCCCTCGGAATAGAGGCTGATGCCGTTCTTCTCCTCTTTCGTCTTCAGCAGGCCGAACTGGATGGTGACGATGGTCGCCAGGCCCAGCAGGATGGGATAGTAGGAGGCGGCGATCAGCGCGAACGGAGAGAGTCCGGTCATGGAGATGCCCAGCATCAGCTGTCCGCCGTGGGGGATAAAGCTCTGGAAGACGCAGGCGGAGATATCCAGCAGGCTGGCCACCCGCTTGCGGGAGATGTTGAACTTCCTGGCGAACCGCATGGCCAGGGGCGCGCTGACCAGGATGGCCATGGTGTTGTTGCCCATGGACATATCCACCAGTCCCGTCAGCAGGCACATGCCATACTCCGCGCTGCGGCGGGTGTGCATATGCTTGCCCATCTTCTCCACCAGCCAGTCGATGCCCCCGTACTCCTTGGCGATACCGGTGAGGCCCCGGAGGATGATGGTGACGATGATGATGCTGGCCATGCCGCTGATGCCGTCGGTGATGCCGGCGGAATAGGTGGCCAGGGTCAGGCTGCCGGTGGCAAAGCCGATCACGCCGGCCACGATGGTCCCCAGCAGCAGCACCAGCACCACGTTCAGACCGATCAGGGCCGTGACCAGCACGACGACATAGGGCAGGATCTTGATCAGGCTGTACTCATAGGCGCCGGCCAGCTCGCCGCCGCTGCCCACCAGGCAGTAGATCACGATGGCGATCAGGGCCGCGGGCAGGGCGATCAGGCCGTTCATCTTGAACTTGTCGTTCATTTTGCAGCCGGCGCCCCGGGTGGCGGCGATGGTGGTGTCGGAGATCACGGACAGGTTGTCGCCGAACATGCCGCCGCCGATGACTGCCGCAATGGCCACGCCGGCGGAGAGGTCCGCCTCTTCCGCGATGCCCAGGGCAATGGGTCCGATGGCGGCGATGGTGCCCATGGACGTGCCGGTGGCCAGCCCCAGGGCGGATGAGATCACGAAAACACCGGCGAATACGAACTGCCGCGGGATGATGGACAACCCGAAATTCACGGCCGCCTCCGTGCCGCCCATGGCCTCAGCCGCGCCGGAGAAGGCGCCGGCCAGGGCAAAGATCATGATCATCAGCATGACGCCGGGCTCGCCGCAGTGCTTGGCCACCAGGTCGATGTTCAGGTCGATGTTCTTGCGGCTGCGGCTCAGCAGGATCACCGTGGTAAGGCCGCACAGCACCGCGAATTCCCGGGAGATCTGCTTGAACGGGTTCTCCGTTCCCATCATGGAAAACACGACGCCGGCGCCCAGGTACACCGCCAGGAATGTGAGCAGTGGGATAAAGGATTTCAAACCCCAGTTTTTGTTCTGTTCGATCATGCGCTTGATTTCTCCCTTTCATCTGTAGATCTGTCTCATGGGTCCAGACTGTTTTTGAGGTGTGAGCGATCCCCCCTTGTTTTGGCTCTTGCTTTTTTCCGTTTCCACAGATATCCTTATAGGCAGAGGTATGATGTCATCTCTGCGCTTTCAACGTTACCCGGTTTGTGGAAAAAGTACAATTCCGAAAAAGGTATGTATGGGCATAGCTAAAAAAAATAGAACAAAACTGCCCGGTTCCTTTTATGCAGTTTCACCTGCTTTCGTCACAGAGGAGGACGCACATTGACCTTGCAGCAGATCAGATATGTGGCGGAGATCGCCCGGCATGGGACCATCAGCAAAGCCGCCCAGGAACTTTACATCACCCAGCCCCACCTCAGCAGCGTGCTGAAGGAGCTGGAAAACGAGCTGGGGATCACCATCTTCTCCCGGGCCAGGAAGGGTGTGGTGCTGACGGAGGACGGACGGGAATTTCTCCACTTCGCACGGCCGCTGCTGGAGCAGGAGGAGCGCATCCTGAATTTCTATGCGGACAAGCCGTCCTCGGCGGCGCCCTTCCGCTTCTCCATCTCCACCCAGCGGTATCCCTTCGTCATCAAGGCCTTTTACAGCTATTTCCAGAAGCTGGCCCCGGAACAGTTTGAGATCCACCTGCGGGAGAGCAGCATGGACGCCGTGATCCGCGACGTGTTCGAAAAGCGGAGCGACCTGGGGATCATCTTCCTCTCCGCCTCCACGGAGAAGTTCATCCGCAAGTATCTGGCGGCCAGGAATCTGGAGTTCCACGAGATGGTGGCCATCGACCCCTGCGTCTTTTTCCGGAAGGACCACCCTATGGCCGCCCGGGCGGAGGTGGATCTGGACGACATGAAGGCGTATCCCTTTGCCTCCTTCGAGTCCGGCGTCTCCGTGTCCGTGGAGTTTTCCGAGGAGGTCCTGTTCTCCAGTCTCAACGCCTTTACCAGGCGGATCTACGTGGCCGACCGGGGCACCATGATCAACACCCTGACCCACACGGACGCCTTCTCCATCGGCACCGGCATCCTGTCGGAGGGATTTGCCGGCCCGGAGCTGGTGAGCCGCCCCATCCGGGGCCACCAGCGGGAGATCCACCTGGGCTGGATCCAGCCGGCCGGCGGCCCCGTCCCGGAGCCCCTCTCCGCCTTCCTGCGGGAGCTGGAGGCGGTGGTGGCCCAGTAACCAATCCAGAGAAAAAGCCTGTGTTCCGTTGGAACACAGGCTTTCTTGCGTATGCACGCCGGGGATCCCCCAGGGCACCCCGGACAGAAGCGGGCCGGGCGGAGAAGATCTCCGCCCGGCCTCGGCCGTCTGGATAGGTCTTGTATCGGCTCAGCCCACCTGATCCCAGAAGCGGTACAGGATCACCGCGAACTGGGCGCGGGTGGCGGTGCCGGTGGGATCCAGGGTCCCGTTGCTGGTGCCGCCCACGATGCTGTTGGCAACGGACCACTGCATGGGCTCCACGGCGTAGCCGGCCACGGTGCCCGCGTCGGGATAGGCGGACAGGTCGGCCCGCTGGTCATTGGCGTAGCCCATCAGGGTGGCGTAGCGGTACAGCAGGGCCACCAGCTGCTGACGGGTGACGGCGCCGCCGGGGGTCGTGCCGTCAGAGACGCCGTTGGTCACGGCCCACTCCCTGGCGGCGGACATATTGGCGGGGTCAGCACCGGACAGCCGGGCCAGGATCATCCACACCTGCTGGCGGGAGATGCTGGCGTTGGGGCTGAAGGAAGAGGCGCTGGTGCCGTTGACGTAGCCGTTGTCGTAGGCCCAGGCGATCTCGTCATAGGCCCAGAAGGACTCCGGCACGTCGGAGAAGAAGGTGCTGCCGCCCTCCCGGACGAAGGTGACGGAGATGGTCACCCGGCCACGGGGCTGGGTGAAGGTGTAGGTGCCGTTACGCTCGGCGGTGACCTTTACCTCCCGGCCGTTGCGGTCGGTGACGGTGACCTCGTCCACCTCGTAGCCGCTGTCGGGGTCCACGGTGATGGTGACCTCGTCGTCCTCCTCGGGGGTCCGGGGATTGACCCGTACCGTGCCGCCGTCAGACACGTCCAGGATGGGAGAGTAGCTGGGGTCGCTGGAGGAGCCGGAGGAAGACTGGTTCTGGCTCCACTGGGCCGTCAAATTGGTGTCGGCTGTGAACACATAGGCGCTGAGATTAACTGCGCTCCCCTGCTCGTTGTACCAGCCGATCAGAGAATAGCCAGGCCTGGAGGCCGAGGGGATCACGGTGAGCTTGCCGGTATTATCGGTCTGTACGGTTCCAAGAGACACCGTGCCGCCGTTGGCATTGAAGGTAACGGTATAAATTTGAGTGCCAGGAACATTGTCTGGATCTCCAGATCCAGCGGGTGTATAAACAAGTGTCACCGTGGCACCTTCAATTTTTTCATTGATTACAGCAGCTACCTCACTACCAGTTGCCCCGGAAGTAAGGGAAGTCCTGGCATCCGCAATGATCTTATCAGCCGTAGCCTGATCCGCATAAACCAGCGGCGTCCCGGAATTCCCGGTCACATTGTTCAAAGTGATTTCCGGAATTGTAGTAACGGTAGAGCCCATTGCGTACTCCACATTCGCATAGGCGCCGTTGCCCGGATTGAATACGCAGCTCTCCAAGGTCGCTTCTGCGCCGTTGACAATCACAGAGGTATAATATCCGCCATTGATGGTGGCATTGCTGATCCTGCCGCCTTCCACGCCATAGAACTGCACGCCATGCTTTGCGTTGCCACCGGTATTAATGGTGATGTTCTGGACCGTTACGTTATTCGCAGTTACATTGATAAAGCCGCCATTGCTGACTTCTTCAGCTGCCGTCAGGCTATGCTCACCGCCATCCAGCGTAACACCTTCCGGAATGGAAATCTGTCCACTGTAGGCGACGTCATCCAGCAAAGTAATGGTCTGATCAGAAGTGGCTTCACTGAGGGCTTCGTCCAGAGAAAGATAATACTTGATGCTGTCGGCAGTTTCTATTTTGGCTTTATAATATTGCGCTACTGCCGTTTCATTCACATAATAAACATTCAGACTTGTATCAGCTTGAATTGAATCAGAGGGTATAGAGCTACGGCTAACAACTTGGCTATTTCCATCTGTGCCTACTAGCTGCGCAGTTTCATCAACGCAATACTTGGTTGGTAGAATTGAAGAGAATGTACCACTTGTAATCTGTACCTTCTGGATTGCTTCATTTTCAGGCTCGATAAACTTATCTGTTACAGCGGCAGAATGTTCACTAATAAATGTACCGCCGTTGATATCTAATGTAATCGGGCGTGCATTGCCCTCATTATCTTTATAGTTGCCCTCTACATAAATTGCAGAACCAGAGATCGGAAATGTTTCGGGATGGGCTGGATCGCCAGTATATGGTTCATCAGATTCCTTTGGCTCTCCGGTTGCCCGAACTGTTGTGTCTCCACTTATTTCCACTTCTCCGCCCTTGACAACAATAGCATTATCAACGCCCGTTATGACAGAATCTACAATGGTAAGTTTTCCGCTCTTAGGTGGAAAGTAAATTGCCGTTCCCGCATTTACAGATGAGTTTTTGACAATCAGATTGTTGTTACTGTTGAGCCCCTGTACACCAAGTGCTTGATCCGTTACATCTAACCGGACACCATCCAATGTTACTGTAACATTATCATAAGTATTGGAAGCATTAACGGCGTAAACATATATACCATATGTATTCGACCCATGGCCGATCAAGCTGCCATTCTGAATCGTCAGGTCAATATTTCCCTGCTTTATCATAATGACATCTGTGTTGCTGTTGGAGGTATAGGTCTTTCCGCCAAGATCAAGAACATACTTACCACTTTTGTCAAATGTCACTGCTCCACCTGTCACATCCATTAACAGGGTTATCGTAACTGTTGCTTGAGAATCGCTACTAGCTGCGGTTTCGGCCGCATTTATAGCAGCCTGCAAAGTTTCGAATCTTTCCCCGTTAACCTCCGCAACTTCCTCGTCCGCCGCCAGCGCCGCTGTGGGAAGCAGCGTCAGCGTCAGGCAGAGCGCCATCATGATGGATAGGAACCGTTTTTTCATTTTGTACCACTCCTTCTCTTTCGTTCCGGCAGACCCCGATCCATCAGGCTTTCACAACTCCATATATTCTCTAACATAATATGGCAGCGGATGCCTGATATACCGTTTCTTGCCAATTATGGCGAAACAAATATTTCGTCATTTTTTCAGGATCATCTTACCACGGACTGCCGCAAATGGCAAGCTGTGTTTTACAAAAACCGGCGCAAAAACCAGGGCATCCCGGATCCGGGATGCCCTGGTCTCTGCCGGGGCCGCTCCGCCGCTGTCTCACCGCCCCGGGCGGATGCCCAGCTGGCGGCAGACGCTGCGGCGGGTGACGCGGTAGACCCCGTACAGCACCGCCGACAGCACCGCGATCACGGCGGCGCAGGCGGCCATGCCGGCGAACTCGCCGGGGGTGAAGCGGTTGTCGTTGAAGTACATGATCATCAGGTAGAAGGCGGAGATGACCGCCGTGCCCACGACGGCGGGCACCAGGAACACCTTGGACACCTGCCCCTTCACGGACCGGAACAGGTAACGGTCCGGCGCCCCCAGGTGCCGCAGGTCGTCGTAGACCCGCGCATTGGTGAGGGCGATGGTCATGCACCGGGTGAAGGCGATGACGATGACCGCTGCGAAGCAGATGAGGGCGATAAAGATGAACAGCACCAGGAACACCGCCATGGTGGTGACGAAGTCGTTCTGGTCCAGCACCCGGAACTGGGGCATATACAGCCAGTAGTTGCGGAAATCGGAGGTGTCCCGCTGGTCATAGTCGATGACCGCCAGGCTGTTCGCTGCCAGGTACTCCTCACTGTCGTAGTCGTAGCTGCCCTTCTCTGCGATCTCCTGCTCCCGGATCACCGGGTCCCAGGCGTCAAACACCTCGATCTCCGGGCCGGAGCGGTCCACGATCTCGTTGAAGAGGGCATCGGCAAAGGAATAGCTGGCCTCCACGTCCGCCACGTTGAAGAACACCCAGGTCTCCCGCCAGAGGTCCGTAAGGCCGGCGGTGAGGGTCTCATAATCGGCGTCGTCCAGCACGTAGCTGCCCAGCAGCATGGTGAAGCACAGGGGCTCCGCCGGCGTGACGGACAGGCGCGCGCCGGTGACCGTGTTGGTGACCAGAGTCACGTCGCCGCCGGAGATGTAGTCGCTGCCGCCGTCGTCGTCCAGCACGTTGACGCAGGTGCCGGGGGCCAGGTCGATGTTCTGGCCGGTCAGGGCGTTCCAGGCGCTCTCGGAGAAGAAGGTTGCGCTGGAGGCGATCTCCCGGTACTCATCGGTGTAAGTGGTGCCAAGCGCGCCGTTGTCCTGCTCCACCTGCACATAGCCGTCCCCGGCCAGGGTGGCGGCGCCTGTCTGGGTCCAGGAGGTGATGTCCACATCGTACTCTTCCGCCAGGGACTCCACTTCCTCCCGCTCCGGCCAGTTCTGGTCATTCCGCCAGTGGTACTCGAAGTCCACCGGCCGGGTGGAGAAGCTGTAGGCGGAACTGGTGTTCAGCATGGGGGCATAGAAGCTGGCGAAGTAAGCGCCGGCGATGAGCAGCGTCATCACCAGCATGTTCCGCACGGTCTGGCGGCCCTGGAATTTCATCATCGAGGCGGCGATGATGTCCCGGTACTTGTGGCGCTTCCGCCAGCCGTTCACCACCGTGTGGAGCAGGATCATGTACATGCCGACCAGCGCCGGCAGGTAGAACAGGGCGGTCAGACCCTCCGGGGGATACCAGTGGAGTACCGTGACGAAGAACGACGGCATCAGATACCCCGCCAGGGCGCCAACCGCCACCAGGACGATGCCCACGGGGCCGTACCACCGCTTCACCTCCCGGATGGGCTCGGACTTGTGGGACTCCTGAACGATGTCGATGATGTTGGTGCGGCGGATGGACCGCCCGCCCAGGAAGAACAGCATGATCACCACGTAGGCGGCAAAGGCCAGGGACAGGAGATAGGACTGGGGATCGAAAGACAGGGCCATCTCCCGGGAGTCCACCAGGAACAGCCGGAACAGCTGCCACACGCCCCAGGCCAGGGGGCCGCCTAAGACCGCCCCGGCGGCGCAGGAGCCCAGGGAGATCACCGCCAGCTCCCTGCCCATCTCCCGCTGCAGCTGGCGGCGGGTGGCCCCCAGGGCCAGGAACACGCCAGTTTCCCGGGACTTCTGCCGGAAAAACAGCCCGGCGGCGTAGGCAGTGAACACGGCGCAGCCGATGACCGCCAGGACGAACACCATCATCACCTGCTTGCGGCTGTCGCCGCCCTCCGGCAGGACGGAGAGGATGGTGGGGGAGCGCATCATGCAGACATAGGCGGTGATCAGCAGCACGGAGAAGAAGCTGCACCCCGCCAGCAGAGCGTACTGCCCCTTGTTTTTGCGGCGCAGGGCCGCGTAGGCGTCGGAAAAGCAGCGCATGGTCTCACTCCTTCCCCATGTCCCGGATGGCGTCCAGCAGCGCATCCTGGAAGGCGGCGCGGTCGGTGCTGCCCTTTTCCAGGGTCCGCCACACCACCCCGTCCCGGAGGATCACCACCCGGTCGCAGAAGGAGGCGGCGAAGGAGTCGTGGGTCACCATGAAAATGGTGGCCTCCAGAGACGCCTTGGCCTGCTGGAAGGACCGGATCACCGCCCGGCTGGACTTGGAGTCCAGGTTGCCGGTGGGCTCGTCCGCCAGGATCAGCAGGGGGTGGTTGATGAGGGCCCGGGCCACGGCACAGCGCTGCTTCTCGCCGCCGGAGATCTCCGCCGGGTATTTGTCCCGGATGGCGGTGATGCCGAACACGTCGCACAGCTGGTCCGCCCGGGCCTCCGTCTGACCGGTGACGCTGCCGCCGATGATGGCGGGCAGGAGGATGTTCTCCCGGACCGTCAGGCCGTCCAGCAGCAGAAAGTCCTGGAACACGAAGCCCAGCTGCCGGTTGCGGACCTTGGCCAGGGCGTCCTCGCTGAGATCAGCCAGCTGCTTCTCCCCCAGGGTGATCTCCCCGCTGTCGATGGGGATGTAGCAGGAGATGCAGTTGAGCAAGGTGGTCTTGCCGGAGCCGGAGGGGCCCATAACGGCTACGAATTCCCCCTTCTCAACGGTCAGGGACACGCCCTTCAGGACCTCGTAGGTGGTCTTGCCCACCTGATAGGATTTGTGCAGGTCTTTGACTGTTAACATAACAACACTTCCTTTCTGACTCACAGGATGTTCTGCACCAGGGCGATGACTGCCAGGTGGGCGGGATAGAAGGCGTAGAAGAACCACTTGTTGACCTTGATGCGGGAGTGGGTGGCGCAGAAGATCAGCGGCGCGGCGAAGACGGCGAAGAAGGACCAGTCGATGCAGAGGCTCCCCACCGTCAGGCACAGGGGATCCTCCGGCCAG
>ENA-ORNG01001153-ORNG01001153.1-human-gut-metagenome-genome-assembly--contig:-NODE-1153-length-19907-cov-23.546645_pt1 | contig 19907 bp, 9 predicted proteins | sample MGYA00242113_ERZ509018 | MGnify/ENA primary metagenome ERZ509018 (study PRJEB26280, sample SAMEA2338711) | human gut metagenome | biome: human gut; feature: human-associated habitat; material: faeces... | reverse complement strand
CACCGCCGATAGCGGACAGCCGCAAGGGCTGTCCCTGCGAGGTACGCAGTCTAAATTTTGTGCGTGTTTTTAAAAGGCGAACGAAGTTTGTCCCTACGATCTGCAAAACAAACTTTTCAGAAGATTTCGTGCCGCTGTCGCGGCATCGGTGCGTCGAGGTCGCCGCACCCTACAAATACGCATCAATAAATTGCTACAATTTTCGCGGGTGGATAATATCCGCTCCTACTTACTTTGATCGAAGCGAAATAACCCCTCAGTCTTGGCTTCGCCGAGCCAGCTCCCCTGCAGGGGAGCCAAAATAGATTTTTCAACAATTCCAGTTTTATTAATGCATCCCACACAACAAAAAATCCTATCCAATAGAGGATAGGATTTTTGTCTTATAATCATTGCTGAGTTTTTATACTCTGTTGCTCGGTCGGTCTTCAATTATCTTGCCGTCCGATATTCTGACAACGCGCGTGCCCTCTTCGGCGATTTCGTTGTCGTGGGTGATGAGGATTATCGTGCGCCCCTCGTCGTTGAGCTCATGGAGTATCTTCATGACCTCTTTGCCGGAGTGCGAGTCGAGGTTGCCGGTCGGTTCGTCCGCGAGGATTATCGGCGGGCGCGCGGCGACTGCACGGGCTATTGCGACTCTCTGCTGCTGACCGCCGGACATCTGCGAGGGCAGGTGGTTCATGCGCTTTTCGAGCCCGACTCGGCGCAGTGCGTCGACCGATAGCTTCTCGCGCTCTTCTTTTTTTACGCCTCTGTATATCAGCGGCAGCTCAACGTTTCCCTTTGCCGTGAGGCTCGGAATAAGATTAAAGCCCTGGAATATAAAGCCGATTTCTTTGTTGCGTATCTCCGAAAGCTCGTCGTCCGACAGGTTAGAAACATCTTTGCCGTCGATGAGATATTCGCCGCTCGTGCAGATGTCGAGCAAACCGAGCATGTTCATTAGTGTCGATTTGCCCGAGCCGGAGTGACCGACGATCATCAGAAATTCTCCGCGGTCAACGGTCAGCGAAACTCCGTCGAGCGCGTGAACTTCGTTCTCGCCGGGATTGTATATTTTATATGCGTCCTTGACTTCGATAAGATGCGCCATTGCAAAGCTCCTCAAGTGTTTTTTATAATTTTATCGCGATGTTGTTCATCAAGTCAAGTCAACATTTGTAAATTATTTTCGCGGCGGTATATTTCTTTCGCGCGTGCAGAAAATAGACGCAAGGGAGATGAAAGTATGTCGCTGTCCGGAAAAGAATATGAAAAAATGACGAAGCGCGCCTCACCGCCGAGCCCGAAGCTGATGAACCTGCTGAAAGCTTTTTTGATAGGCGGGCTCATCTGCGCGATAGGCGAGGGATTTTCTATGCTCTATGAGTCGCTCGGCGCGGACGAAAAGACGGTGTCGAGCCTTGTACCGTGTACTCTTGTCGTCATTGCCGCCGTGCTGACCGCTCTCGGCGTGTTCGATAAAATCGCCCGCCATGCGGGCGCCGGTACACTCGTGCCGATAACCGGCTTTGCAAATGCAGTCGTGTCGCCCGCAATGGAGTTTCAGAGCGAGGGCAGGATTCTCGGCACGGGCGCGAATATGTTCAAGGTTGCGGGGCCTGTCATAGTCTATGGCAGCGCCGCGGCGGTCGTCTACGGCGTGATTTATTATATCGCGCTCAGGATAATGGGGTGAACCGATGGCAGAGAGAATTGGAAAATATACGCTGAAATTCGGCAGTCGTCCGGGGATAATCGCATCCGCCGCGATAGTCGGCAGCAAGGAGGGGGACGGACCTCTCGGCGGGAACTTCGATGAAATTATAACCGACGGCACATTCGGCGAAAAGACATGGGAGAAGGCGGAGAGCGCGTTTCAGCACCGTGCCGTGGTGAAGGCTATTGAAAAATCCGGCATGACCGCCGCCGATATAGATATGCTAATGGCGGGTGATTTGCTCAGCCAGTGCAGCGGCTCGGCGTTCGGCGCACGCGATCTCGGCATACCGTTTGTCGGGCTTTACGGCGCGTGCTCAACAATGGCTTTGTCGCTGGCATTGGCGGCGCTGAGTGTCGATTCGGGTGCGGCGCGTATAGCCGCCGCGGCAACTTCGTCGCACTTCTGCTCGGCGGAGAAGCAGTTCCGCACACCGCTCGAATACGGCGGTCAGCGTCCTCCGACTGCCCAGTGGACGGCGACGGCGGCAGGGTGCGCCGTGATAGGAAAGTCCGCGTCGCCGCATATAGAAGCCGCCACATTCGGCAGGATAACCGACTACGGAGTCAAAGACGCAAACAACATGGGCGCGGCTATGGCGCCCGCCGCGTGCTCGACAATAACCGCCTTTTTGCAGGACACAAAAACACAGCCGGAGGATCTCGACCTTATCCTGACTGGCGACCTCGGCTATGTCGGCTCAACGCTCCTGCGCGAGCTGATGAGAAAACAGGAGCATATCGATATCACGACCTGCCACAACGACTGCGGACTGATGCTCTATCGGCTCAACGAGCAGGATGTGAACTCCGGCGGCTCGGGCTGCGGGTGCAGCGCGGCGGTGGTCTGCTCGCATATCGTCAGTGAGATGCGCTCGGGCAGGCTGAACAAAGTACTCTTCGTCGGAACGGGCGCGCTGCTCTCGGCGGTCTCACCGCTCCAGGGCGAGACAGTGCCGTCGATAGCTCACGCGGTCCTGCTGACAAACTGAAAGGGGATAGCAATGGATACTGTGCAGAGTGTTTCAAAGAGCCTGAAGCTCGTCAGCTGCGCACTGACCTCGATGCGCTGGCTCGATATAATCAAAAAGCTTATCGCCGCCGCGGCGATAGCGACAGCCGCCTGCTCGGCGCTGAGCATAATAGCCGTGTGCAGGGAGAAAAAGTGAAAAAACGCGAAAACCGGCTGTAAAGTATAATCGCTTTACGGCTGGTTTTTGTGTTATTAATAGGCTTGTCAGGCTTTCGTGCAGGGAAACCTGATTGACGAAGCCGAGACTGAGAGCTTATTTCACGAAATTCGCACTAAATTTATTACCCTGCACCTTGTAGGGTGCGGCGACCCGACGCACCGCTGCCGCCGACGGCGGCACGAAGTTTTCGCAAGATTTGTTCTACTGACCGCAGGGGCGAACTTCGTTCGCCTGCTTTTGAAGTCTGTATAGGGGTGACGGAGCCGGTTTTTCTGCTTATCTGTGTTGCTTTTTACCCCGATAAATCACTGCCGCGATGCCATGTTACTATACATTATATATATAAGCCTTTTTATATAGCGGTTATGTAAAACAAATATAGCCTTAAAAGCCGTGTTTTTATTAATTATCAGCAAATAAAAGCCCTACTTATTTCCATAACAAATATTAATATGATAAATAGACGTTATTATTCTCAGAACTCATGATTTTTTGTGCAATTTTTACCCGCAAAAAATTAAAATTAATTCTCCAAAATCATAAAAGCGTTAATTTTAATGGAAATATAGAACAAAGATGACATTTTTCAACATATTTGTTAAATCTGTATTGTTAGCATACAATAAAAAATTGAACTTTCATTGTACAAAACGCACAAAAATGATTAAAAAATTTTAAACTTATTGACAAAGTGCCGAACGAGGGGTTATTCTTTACATGGGGGATAATCATACCCTCTTGCTTTGTATTGCCCGAACAGAGCAAAATGACTTTGTCGCCAATGTGTTCCGTCAATTTGCGGGAGACGGAATGCTCTGATATATGGTGAAATTTTTAAAATGGAGGTGTAAATTTGAAGAAAATGAAACGCTTGTTAGCAATCATCCTTGCTTCACTGCTCATACTCTCATCGGCTACCGCCGGCGCGAGTGCGTACCAGGCTTATAAGGATGACGCGCTGACAAAGTACGACTTTACTGACACTGCGGTTCTGACCACAGAGCAGTATGCGTCTGCGCTTCTTGACTACGCTGACAAGGCGCTTGCCAAAGAGAACATCACGATGGATCTTTCGATTCTCGGTAAGCTTGATGCGACGTCTATAGACAATGCTCTTTCGAGCGTCTATAAGCTGATCAACGGCAACAAGATCATCCTTTGGATGGCCGGCGATCTGAACAGCGTCAATGTCGATGCAATCAAGAACCCGCGCAGAAGCAATACCACTGATGTCGCAGTCATCAAGGCGCTCCTTCAGTTCCTTGCGGACAACAAGGGAATCGTCAAGAAGGTTGTCGTCGGCGGTGTCGGTAAGTACAAGCGAGACGGCGGTGTCTCTCTCGGCGTTGCCAACTCGTTCGTAAAGGTCGATCTGAATGTCGAAGTTATGCTCAGAGAGATGATTTGGGGTCTTGCATATCCGAATACGGAATACAACAGCTCCAATAACATCGACAGCATGCTTCAGGTCATCATTCAGAACGCTCTTGCAGGCGTTAAAGAGATTCCTGACAGCGTCAAAAATCTCGTTGACCTCAACTCGACAAAGTCTACATATGACTTCATCGAGGATCTTCTTCAGACAGCTTATAACGATATAGCTGTTCCGATGCTCAATGACCAGACAATGAAGTGGCTCGGTCAGGAGATCGACAAGGATACCACAGGTACTCTTGCGGGTCTGTTCAACAGGGACTTCAGGGTTTCGGCCTATACCGTCCCCGCGGGCAGCACTCTTGTTGCTGAGCTCAATAACATTGCCGGCGGCATTGTTAATGGACTTCTGAAGAACTACAACGGTTGGGTCTCGGGTGACAATTCAAAGCTCACCGATAATGTTGTCGCAGTTGCGAGATACATTCTCAAAGAGACCGGCGATTACTTCTTCCCGGATTGGCAGAAGCACATCGCAACAGCCGAAGAGATCGACGCAATGAGCAAGGAAGAGCTTATCGCTTATCTTGCGCGCTCGATCATCAACGCATCAGTCGGCTATATGTACATCCCCGAGGATGTCACGACTGTTATAGGCGTTGCATGGGAGGCTGTTAAGCAGCTCATGGCTCAGTTCCTTCCCGAAAGAGATTACAGCGGTTATCCCAAGACTGTTCAGGGTATCCTTGACATGCTTGCGGATTTCGTCGCCTACAACGTCAATCCCGGTATCGACCTCAACGCAGGTGATCTGAAGAAGGCGCTCAACTACGGCGACGGTATGGATAAGATGCTGACTACTGCCGTTCAGTGGCTTGCCGCTGACCCGCAGTATTACACGGGTCTTCTTCCCAGCACTGCTATCGATACCTCTGACGGATGGAAAGCTCTTGATGATATCTTCTTCAAGCTGTTAGACAAATCTGTTCTTCCCGCAAAGTTTGCCAACAGCGGAAGCGAGACTATCCTCAAGGATATTGTTTATTCTATCCTCAACGGACTGCTCGTTGATCAGGATCTGACCTGCATCTCTGACCTGTTTGTTAAGAATGAGTCCGGCGCATTCGCCACTCAGACTCTCAAGCAGAGCATCGTGAGACTCGTCACCGATATCCTCAACGCAGTTCTTCCGGGAACGATAGCCAAGACTTACGGCTCGCTCAATGAGATCGTTTCGAACTCTGAGCTCGGCTCGATAGTCGAGAACCTTCTCGGATCTTTGAATTCCAACAAGGACAAGCTTGTTCCGCCTATCGTCAACATCGTGGCTCAGGTCATGAAGCTGACTGATAAGGCAAAGTTCAAGGAAATGGAGATCGCCGGTTCAAAGAGAATCAAGAACAGCAGCGAACTTGATCTCACGGTTTATAACGGAAGCCAGGGCATTAACAGAGGTTATACTGATAAGAACAATAACTTCACTCAGGACAAGCTTCCCCGTTATACAATCGATAGTTGGAGCGCTGTTGCTTATAACTATGACGGCAGCAAACAAAAGGATCTTTCGGTATCCGGTCTTACTGCCAATGAGGAACTCAATGGCGGCGATAATAGGTCGGTGAAGATAAGCGGAATCGACAGTAATAATACGCTTGTTGTCTTTACTGTATATTATTTTGCCCTCGATGAGGCGGGAAATAAGCTGACAAACGATGCTTCGGTTTGCAGATTCTATTCTTACAGGCTTGATGGTGCTGATGTTGATAACAATACCAGCGGAATTAATACGGGCTCAAACAAGACAAGTGCGTCTGTTAATGATTGCCCGCCCAAACTTCTGCTGTTTAATCAGAACAACACCAACCCGCTGAAGACGATATGTGCGCAGAGTGTTACTTTCAAGGTGCCGAAGGGCAAGGGCGCACATACAGGATCTAATGCATCGGCTAATCTCGGTGGCCTTAGTTCCAACCTTAAGAGTGCGACCTCCTCGGCGTCAATGGATGGCGGAAATGCTATTTCAGGTTCAAATGCCTATGACAGCATTGATCTTTGGGAGGAGACAGCTTCTATTGCAAAGTTTGAAGTTGGCTTTGACACTACGATCAATTGGGCTGCTACGGCAAAGAAGGGTAACAAAACCGACCATTACAATGGTGCTACCCGCATTATCTGTTATAACGATTACGGACTTCCTGAGCTCTACAATATAGAAGCTGGCAAGAATCGCGCAAGAACAGATTATGACAGCAGCGCGGATGCAGCTTGGGACGCATATATAACCGCCCTTAACAATGCGGCTATATATACGCTTCTTCCCGGTACGATTGCGCTCTACACCAATAGCGAATTCCTTGCAGGATTTGAAGCTAGACAGAAGGCACTTGCCTCTGCAGTTGAAACTTTGGAGACGCATTTGGTTTCCGCTTCTGTTGACTCGCTCAAGACCGCCGTTGAGGCAGTCCAGGGCAAGGACAACGCAGAGGGCGCCGTTTATTGGGATGACGGTTATAACTATTTCGGTTATGACGATTTCAATTCAGTCACCTGGAACGGCTGGAAGGAAGCCAGAAACCGCGCTCTCAACCTCTACAACTCGACCATAGCTCCCAAGGAGCCCGTTGCTCCCGAGAAGCCCGGCGATGACGCTACTCTGATCGAGAAGCAGAAGTATGAGAAGGCATATGCACAGTGGGAGACCGACCACGCAGCGTGGGAGACCGCGATTGTCGCTTGGCAGACGCCCACAATATCCGCTATCGATGTTGCTTATGCTGAGCAGCAGGTCGAGCTTTGGGGTCCCAGACTTATAAAGCTTGCCGCTGTCAAGACGCACCTCGATGCGGCTATCAAGATGTGCACCGTCGACTCCGCCGATGCTTCCAAGTATGACGCGGAGAGATGGGAAGCATATTCAAAGTCATTTGCTTATGCTCAGAAGGTTTCGACCTCGTTCAACGCCTCTACGACCATGCGCACGCAGGTCAGAGAAGCTATGAACAACCTTATCTACAACTGGAAGCGCCTTATTGCTAACCCCGTTGTCACCGTCACCTTCACCTTCACCGTGAATGGCGAGACTCACGCGGTTCTTACCGGCAACCAGGGCGATCCCGTTGATCTTAGCTCCATCGAAGCTCCTGCCGCACCTGTCGGCATGCACTTCGTCGGTTGGGGCAACGTACCCGCAACGTTTGATGCTGACGCTACATTCGAAGCTCAGTTCGCAAACAACACGGATACAAAGTACACCGTGAATGTTTATAATATGGACACCACCGGCAACTATCCGGCAACTCCCGACAGCACCTATCAGGGCGCAGGCGAGACCAATTCTACAGCCGATATCACTGCCGATGCAGTCGCCGCTGAAGGCTTCTCGCTCGATTCGGCAAAGAGCACCCTTACCGGCACTATCGCCGCTGACGGTTCTCTCGTCCTCAGCATTTACTATTCACGTAACCAGTACACCATAACTTATGCTAACACGGATCTCGAACCCGATACATATTATTATGGCGCTACTGTTTCCGCCCGTACTCCCGAGAAGGCTGGCTATGCTTTCCAGGGTTGGGAGGAAGAGGTTCCCTCCACCATGCCCGCACAGAACATCACTCTTACGGCTAAGTGGAACGAGAATCCCGCAGACTACACCGATTATGACATAGCTGTTGCAGCTGCCAACGCTAAGAAGGCAGAGGCCAACTACGACAAGACCTACACCGAGGCTTCCAGAAAAGCTCTTGACGCCGCTCTTGCAGTTGACGTCTCCGGCAAGAAGCTCAGCGAGCAGGGTGTTGTCGACGCTCAGACCGCAGCTATCAACGCTGCTGTTAAGGGTCTTGAGAAGATGACCTACAACGCAACATTCTATGTTGACGGCGAAGAGTACAGAGTCGTTCCCACCAAGGTCGGCGAGCAGATCGTCGCCCCCGAGGCTCCCTCCAAGCAGGGTTACACCTTCACCGGATGGACTCCCGAAGTCGGAACGATGGGCATTGAGGATGTTTCCTTCAACGCAGTATTCTCCGCAGGCACCGTTGCTTACACTGTTGAGACATACGTAATGGATGTCACCGGCAACTACGGCGACGCTGCTACCGAGAACAAGTCCGCTACTACCGGCGAGACCGTCTCCGTTACTCCCGAGGCTCGTGAGGGCTTCTCGGTTGCAGCTGAGAGCGTACTTTCCGGCGAAGTCAAGGCTGACGGCAGCCTTGTTCTCAAGGTTTACTACAGCCGCAACCAGTACAAGCTTACTGTTGACGGCAATGTGACCAATGTTTATTACGGCGCAGCCATCAGTGTTTCCGAGCCGGCAGCTCGTGAGGGCTACACCTTCGCCGGTTGGGACAGAGATGTTCCCGAAACCATGCCCGCTTCCGATGTAACTCTTGTTTCCCAGTGGAACGAGAACGACGCTGACTACACCGCTTACAACGCGGCTAAGGCAGCGGCTGAGGCTAAGCAGGCAGAAGCAAACTTCGACAAGACCTACACCGCAGAGTCCAGACAGGCTCTCGCCGATGCCCTTGCGAAGGATGTTTCCGGCAAGAAGTACACCCAGCAGGGTGAAGTTGATGCAGCCGCTAAGGCAATCAACGATGCGGTCACAGCTCTTGAGCTCATGACCTACAAAGCCACCTTCTATGTTGACGGCGCTGAATACAAGGTTGTTACTGCGAAGGTCGGCGAAGCTATCGCCAAGCCCGAAGATCCCTCCAAGACAGGTTATGTCTTCACCGGTTGGGATCCCGAGGTCGGAACCATGGGCACTGAGGATCTCTCCTTCAATGCTAAGTTCTCCGCAGGCGAAGTTTCTTACACTGTTGAGACCTATGTCATGGGTCTTGACGGTCAGTACGGCGCAGCCGATTCCAAGAACGTTGCAGCAACCACCGGCGCAGAGATAACTCTTACCCCCGATGCCCGCGAGGGCTTCACGGTTGCAGGCGAGAGCGTTCTCACCGGTACAGTCGCAGCTGACAGCAGCCTTGTTCTCAAGGTTTACTACAGCCGTAACCAGTACAAGCTTACTGTTGACGGCACAACGACCGAAGTCTACTACGGCGCAGCTCTTGAGATCGCAGATCCCGAGGCAAGAACCGGTTACACCTTCGCTGGCTGGAAACCCGCGGCTCCCGCGACCATGCCCGCTAACGATGTAACTCTTGAGTCCCAGTGGACAGAGAACGATGCTGATTACACTGCTTATGACGCGGCAGTCAAGGCTGCTCAGGCTAAGCAGGCCGAGTCCGACTACGCAGCAAGATATACCGAGGAGAGCAGAAATGCTCTTGCAGCGGCTCTTGCGGCAGATGTCTCCGGCAAGAAGTACACCCAGCAGGGTGAAGTTGATGCGGCAACAACCGCTATCAACAACGCAGTCGCAGGTCTCGACAAGATGACCTACAACGCAATATTCACAGTCGACGGCGAAGAGTACGCCAAGGTTCCCACGAAGGTTGACGATCAGATCGTCGCTCCCAAGGATCCGTCCAAGGAAGGCTACACCTTCGCAGGTTGGAAACCCTCAGTCGGCATTATGGGTACCGCAGACGCTACCTTCGAGGCAGTGTTCGCAGCAGCAGGTGACACCGCTTACACCGTCAACACCTATGTAATGGGCACCGACGGCACTTACGGCGATCCCACTTCTGAGAAGCTTACCGGTACCACCGGCTCGACCGCTACCTACGCACCTGAGGCTCGCGAGGGCTTCACCGTTGCGGACGAGAGCGTTCTTTCCGGCACTATCGCAGCTGACGGCAGCCTTGTTCTCAAGGTCTACTACAGCCGCAACAAGTATACCCTGACCGTTGACGGTGTCGCTTCCGAAGTCTACTACGGCGCAGCTGTTTCCGTGGCAGAGCCTTCCAAGGAGCACTACACCTTCGCAGGTTGGGAGCCCGAGCTTCCCGACACCATGCCCGCGAACGACGTAACAGTCGTTTCCAAGTGGACAGAGGACGGCGCTGACTACACCTCATATGATGCAGCAGTCGCAGCGGCTCAGGCGAAGAAGGCCGAGACTGACTATGATAAGACCTACACCGCAGAGTCCAGAGCGGCTCTCGATGCAGCTCTTGCAGAAAAAGTTTCCGGCAAGAAGTATTCCGAGCAGAATGTTGTCGATGCAGCCACCAAGGCTATCAACGACGCAATCGCAGCTCTCGATCTTATGACCTACAACGCAACCTTCTATGTTGACGGCGCTGAGTACAGAGTCGTTCCCACGAAGGTCGGCGAGCAGATCATCGCTCCCGAGAATCCCGCCAAGGAAGGCTTTGTCTTCACCGGTTGGGATAAGGAAGTCGGAGTCATGGGCACCGAGGATGTTTCCTTCAACGCTCAGTTCTCCGCCGGCGAAGTCTCCTACAAGGTTGAGACTTACGTCATGGATGTCAACGGCGCTTACGGCGCAGCTGATGTCAAGGTCGTTCCTGCCACTACCGGCGCGGCCGTCTCCGTCGATCCCGAGGCTCGCGAGGGCTTCACGGTCGCCGCTGACAGCGTCCTCTCCGGTACAGTCGCAGCTGACAGCAGCCTTGTTCTCAAGGTTTACTACAGCCGTAACCAGTATAAGCTTACGGTTGACGGTGCAGAGTCCATGGTTTACTACGGTGCTGAACTCAACATCGCAGAGCCCACCAAGGATCACTACACCTTCGCAGGTTGGAACGTCGAAGTTCCTGCCACCATGCCCGCATCCGACCTGACCCTCGTTTCCCAGTGGACCGAGGAAGGCGCTGACTACACTGCATATGATGCAGCAGTCAAGGCCGCTCAGGCGAAGAAGGCTGAGGCGGACTATGACAAGACCTACACAGCAGAGTCCAGAGCGGCTCTCGATGCAGCTCTTGCCATAGACGTTGCCAATAAGAAGTATTCCGAGCAGGCTGATGTTGATGCAGCAACTGCTGCTATCAACGACGCAGTCAAAGCTCTCGAGCTCATGACCTACACCGCTAACTTCTATGTCAACGGCCAGCTCTATAAGGCTGTTACCGCGAAGGTCGGCGAGCAGATCATAGCTCCTAAGGATCCGTCTGTCGACGGTTACAACTTCAACGGTTGGGATCCCGCAGTCGGAACCATGGGCACCGAGGATGTCAGATTTGACGCTATCCTTGTTGCCAGCAACTCCTCCATCATCTCCGTCACTCCGGAGACCCCGAACTACGGCGGCATGCATCAGTATGCAGTCAAGGTCAAGGGCGAGCCTCTGAAGATCAAGATAGTTGACGCAAACGGCAATACCCGCACGTTTGACAGAAACACCTCCATGACAAGCGATGCCAATGCGCTCGGTATCTTGAAGATAGAGAAGACTGAGGACGGCGAAATCTGGCTCATCAATGCTAACCTCGCAGAAGGCAAGTTCACTGCTTATGCGAAGATGGCGAAGGAATACTGGGAGAACGATGGCTATGGCTTCACAGTCTCGTTCGATCAGAAGCCCGAGCCTAAGATCGGCGACGTTACCGAAGTTACCTACGACACCCCGAACTACGGCGGCAAGCAGGACTATCGCGTTAAGGTCACCGATAAGGCTGGTAAGATCCAGTTCGTCTATGCAAACGGCGGAACCACCACCCTTACAAGACTTGATCCGAGAGTCTCCATCAAGTCTTATGACGCACAGGGCAATGAGGTCTATGCAAACAGCACCAACCTCGCTTATGAGATCTGGACTGTTAACTTCAACCTTCCCGCAGGCAACTATGTTGTCAGAGCGAAGTATGGAAGAAATACATGGAGCGAAGGCCTTGCAGTCAACGTAGTTATCAGCGCTAAGCCGGCAACGGCTGTCAGCGTTACCGAGGTCAATACCTCTGCTGATTCTGTCGCAGTCACCGTCAACGGCACTGCCAAGAAGGTCAAGATAACCTACGCTTCGGGTGCTACCAGAACCTTCAACAGAGATGACGCCAATGTCTCCATCGCTTCTAACGGCGACGGCGAGATCTGGACCATCAATGTTAAGCTCACCGAAGGCGATTACACCGCAACCGCGAAGTACATCGACAACGGCAAGCAGGTCTGGGATACCACCGACTTTGCTTTCACGGTCTAAGGCTGTGAACAAAAACTGAAATCCTGCTCAAAAGGCAGGTGAGAAGGGGAGTCGCCCTCGGGCGGCTCCCCCGATTTTTTTGCCCCGAAGTTTACTTGAACTATCTGAAAAAATATGATACAATAGTTGCAGTACAAGTATAATTTTCAGGTTGGTGAAATTTTTATGACTCCGAATATCTCGAAACACACTCTTCAGAGACTGCCGATGTACCTGAGCTATATCCAGGGGCTTCCGGAGGATGCACCGAAAAATATATCTGCCACAACCATTGCCGAAGCGCTTCAGCTCAATGATGTTCAGGTTCGCAAGGATCTCGCGAGCGTCAGCTCGTCCGGCAAACCGAAGGTCGGCTACAATGTCAAGGATCTTATCGCGGAGCTTGAAGCTTTCCTCGGCTATAATGATATAGACAATGCCGTGATAGTCGGCGCCGGCAGCCTCGGTAAGGCGCTGCTCAACTACAGCGGTTTCAAGGCTTACGGACTCAACATAATCGCCGCGTTCGACCTGTGCGAAGAGCCGACCGAATTCCAGGGCAAGACGGTCTTCCCGATAGCCCAGCTCGGCAGCTTCTGCCGCAAGGTGAATGTGCATATAGGCATCATCACTGTCCCTGCATCGAGCGCGCAGGAGATATGCGACCTGCTTGTTGAAAGCGGCATCCGCGCTATCTGGAACTTTGCTCCGGTTCATCTCGTCGTCCCGGACGGCATACTTGTCCAAAACGAGAATATGGCGTCGTCGCTCGCTCTGCTTTCAAACCACCTGCGCGAGCAGATGAAAAAGTAAATATAAACAATCAATCGGCTGTCGAATAAAAACGACAGCCGATTTTTTGTATCTAATATGCAAAATTTTGATGTGTTCATATTAAATTATAAATGCTGGTACGGTAAAAATGTACAAATTTGGATTTGTAGGTGTAAATGCCAATGATAAACGGTTATCACAATATTACAAATCGGCACAATCATGTAGGGACGGATATCATCCGCCCGTGAGATTTGTACTATTCTACTGGCATGCACCCTGCAAATCATATCATGAACGTCGGCGAGCTATCCCCCTCAGTCTCAGCTTACGCCGAGCCGGCTCCTCTTGCAGGGTCGCCTAATAGATTCTGCTACAAATCCCAATTTACCTATCTCACAAAGGTACATTTTAAATAATACTTCTCTTGCAACGCATCAATATAAAGCAAAAAATCCTACCCAACGGAAAACCGTGGGTAGGATTCTTGCTTTGTTATACGCTTCGCCAAACTTTTTATTTTATCGGGACGATAACGAAGCTGTATGCAAGCTCCTTGCGTCCGTCAACTGTGTACTGCGGGAGAACATCGGGGCCGCAGCTGCCGGTGCCCGTGCCTCTGAGGAAGCCGTCAATGTCGATTGCCGTCGTGTTCTCGGAGTGGAGGTCGTCGCGGTGCATCGAGCGCTGCATCAGAGCCTGCGTGAAGTGCCTCGCCGTGAAGCTGAGATCTCTGTCAGGGTTGCAGATCATCAGTCCGACGCCGTCGGCATCAGTGATGCTGAGCTTGCGAACGCCTGTGCGCACTCCGTAATCCTGCGGCTTGATATAGAACTCATCCATATCGTTGACCGTGGTCTTGTATGTGCCGAATGTCGTGTGCTCTCTGAAATCGATCATGTTTTCACCGGGACCGTAGCCGAGATATTCGATGTTCTCGAAGCTCATCGGCATCTCAAACACGAGACCGAAGCGCGGCAGAGCTGCAGCGGCTCTCTGCTGGGATTTCGAGTTGAATACCGTCTCGACTTTTATGCATCCTGCGGCGTCAACAGTGTATTTAAGATTGACCTTTGCAACAACACCCTTCTTCGAGCGGAGGTTGAAGTCAACGGTGAATTTTGCCGAGTGCTTGGCCGAGGAGAAGTTCACTGAATGCGGAATAGCTTTTATGTCGTCATATCCGGCCTTTTCCCACTTTGCAATGATAACTCTGTCGTTGTCGAGCATCGCGCGGAAGATGTTCGGGATGAAGCCCTTGTGCGCGGCGGGGGACTGGTTAATGAGCTCCTTTTCGCCGAGCTTGTAGGACGCTATCTCGCCGGTCTTGAGGTCGAATTTCACCGAGCCGCCGTCAAAGCTGACTTTTGCGGAGTTTCTGCCCACTTTGCACTCCAATTTGCTGCCGGTCGGCAGAGTGACTTTCTTGTGCTCTTTCTTTATTATAACCTGCTCGCGTGCGATGAAAGCGTCGCCGTCGAAATATTCAAAGTTCATGCGGCAGTCGCAGCCGGCGGGGATCTTTGTTTTGAATGTCACTTTTTCGCTCTTGCAGGGCGCGATGTCGAGCGAGAAACGCTCCCTCTCTTTGCCTTCGATGCCGTCAACCGTCATCGAACGGACGATTGTGATATATCCCGAACTGCGGAAGCGGTTTGTGTTCGTGAAGATGAAGCTGCCGTCGCGGTTGTACTTTGCTCTGACGGGGCGATAGACCGCCTGCATCTCAAGCGCGCCGCTCGAAGGTGTGCGGTCGGGGTGAACAAGACCGTCAACGCAGAAGTTGCCGTCGTGCTTCTTTTCGCCGTGGTCACCGCCGTAGGTGTATTCATACGGGCCGTCGGCGTGATATACCGCGTGATCTGCCCATTCCCAGATGCAGCCGCCCATGAGATTGTCGTATTTATAGAAGCTGTCCCAGTATTCCTCCATCGCGCCGGGGCCGAAGCCCATCGCGTGGACATATTCGCATAGGAAGTAGGGTTTCGTCTTGTACCACTTACCCCTCTGTGTGCCCATGCCGACGCGCTCAACCTGCGCGTGTGTCGGGTACATGTCGGAGACCACATCGTAAGCCTTGCGCTTTGTGTGGATAACACCCTCGTAGTGAGTGGGTATCTCCGGGCAGGTCTCGTGCAGATAATCGTAGCAGACATCCTGGCAGGCATAGCCGCCCGCCTCGTTGCCGAGCGACCACATCGTGATGCACGGATGGCTCCTGTCTCGGTAATACATTCTCTTGACCCTGTCGAGGTATCTCGGAGCCCACTTGAGATCGTGGCTTATCTTGTTTATATCATTGTGCGGAGCAAAAAATGCGCCGTGAGTTTCGATATCCGCCTCGTCGACTATATAAAGACCGTATGTGTCGGCAAGAGCTATCAGACACGGGTCGGGGGGATAGTGCGAGGTGCGTATCGCGTTGCCGTTATACTCCTTGATGAGTTTTACATCTTTTTCATAGTCGTCAAAGGTCATGACATAGCCGGTCTTGCCGTTTGTGTCGTGATGATTGACGCCCTTGAACTTGATAACCTGTCCGTTGAATGTAAAGGTGTTGCCCTTTATCTCCACTGTCTTGAAGCCCGTGATGTTTCTGAGCGTCATGAGCTCTTCGCCGTTCTTGTACAGTGTTATATAAGCGTTGTAGACGGTCGGAATCTCCGCATTCCACTCGGTTACATCGAGATTGTCGAATGTCATGTATGTAAGGCGTTCTGCCTTTACAGCCTCTCCGGCGATAACCTTGCCATCCTTTTCGAGCGAGAGGGCGACTTCGCAGCCGTTGAGTTTGCCTTCGAGCGTGATTTCGACATCCATCGTCCATTTTCCGTCTGCCTTGCGCGGGCGGATATAGTAATCGTTTATGTAGACTGCCGGAAGTCTGTAGAGAAGCACGTCGCGGAATATTCCGTTCTCGCGGAACATGTCCTGACATTCGAGATAAGTGCCGGAGCACCATTTGTGAACGACTGCGAGTAGCTCGTTCGTGCCCTCGTATATAAATTCCGAGATGTCGAACTCCGCCGAATTGTGCGCGCCCTCGCTGTAGCCGACATACATTCCGTTGACATAGAGGTCAACGCACGGAACGACGCCGAGGAAGCTCAGAATATGAACATCGTCGGAATTTGTAACTTCAAAAGTCTTGCGGTAGATTCCGGCGGACATATGCTCGGGTACATTCGGGTTGGGCAGGTCGAACTCGTAGGGGCAGTTGAGATAGACCGGCGGCTCGTAGCCGGTGCGCTGCCATGTCGAGGGGACATGTATCCTGTCGAACTCAACGCCTGCCGCGTCGAACACTTCGGGGATGAGCGAGATATCGTTGTAATATTTGAAATCCCACTCGCCGGAGAGAACCTCGACAAGGTCGGAATCAGTGCGCTCGTGCCTGAGATCGACGGCGCACAGCTTCTCCTTTTTTGAATACGGTATAAAATATGCTCTTCCCGCGAGCTTGTTGTCCTCAATGACCTTGAAATCGCGGTAATTTGTCGTGTTTAGCTTATACTCCATATAAGAGTACCTCCTCAAAAAGCGCAGTAGTGCAAATTATAAGCACGGATATATTAGCATATTTTTCATCAATCTTCAATCCGTTGGCGGATTTGTTCATAAAATTTTTTAAATGTCCTACCAATTTTGACTATTTTGTGGTATTCTTGTTGAGCCGAGTAAATCATATTGGCTTTTGAAAATTTTATCCCGCGAAAGGACTATTATATGAACAAACAGCACCCGATACCGTTTGATAAAGTGAATATCACAGGCGGATTCTGGAAAGACCGCATTGCGCTCAACGAGTCCGTGACGCTCGACAGCGTGCGCCGCAGATTTGAGGACACCGGAAGATTTTCCGCACTTAGCTGCGAGTGGAAGCAGGGCGAGCCCGACCGCCCGCATTTCTTCTACGATTCTGATGCGGCGAAGTGGATGGAAGCGGCGGCATATGTGCTCAAAAGAAAGAATGACAAGCAGCTTGAAAGCTATGTCGAGGATCTTATCGACCGCATCGAGAGGAACATGACCCCCGACGGATATTTCAATGTCTGGTATACCGTTGTCGAGCCGGGCAAACGCTTCACCGACCGTGACCACCACGAATTATACTGCGCCGGACATCTTATCGAAGCGGCGGTCGCCTACTATGAAGCCACGGGCAAGCGCAGATTCCTTGATCTGATGTGCCGCTATGCCGGACTTATTGACGATGTTTTCCGCAGGGACGATTCCGCAGCTTTCACGACTCCCGGGCATCCCGAGATAGAGCTCGCTCTCGTGCGCCTCTATCGCTGCACGGGCGAAAAGCGCTGGCTCGATCTCAGCCGCTTCTTTATAGATAAGCGCGGCAACAACGAAAAGGACAGGGGAGAAGCGAGCGGATTCGCTTCCGAGGATTATCTCCAGGACAGAATCCCCCTGCGCGACCAGAGCGAAGCTGTCGGTCACAGCGTCAGAGCCTGCTATCTCTACAGCGCGATGGCTGATATCGCCTACGAGTGCGGCGACGAAAAATTGCTCGCGGCGGCGAACAGAATATTCAAAAATATGACGGAGCACCGCATGTATATCACGGGCGGTATCGGCTCGACCCGCATCGGAGAGGCATTCACCGTTGACGGCGACCTGCCCAACGAGACCGCCTATGCGGAGACCTGCGCCGCTATATCTCTCGCGATGTTCGCCCAGCGTATGTCACTGACCGCCGTTGATTCGCGCTATGCCGATATCGTGGAGCGGGTCATCTATAACGGCTTCCTCTCGGGCACTTCGCTCGACGGAAAGAGCTTCTTCTATGAAAATCCGCTGTCTATAGATCTTCTGAGCCGCAGGATAAAATATTGGCGCGGCAATGAAGTGCGCCTGCCGATAACTCAGCGCGTCGAGGTGTTCGATTGCTCCTGCTGCCCGCCGAATGTAACCCGCTTTGTCGAGAGCATCGGAAAGTATATATATTCGTATGACAGCGACACCGTCTATGTCCATCAGTTCATGGAGAGCGATACGGATGTCGCAATAAACGGCGGCACGGCGCATATCTCTCAGTCGACGGACTACCCGTCCGACGGCTCGGTGACAATACGCGTCAGCGGCGCGCCCGCTAAGCTTGCCGTCAGAATTCCCTCGTGGTGCCGCGACTGCTCGGCGGGAGCCGAGAGAGCCGAAAATTTCGGCATCAACGGCGGCTATCTGTTCTTTGACTGCGAGGACGGCGCTAAGATAGAGCTGGATTTCGATATGTCACCGGTCATTATCTCCGCCGACCCGTCAGTGCATGAGGACTCGGGCAAGGTCGCCGTCATGCGCGGCCCCGTCGTCTACTGCGCCGAGGGAGTAGATAATGGCGACATATTCTCGCTCGCCGTTTCTCCGGAACTCAATGCTGAGCCCGTCGATCTCGGATTCGGCATTCCCGCGCTCGATGTTGACGGAACAAGAAAGCTCGGAGCGGGTGCTCTGTATGCCCCGGCGGATGAGATAAAATATGAACCTACGCGCATAAGACTCATTCCGTATTTCTCCTTTGCCAATCGAGGCGAGAGCGATATGAGAGTCTGGATGAACATAAAATAACTATATATGTATATATCCGCCCTTTTTGAGAGCGGGTATATTCTTTTTGCATTCCGTTTTATTGACACCGACATTTTCAATTGGTATAATTTGGTCAAAAACACAAAGGAGATAATTTTATGCAGCAGCTGGATATCCGAAGCTTCGATTCAACCCCGATACATTGCTATCTCTGGGATGACGTTGAGAATCCCAAGGGCGTTGTCCAGATATCCCACGGAATGTGCGAATATGCCGGCAGATATCATGAGACCGCGCAGATGTTCAATGAGCACGGCTATATAGTCTTTGCCGACGATCACCGTGCCCACGGAAACACCGAGACCGATGAAAACCGCGGCAGGCATCCCGGCGATATTGAGAAGAAAACAGTCAAAGACCTTGTCTTCTTCTATAATTGGCTCAAGGATCGCTACCATCTCCCGCAGGTGCTTATGGGTCACAGCTACGGCAGCTTCTTGGCGCAGGATTTTCTCCAGCAGGGGACTGACGTCAAGGCAGTCGCGCTCTGCGGAACCGCCGATATGGACGGCGCGCAGGCGGCTCTCGCTCTGCTCTGGCCGCTCGAGCTGTTCGCAAAGGACTGGTGCCCGAAGTTCGTCAACCCAGTCAGCGATATGATTTTCGATGCGCGCTATAAGGGAGAAAAAGGTCCGAGCCAGTGGGTGACGAGCGATGTTGCGCGCCGTCAGGTGTTTATCGATGACCCGATGGCGGGAATAGATATCAGCGTCAACTTCGATTGGAACATGATAAAGGCGTTCGGCAGGATATATAAAAAAGAAAACATCGCGAAAATAAGCCACGATGTCCGAATCGGCATATTCAGCGGCGACATGGATCCCATCGGCGGCACGAAATCGTCAAAGGCGAAGAAGCTCCTGCGCCGCTATCAGAAAGCCGGACTCAATGCCGAGATACATATATATAAAGATGCCCGTCATGAACTGCACAACGAGAAGTGCCGCGACGAATATTTCCGCGATCTCGTCGGATTTTTCGACAGCGCAGTGAAAGCGGCAGAGCCAGTAAAAGCCTGAAACCGTTGTATATCAATGCCTGTGCGGTTCTCTGTGTCCGCGCAGGCATCTTTGATATCATGGCCGCGTCAAATAAAATGAAAAAAATCTGAAATTTTTTGAAAATTAGTGTTGACAAGCCCAGCCGGTTGTGTTATTATAGTCGAGCACTTGAGGGACGGGACAGCGCGAAAGCGCAGGAACGTCAGAAAT
>ENA-ORNG01001150-ORNG01001150.1-human-gut-metagenome-genome-assembly--contig:-NODE-1150-length-19946-cov-18.650244_pt1 | contig 19946 bp, 15 predicted proteins | sample MGYA00242113_ERZ509018 | MGnify/ENA primary metagenome ERZ509018 (study PRJEB26280, sample SAMEA2338711) | human gut metagenome | biome: human gut; feature: human-associated habitat; material: faeces... | reverse complement strand
GCTGTGGGCCTTGTGTGCTTTTCCGGTCCTGTACAATAACGGTATGAGATCAAACAAGGAGGTTCCCTATGGCCGAACACAGACTGACACCCCTGCAGATCCACGCATTTGCCCGCCATCTCCTGCTGGAGGAGAAAAGCGCGGCCACGATCGAAAAATATCTCCGGGACGTCCGGGCCTTCGCCGGCTGGCTGGATGGGCAGGAGATCACCAAGGAGCGGAACGCGGCGTGGAAAGCCCATCTGGCGGAGCGGGGCTACGCCCCCGCCGGCATCAACGCCAAGCTCTCCGCCCTGAACAGCCTGCTGGAGTTCCTGGGACTCAGGGACTGCCGGGTGAAGTTTCTGAAGGTCCAGCGGCGGCTGTTCCGGGACGCCGGCCGGGAACTGACGAAGGCGGAGTACCAGAGCCTGCTGGACGCTGCGCACCGGCTGGGACGGGACCTGCGGGGCCTGCTGGTGGAGGCCATCGGGGCCACGGGCATCCGGGTCAGCGAGGTGCGGTATCTCACCGTGGAGGCCGCCCGGCAGGGCAAGTCCGAGATCTCCCTCAAGGGAAAGGTCCGCGTGATCCTGCTGCCGGGCAAACTCTGCCGGAAGCTGCTCCGATACGCCGAAAAACAAAAGACCGCCTCCGGCGCGATCTTTCGCACCAAAAGCGGAAGAGAGATGAGCCGCCGGCAGATCTGGGCGGAGATGAAGCGGCTGTGCAAATACGCCGGGGTGGAGCCCGGGAAGGTGTTCCCCCACAATCTGCGGCATCTGTTCGCCACGGTGTTTTACCGGGCCTGCCGGGACATCGTCAGACTGTCTGACCTGCTGGGCCACAGCAGCATCGAGACCACCCGGATCTACCTGGTGACCTCCGGAGCGGAGCACCAGCGGACGCTGGAGCGGCTGGGGCTGATATCCTAGTCACGGAATCAACATTCCGAATCGAATGATAGTAAAAAAATAACCTGCCGTACATATTTACGGATAAATTTTATCACAAAGGACACCTGCCTGCAAGAGGGTTTCCCCTGTTTGGGCAGCAGAAAAAAGCCGGAAGAACGTCGAATTTCGTCCGGCTTTGGTCCTTATACGGTTTTCCGCGCCCGTGCCTGCCGCACGGGCTTTTTTGCGCATTTTCCGCGGGATCTTCCCGGGCAGATTTCGCCGTGCGCGGGATGGAATGTTGATTCTGTTGACAGGGGGTGCGGATATGCAGCACGCGGAGGCAGTCAGACTGCCGGAGAGCGGAGATCCGGCCGGTGTGCAGATCACGCCGGAGAAGATCAAAGCCTATCTGGAGACGCTCTCCGGCCGGGGCCGCAGCCGGGAGACGGTGCAGATGTACGGCGCCAAGCTGCGGACCTTCTACAGCTATCTTCCGCAGGACAAGCAGGTGGGGCCGGATACGCTGGCCGCCTGGCGGTCCGCCCTGCTGGAGGCCGGATACTCCCCCAGCACCGTGAACACCCATCTCTCCGCCGCCAATGGACTGCTGGAGCATCTGGGCCGGCGGGATCTGCAGCTGGTGGGGCGGCTGGTCTCAGAGCCCGCCGTCCAGCCGGAGCTGACCCGGGCGGAGTATCTGCGGCTGCTGCAGGCGGCCCGGGCACTGGAGAAGGAACGGGCCTATCTGCTGGTAAAGGTGTTTGCCCTGCTGGGGATCCGGGTGGGCGAACTGCCCCAGGTGACGGTGGAGCAGGTGAAGGCCGGGCGGCTGCTGCTGCGGGGAAGCGGCGTGCGGCAGTATGTCCCCATTCCTGCCAGCCTGCGGGGAGAGCTGCTGGACTACGTCCGGCGGCAGGGCCTGCGGACGGGGCCGGTGTTCGTGACCCGGAACGGAAAGATGATGGGGCGGACTCAGGTGACGGCGGAGACCCAGTCCCTGAGCCGTGACGCCCGGGTGGAGGAGGCCAAATGCAACCCCCGGTGCCTGCGGAAGCTGTGCCGGGCCACCCAGGCGGACATTGAGCGGAGCGTGCGGCAGCTGGCGGAGCAGTCCTACGAGCGCATGCTGGATACCGAGCAGCTGGCCGCCGGCTGGGCCGGCGGATAGCGGGCCCCGTCGGCGGGGCGATCACGGCTGGTGACCGGCCGGACAGGGGCGGGATGTCCCGGCCCGGCCGGATACTGGATAAGCAAGGCGAGAAGGGAGGGAGCGGCGCTGACCGGAAACGGCGCTGTCATGCCCGGGCGCAGTCCCACGGAGCGGCCTGCAGGCGCGGCGGCGTGCAGAGGATCGTCAGGACCGCGAAAAGAAGTTCTGAAAGACACGCGTGCTCCCTGGAAGAGGGATATTTTGTGAGCAAAGGAGGAAACAAAGACATGAGAAAACGGATCTTGTCAGCATGCATGGCCCTCTGCCTGATGCTGACGATGCTGCCGGTGAACGCGCTGGCGGCGCCAGGGGATGAAGAGACCACCGGCGGTGAAGAGATGACGATCCAAAGAGCTGACAGCGGTTTGGAACGTGAGGATAAGTACTACACGTTTGATGGTTACGAAGTAGATGCCCCGCAGGACGCTGACATCACCCTGCACAAGCAGGCGACACCGAACGAAGACGGCACCTATCATGTGACCCTGTCCGCCACTGCGGAGAAGACCATCCAAGTCGTGCCCACGGAAGTGGTGTTTGTCATTGACGGCTCTGCTTCTATGTACTTTTGTCCAGAGGGCCTCGAAACACACCAGCATGATGAATACTGTGGAGCATATGATAGGCACAACCGCTATAATCCCCAAAACTGTTGGTATATCAAGAGCGGGCAACACGTGCACACGTTCGATGAGAACAGCCTTGCTTTCTGCTCACTTGTGAAAGCTGGCGAAGAACGAAGCCGGTGGGATTATGTGATGGAAGCGCTGGACACCATGGTAGAAAGTCTTGGGAGCGACATCACATGCAAATTTGTGGTTTATCAACAGGAGCAGGATCGAAAAAGAGAGTGGTATAATACTACCCCGACTTATGATACCCTCGAAGAGTTGCAAAATGACGCCGCACCCCTGGGTGGAACTCCTCTGTCTGCCGGTGTTAATAAAGCACTGACTATTTTTAATAATAGCGTCAGAGCTGGAAACAAAGTCATGATTATTGTCGCGGACGGCGAGGCAGACCGAAATGAGTATCCTACCTATCAGACTGATTCTTTTAAGCGGCAAGAGGGGTGTGAAATTTACACAGTTGGCTTTGCCTTCAGTAGCGATGATTTTACGGATTTGGCTACTCAGGATGGAAAACACGAATTTTCTGCGGAAAATCCAGAGCAACTGAATGTCAGCTTGGAGACCATCCGTGAAAACATCGTGGGACTGATCAATGATCCTCTGGGCAGCCAGGTCCAGCTGAACGGAGATGTGAAAGTTCAGGAAGAAGGCTGGCCCGCGGCCACGCTGAACGATGACGAGGACATCATCAGCTGGACAGATCCCAATGGCCTGAACGGCACGGTGACCCTGACCTACGATGTCGCGCTGAAAGAGAGCGCGAAGGAGGCCGGTGTCTATGAGGTTCCGCTGAACAATAATGCGACACTGAACTATATCTATGATGGCGGCTTCCACTCTATCCCCTTCCCGGAGCCGGAGGCCACGGTCCGCGCCGCGACGCTGGATGTAAAGTATAGGAACGATGATAGGGAGATTTCCTCTCTGACTGACCACGAGTGGCTGAATCTGGACATCAATCAGGAGTTTACCACAGAGATTCCTGAAGTTGGCGACGAGATTAGCGTCGGCAGCAAGACCTACTATGTCCAGTCGGTCAGTGAACTGCCGCCGTCTGACTTGGAGCCTGAAGCCTACACCGTCACCGTGACGCTGACGGACGAGGAGCCCAACCCGGAGCCCGAGTACAACGGCACCGCCGTCACGGTTCAGGTGTACGTGGATGGCGAGCCTGTCACGAACCCGTTGTATTATGTGTCCTTGGACCGAAACACCGAAGATACCACGCGAGATCTTTGGGAAGAAACGGTCGGTCAGAACGGCATCATCACCTGTGGCTTCAACTTTAATACGAACAAAGGCCACGACTGCGTGGACATCGACGTCAAAGTAACAGATAACGGCTATGTCCTCCAAGGTATCACCTACTTCCAGTCTTACGGAAGCGGCAGCCCCGAGGACGTCGATGATGAAACCAGCGGCACATATACTATTGACAATGTGACCGCCGTCGGTAATGCCAATGACCCCGACGTGAAGATCTACCTGCGGACCCCGTACTCTGTCAAGTACTTGGTGGACAATGGGGATTCCAGCGTGATGGACAGCAACGTCTACATCACCGGCGAGGACGTCAAGGACAGTGATGTCAACGACAACCAGCCCCCTGACGCTGCTGACAAATCCGCCTGGATGGACTGGAAGAACGATGGCCTCCTGACGGAGATCACCGTGGAGGGCCTGCCGCAGGTTGGCGATGACAAGACCATCGAGGGCTGGTGGCTGAACGACAGTTCTTATGACGGAGATCCCACTTACGGACCGGATAAAACCCATGAGACCGTCGAAGTCGAAACCGCCGCCGCTGACTTGATTGGCACCGACCACGTCATCAAGTTCTACGCAAAGACGGATGACGCAAAGGTACCCGGCCTCTCCGTGAAGAAGGAGCTGACCTCCGTGACCCGCGGTGACGCGGAGCTGAGCGACTTCAATGCGGAGACTTACGTCGCGCAGGTGGGCGACACCCTGCACTACACCATCACGGTGACCAACACCGGCAACACCGAGCAGAGCGGCACCATCACCGATACGTTTACGGTCGACGGTGAGGATGCGGAACTGAAGAACCTGACCGCGACCCCGACAGGCAGTGTTATTTTTGACGAAACTCCGTGGACCTTCAGCGGACTTGCATCCAAGGACACCATCACGATCACGGCGGATTACACCGTCCGGTCCGGCGACAAGTCTATCAGCAACAGCGTGGACGTGGACAGCAATGTTCCGAACACCCCCGAAGATCCCAACAAGGATGACAACACAGTCGAGACCAAAGTGGCGTCCCTGACGGTGGAAAAGACGGCGGATCGGAAAACAGCCTTTGTGAGCGACACGATCACCTACACCATCACCGTCACCAACACCGGTGATGTGGACATTACCGATGTGGTCCGTGTGAAAGACTCCATGTGGGGCGAGGGAAAGGTCGAGACCATCCGCGTTGACGGAGTAGACTATGATCTCAGTGTTGACGGCGGATACTGGAACGCTGTCATGCCGGATGGGCCATCTGGCTCCGTTGAGAGCCTGGAGCCCGGTGATAGCTGGACCTGCACCTATACCTACACGGTGACAACTGCGGACGCGGAAGCTGGCAAAGTCGCCAACGTGGTCACGGCGGATTCCGACCAGACGAAGGACCCCGATCCCGACGATCCTACCGATCCGGGCTCTGACTCCACCGAGACGACGATCCTGCCCTCCGCGACGAAGGTGACGAAGCATGTGGTGACGAATGGCACCACTGTCCCGAAGAACATTCTGAGTGTGATTGCGGAGAAGGACCTGACGGTCACCTATCCCGCTCCCGCTCCCGTGGATGAGCATGGAAATCTGGGCAATCCGCAGATCGCCGCTAGCGCGGGCGACGAGATCACCCTGCTGTATGAGATCAGCGTATATGGCGATGAGGGTGCCTACTTCTTTGTGACAGAGGAACCCGGGACGACCTATATCGGTGTTGTCGGCGCGGAGATCAGTCCCATGCAAACTTTGAGCGAGCCTCCTCAGTACCGCGGTACGCTGAACGGAACCTCCGCGACCCTCTACTTCACCAAGACCTTCACTGTGGAAGAGGACGGGAACGGAGGTCTGGAGCCTCTGACCAACTCCATCTCGGCGATTGTGGACGGCGAAGAGGATGAAGTCACAGAGGAAGTCGATGTCCTCAACCCCGGCCTGAACGTGGACAAGACGGTCAAGATCAATGACGAAAACTATGTGGACGGCATGGTGGCCAATGAGAAGGATGTGCTGACCTACACTATCACCGTCAAAAACAACAGCAATGCAGCAATTACCGGTACGGTCACTGTGACCGACGACATGTGGGTCAAAGGTAAGGTCACCCAGGTGAATCTGACATTGACGGAAGATGGGAAGACGATCACCCTTCCGGCCAATGTCAGCGAGGACGGTACTCTGACGGTCAACCCCGTGAGCAGCGTGGACACTGTGTTCGAGCCCGGTGAGACCTGGACCTGCACCTACACCTACACCGTGACGGCCGAGGATGTGATCGCCGGCAGTGTCTCCAACACTGTGACGGCCGAAAGCGGCAACGGCGACGAGAGCACGGACGAGGTCACGGTCCCGGCCGGCAGCATCACCATCACCCCGGCTGATATCACCATCTACACCGGCGGCAATGGATACAGCACGGTTGTGGATGAAAACGGCGAGACGGTAGATGGATCCGAAACCCAGGGCCTGCCCGAGCCCGGCTACTACATCGATCTGCCGGAGGCGCTGAACGAGAAACTGTTGAAGATGGTAGATACAGAGGATATCACGACAGTTACGATTGAAGGCAAGGAACAGCAGGTCATCGATCTGTCCGGGTATCTGAAGTTCACCTATGACGACGGCACTAATCACAGAGTGTGGACGCTGGAGCGGTATGATAAGAACGAGGACAACAAGAGTATGGCCTATAATCGTTACATCTACCGTCTGGTGCCTGCCGAAGACCAGGTGGATGTCCGGCTCCAGTTCACTGACGGATCTGAAACAACCACCACAAACGATGTCTTTGAGCTCAGCGAAGAGACCCTGTATCAGACTTACAAGATGACCATCTATCCGGGCGCTCTGAACCAGGGAGATGTCCAGGCGGTTCTGGACTGGTCTGGTGCTGCGGATATCCCGCATCACGACGTGACTGTGGGCAGCGGTGAACTCACCGTCCGCGGCATCACCGATGCAGATGGCGAGGCCACAACGACAGAGATCGTGGAGACTGCGCCCACAAGCGAGGTGGACAAGGTCACCGCTGTGATCGGCTCTGACACGAACCTCTACATCAACGAGAGCAGTCTGGAGGTCGCGGACACGGACAGCGTTGAACTGCTGGTGGACAGTGTCGTGAGTACGGCGGTGCAGGATCTGAAGGACAGCGCTGTGGATCAGGTCTCTGCCATTACAGACGACCACGAGGCACAGTTCTACTATCTGGATCTGGTGGACACCGACAACGGCAACACCGTGGTGACCACAAAGAACGAGCTTGTGACCCTGTTCTTCCCCTATCCCGAGGGAACCGATGCGGATACTGCGTTCCATATCGTTCACTATGTGAACCAGGACCGCGACGAATCGGCGAAGGACGAGATCGCAGATGTGAACGAAGGTTCTGAGAAGTTCGCTATCGAAGTATACTCCGAAGAGAACCAAAATCTGGAGACTACCGATCAGGGCATCCAGATCACAGTGACTTCCTTCTCTCCCTTCGGCCTGTTCTGGGAGGAGGACAGCGGTTCCTCCGGCGGCCACACTGGTGGCGGCGGCAGCAGCCGTCCCAGCCGGCCCACCCTGAACACGGAGGACCACTACTCCTACATCATCGGCTATTCCGACGGCACGCTGCAGCCCTATGGCACCATCACCCGGGGCGAGGTTGCCACCATCTTCTTCCGCCTGCTGACGGACGACTCCCGTGAGGAATGGTGGAGCCAGGTCAACGACTACTCCGACTGCAATTCCGACCTGTGGTGCAACAACGCCATCTCCACCCTGAGCAACATGGGCATCATCGACGGGTTCTCGGACGGGACCTTCCGGCCCTATGCCAAGATCACCCGCGCCCAGTTCGCCAAGATCGCGGTTGGCTTCTTTGAGACCACCCGGGAGGACTACCAGGGCTACTTCACCGATGTGGACATCGACGCCTGGTACACCGAGTACGTGGAGGCGGCCGCCCGCGTGGGGCTGATCGAGGGCTTCAACGACGGGACGTTCCGTCCCAACACCAACATCACCCGGGCGCAGGCCTGCGTGATCGTGAACCGCGCCCTGGGCCGCGCCCCCGACGAGGACCGGCTGCTGGACGAGGATGAGATGATCACCTGGCCCGACAACAACCCGGATGACTGGTTCTACGCCGACATGCAGGAGGCCACCAACAGCCACGACTACACCTGGACCACCGTCAGTGGTGACAAGGTCGAAAACTGGACGGACAAGCTGCCCCAGCGCGACTGGGCGGCTCTGGAGCACGCCTGGTCCACGGCCCACTCCGCCCCCGGCGGCGAGGTGACCGAGTAAACCATTTCCCACCCTGCATCCAGGCAGACCGTGGGACGACAGCCGGAGCACTTCCGGCAAAACAGCCCGGACGGAGCGACCGCTCCGTCCGGGCTGTTCGTGCAGTCAAACGCCCGACAGCGCAAACCGGATGGGGCGGGTGATCCGCAGCTTCAGGCGGCTGATTTTTGCCGCACAATCAGGTTAAAAATAAGGCTAAACACGATTTTTGGATAAGAAAAAATCCCTCAAAGCCTTGCGGCTCTAAGGGATTTTGATGGTGGACGATACAGGACTCGAACCTGTGACCCCCTGCACGTCAAGCAGGTGCTCTAGCCAGCTGAGCTAATCGTCCGAAACGGAACATTCATATGATACATGAAACAGCTCCTTTTGTCAACAGTTTTCTTGCGCGATCTGCTTTTTTTTGTTATACTGCTCACAGCACATTGACAGGAGGAACACAATGGATCGAGTAGCATTGGTGACCGGCGCATCCCGGGGGATCGGTCGGGCGATCGCGCTGGAACTGGCGGAAGAGGGATATGCCGTCTGCGTCAATTATCTGGAGCACCGGCAGCAGGCGGAGGAGGTGGCGGAGACGATCCGCCGCAGGGGCGGCAGCGCCATGGCGGTGCAGGCCGATGTGGCGGACCGGGCCTCTGTCACGGCCATGGTCCGGGAGACAGAGGCGGCCCTTGGCCCGGTGACGCTGCTGGTGAACAACGCCGGCATTGCGGGGCAGATCCAGTTTCAGGACATCACCGACGAGCAGTGGGACCGCTACCTGTCGGTCAATCTGGGGGGCGCCCGGAACACCATCCAGGCGGTCCTGCCCCACATGCTCCATGTGAAGGCGGGATCTATCGTCAACATCTCCTCCATCTGGGGGCTGCGGGGCGCCTCCTGCGAGGTGGCCTACGCCTGCACCAAGGCCGCGCTGATCGGCCTGACCCGCTCCCTTGCGCTGGAGCTGGCGCCGTCGCAGATCCGGGTGAACTGTGTGGCACCCGGCGTCATCAACACGGACATGGTCCAGGTGCTGGGACAGGAGACGCTGCGCCAGCTGGCGGAGGAGACGCCGCTGGGGCGGCTGGGGACGCCGGAGGACGTCGCCCACGCGGTGGTGTTCCTGGCCTCGGACAAGGCGTCCTTCCTGACCGGGCAGGTCCTGGGCGCCGACGGGGGCTTTATCGTGTGAAAACATAGGCAGGGCCTGTGCCGCATCCTGCGGCACAGGCCCTGTTTTTGTCACGGCCTTCCCGGCAGCGGCGGCGCGTGGAGGATCACGCGGCCGAAACACACCAGTGTCCGCCCGCTTCCGGCGGTCAGCACCAGGTCCGCGTCGGACCGCGCCCGGTTCAGGGAGAACAGATACACCGTCCCGGCGGGGTCCTTGTAATACTGCTTGCAGAACATCTCGCCGTCCACGCAGAAGATGCCCACGTCCCCGGCAGCCAGAGGGTCCCGGTTCACATAGACCACGTCTCCGTCGGCAATGTAGGGCACCATGGAGTCACCCTGGATGCGCACGGCGAACTCCGCTGCCTGCGGGATCTCATCGGAGATCGCCAGGTAGTCAAAATCCTCTCCGAATACCGGCGCCGCATAGCCGGCAGCTGCCGGCGTCCGGTACAGGGGGATCACCCGGGACTCCCGCTCCGGTGCGGGCCGTTCCAGCTCCGCCTGATAGGCCAGCAGCGTTTTCAAAACGGCACTGATGCCCTCTCTGCCGGCGGAGGACAGGCTCCGGTACTGCTCCAGCAGCTGCCGCTCCTTTTGGGTCAGGACGGACCTGCCGTGGCGGAAGCTGTCCTGGAACAGCGTGTTGGGATCGATCTCCAGACAGTCGAACAGGCGGAGCAGGATCTCCTCCTTGGGAAAGCTGACGCCGATCTCATAATTGCTGACCGTGGAAGGGGTAACGCCCAGCCGCTCCGCCAGCTGCGGGCGCGACAGGGCCAGCTCCTCTCTGCGTGCTCTGATCCGGTCTCCCAGTGACATGCGTTCCGACCTCCCTGTATAGCTTGCTATCATCCTATCGGATTTTCCGCCGGTTGTCAATGCGAATTTACAAGATTCTTGTAAATAGCGTCTTGACAACCAAGTATATTCGTGCTATGGTAGGAGCATAAACAAGAAACTTGTAATATTAAAAACAAAAAGACAAGAAACTTGTTTGCCAAAATAAAAAAAGCGCCCGCAGTTGCAGGCACCTTTGGTGGGGGAAGGTGGATTCGAACCACCGAAGCCGAAGGCAACAGATTTACAGTCTGCCCCATTTGACCGCTCTGGAATTCCCCCATATGAAATTGGAGCTGGTGGACGGATTCGAACCCCCGACCTGCTGATTACAAATCAGCTGCTCTACCAGCTGAGCTACACCAGCAGTTCCAACAGCAGGATTTATTCTAGCAGACCAAAGGTGATTTGTCAACAGAAAAAATCGTTTTTTTCGGTGCTTTTTTATTTTGCGCTGCCGGCGCGCAAGACTGCGCAGGCGGAGACCGATTTGGAAAGGAGAATGGAGAGTTTGCGAAGAACGAACTGCGTGCCCATCAGGGGGACGCTGCGCTGCAGTTTCTGCGGCCTAGAGATCACGGAGGGGGAGCGGTACTGGTACTGCAACGGCAGAACCGCCTGCGCCGTCTGCCTGCCGGAGTTCGCCCGGCAAGAGCTGGCGCCCTTCTGCCGGATCAGAGGAAGGGAGGGACGGCGATGACGCTTCTGGAGATGTCTGCCCTCTATGCGGAGAGCGCGGCCCTGCTGCGGGAGCGGATCGCGGAGCTGCGCCGGGCCGCCCGGGAGCAGCCGGATGAGGCATCCGGCAGGGCTGTCCGGCGGCGGATCACAGAGCTGGAGCCGCTGCTGCGGGAGACCCGGGAACTGGCGGTGCTCACCGCCCGCTATTATGACAGGAGCTATCACAGACATGAGAGATACACGCTTTGACTCCCGCAGCAGCGAGTGGATCGGAGACATGACGGTCTGGCTGCGGGAGACCGCTGAGGACAACCACGACCAGCTGGAACGGCTGCGGCGGAATCTCCGCCGGGCCCGGGAGCAGGAGCTGACGCCCCGGCAGCGGGAGGTCCTGGCCCTCTATTATGACCGGGGCCTCAAGATGTCGCAGATCGCAAGGAAACTGGGGATCAACCGTTCCACGGTCTCCCGGACGATCGGGCGGGCAAAGCAGCGGCTTTACCGCTATCTGCAGTATACCCTGTAAATTTTGCCGATTTCCTCTTGTGGTTTTCTGCGGCACACCGTATAATCTTAATAAAAAGAAGAACCGGGAAAGATCCGCAGATGGAAATCGCACTCCAGGGAGGGCTGTACCGATGCTTTATACCACCATGCACAACCGCGTCCTGCGGCTGGTGCTCGCCGTGCTGGGTGAGCTGATCGCGGCCGCGGCACTGAATCTGTTCATCGTTCCGCTGAGCCTGTATACCGGCGGGCTGATGGGCCTCTGCCAGCTGATCCGCACCCTGCTGCAGGCGCAGCTGGGGCTGGAGCTGGGGGAGTATGATATTGCCGGTATCCTTTATTTCCTGCTGAATGTCCCCCTGCTGATCGTGGGCTACCGCAATCTGGGGAGAGGCCTGGCAGTGCGGACCATCATCTGCACGGTGTCCTACTCCTTCTTTTACAGCATCATCCCCATCCCGTCCCAGCCCATCGTGGACGACTATCTGACAGCCTGCCTGCTGGGAGGGATCCTCACCGGCATCGGCAGCGGCATCGTCCTCACCTGCGGCGGCAGCGGCGGCGGGCTGGATGTGCTGGGCCTGATCATGAGCAAGAAGGACCATGCCTTCACGGTGGGAAAGTTCTCCCTGGGCTTCAACGCGGTGCTCTACACCGTGATCCTGGTGCTGTTTGATCCGGAGATCGCCATTTACTCCGTGATCTACAACTTCTCCAACTCCCTGCTGCTGGACCGGATGCACCAGCAGAATGTCAACGTCCAGGCGCTGATCTTCACACGGGAGGATGAGCAGGCCCTGGCGGATTTCATCATCCAGAAGCTGGGGCGGAGCGTTACATACTGGAACGGCATCGGCGCGTACACCAAGGATGATGTCCGGGTGCTGTGCGTGTGCCTGTCCAAGTATGAGATCGAGGAACTGCTGCCCATGGTGCATTCCATCGACCCCCATGCGTTCCTGACCGTGCAGGAGGGGGTGCGGGTGTTCGGCAACTTCCCGCGAAAGCTGGAGTGAATACAGAAGAGATGACAGAAGGAGGAATCCGAGATGGACGGACCCATTGCCGTGCTGGCCGGGACCCCGGTGGACACCCGGATGGGCGTGGAGTATCTCACGGACCGCGGACTTCCGGGACTGGCTTTTCCGGTCTCTGACGGCCCCAGGGAGCAGACCGCCTTCCAGCACGCCCCGGCAGAGGAAAAGCAGCGCCGCGCCCGCGAGATCCTGGAGGCTGCCGGATCCCAGGGCTGCCGGCGGGCCTTTGTGTACTGCAACTCCCTGTCCGGCGCGGTGGACTTCCCGGCGCTGGCAGAGGAGACGGGGCTGCGGATCGTGACGCCGCTGGATGTGTACCGCCTGCTGGCGCCCCGGTATCACAGGCTGGCGGTGATCGCTGCAAACGCCCAGGGCCTCTCCGGGATCGAGGGCGTGCTGCTCCAGGCCAATCCCCAGCTGGACCTGTTGGGTGCCTGTTCGCTGCCTGTGGTGCTGTCCGTGGAGGCGGCCACAGAGCCCAGCCGGCTGGTGGAACAGCACCATCTGATGGATCTGGCGGCCTGGTTCGCCGGGTGCGGTGCCGAGGCACTGGTGCTGGGCTGCACCCATTTCCCCCATTTCAAGGACGCCCTGGCAGAGCGGACCGCGCTGCCCCTGGTGGACCCGGCGGAGGAGATGGTCCGAATGCTGCTGGCCTGAAGGGGCCGATCCCGGGCTTTCTGAAAAACGGCGGACTGCGGGAAGAGGCCCGCAGTCCGCTTTTTGCTGGACTCTTTACTGGACTCTTTCCCGCAGCTATGGTACAATAGCCGCAAAGCGGCGGGAGGCTGCCTGCCGCCGCCGGGGAGACATCCCGGTCCGCCCCTGCGGGATGATGCCGCCGGGGCTTCCAAAGCCCCATGCCTGCGGGGATATGGGGAGGGCCATGCGCTGCCGGGGGGCCTGTGTGCTCCCGGAGAAGGTGCGCGGGCGCCATCGACGAAAATGCCCCGGCGGCCTGCCGGGGAAATCCATCCAAAGGAGCTGTCTGCATGATCAAGATCACCACCGACTCCACCTGCGATCTGCCCCGGGAGCTGCTGGAGCGCCACCATATCACAGTGACCCCGCTGGGGATCATCAAGGCCGGAAGGCTGTATCAGGACGGGATCGACATCACAACGGCGGATATCGCCGCCCACGTGGATGCCGGCGGGGAGATCACCACCACCAATGCCGTGAACGTGGCGGACTATGAGGACCTGTTCCGCCGTCTGCTGGAGCGATACGACGCAGTCATCCATCTGAACATCGGCATGGGCTTTTCCAGCTGCCACCAGAATGCCCGCCTGGCGGCGGAGGAGGTGGACGGCGTCTATGTGGTGGACTCCCGCAACCTGACGGTGGGCCACGGCATGCTGGTGCTGGCCGCCGCAGAGGCGGCGGAGGCCGGGAAGTCCGTGACGGAGATCCTGGCGATGCTGGAAGAGATGATCCCCCGGGTGGAGACCAGCTTTGTGCTGGACCGCCTGGACTATATGAAAAAGGGCGGCCGCTGCTCCACCGCCACGGCGCTGGGGGCCAGCCTGCTGAAGCTCCACCCCTGCCTGGACGTGGTGGACGGCAAGCTGCCCGTGACGAAAAAATACCGGGGCTCCATCGAAAAGGTGGTGGAGGAGTATGTCCGGGACCGGCTGGCGGGCCGGACGGACCTGGACACCAGCCGGGCCTTTCTGGTGGACACCTGCCCGGATGACCACCTGGCTTCCATCGCCCGGGAGATCCTGCGGGAGGACGGGCGGTTCGACGAGATCATCGGGGCCAAGGCGGGCTGCACCATCTTCTGCCACTGCGGGCCCGGGACCCTGGGCGTGGTGTTCCTCCGGAAGAGCTGACCATCCGGCTGCGGAGCGCGGGCCCCGCAGGCACGCCTGCCCTGAAAGGATCACTGCTGTACGGCAAAAAGAGGACCGGCCCTTGGGCCGGTCCTCTTTGTCTGATAGGGGATTTACTTGACGGCGATGGCCTCGATCTCGCAGAGGACGCCCTTGGGCAGTTCCTTCACGGCCACGCAGCTGCGGGCGGGCTTGGAGGTGAAGTACTTGGCGTACACCTCGTTGAAGGCGGCGAAGTCGCCCATGTCCGCCAGGAAGCAGGTGGTCTTGACGACCTTCGCAAAGCCGGAGCCGGCGGCCTCCAGGATGGCGCCCACGTTCTTGCAGCTCTGCTCCGCCTGGGCGGCGATGCCCTCGGGAACGGTGCCGGCAGCGGGATCCACGGGGATCTGGCCGGAGGTGATGATCAGGTCGCCGAAGGCGTAGCCCTGGGAATAGGGCCCGATGGCGCCGGGAGCGTTCTTGGTTTCAATAACAGTCATGGTTAGATACTCCTTTTCAGAAATCTGTTGATTGGGATAGCGGTCAGAGAGACGGCAGTCAGGCCTGTTCCGTTTTCTTGGCGGCCATGGCCTTCACCAGCCAGTCCTTGCCCTCCACGATCCGGGTGACCATCATGGAGGCGATGGTGTCGCCGGAGGAGTTCAGGCAGGTGGCGGCGGGGTCGAAGATGAAGCCCAGGGTGGCAATGATGGGGAAGGCCTCGGCGGGGAAGTTGAACATGGAGACGATCAGCATCTCGCCCACCAGGCCGCCGCCGGGAGCGCCGGAGAGGACGAAGGCGGACAGGATGGCCACGATGATGGCCATGGCATAGGTCTCCACGCCGGTGAACTGCATATCGAAGATGCCGTACAGGAAGGCGATCTTCACGATGGAGCTGAGAACGGAGCCGTCCATGTGCATGGTGCAGCCCATGGGCAGCACCAGGTCGCTGATGTCCTCAGGCACGCCGATGGAGTTGCAGGCCTCCTTGTTCACCGGAATGGTGGCAGCGGAGGACTGGGTGGCAAAGGCGGTGATGGCGGGGCGGAAGATGTGCTTGAACATGACCTTCACGCCCTGCTTGCCGCCGGCCAGGAAGGAATACAGGGGGAAGAAGATGATGAAGTACAGGGCGCACAGGGGATAGTACACCAGCATGGACCGGCCGTAGTCGCCCACGATCTCGGGACCGTAGGTGGCCACCAGGTTGGCAAAGTAGGCGCCCAGGCCCAGGGGGGCGACGAACATGATGACGCCCACGAACTTCATGATGATGTCGTTCAGGTTGTTCAGCAGCTTGCCCATGGGGCTCTCGTCACCGCCGCAGGCGGACACGCAGAAGCCGAAGATGATGGCAAAGATGATCAGGGGCAGCATGTTGGACTTGTCCCACAGGTCGGAGAAGTCAGACACCGTCAGGCTGCTGACCAACAGTTCGGCGGCGGTGGGGGCCTCGCTCACCTCGCTGGTGCTCATGACGATGGTGGTGCCGGCGGAGGGGCTGAACAGGTTGACCCAGACCAGCACGCAGGCCGCGGCGATGAGGCCGGTAAAGATGAAGGTCCCGATGGTGGAGCCCAGCACCTTGCCCAGGCGCTTCATGTTGGCCATGCTGCCCACGGCGGAGGCGATGGACACAAACACCAGGGGCACCACGATGGTGAACAGCAGGTTCAGGAAGATGTCGCCGATGGGCTTGATGGTGGTGCCAACCGTGGGGGCGAAGGCGCCGATCAGGGCGCCGACGATGATGCCGCCCAGGATGAGGATCAGGCTTCCGTACTGCTGCCAGAAGCTCTTCTTTTCCAGTGTAGCCATTTCATTTCTCCTTTTCTCGTCTCTCATTTCAGTTGTCGGCTGTTGTGAAGGGACAGCGGGGAAAACCTGTCACAGACTGTTAACCGCGGCCTCCAGCTGCCGCAGGGCCTTTTCCAGGGTGGCCCGGGGGCAGGCGGCGTTCAGGCGCATATAGCCGGTGAGGCTGCGGCCGAAGGAGCAGCCGTCGTTGAGGCCCAGCTTGGCCTTCCGGATCATGAAGTCATGGAGCTCCTCGTTGGTCATCCCCAGCTCCCGGCAGTCCAGCCACATGAGATAGGTGGCGTCCGGGGCGTAGGTCTTGATCTTCGGGATGCGCTTTTCGCAGTAGTCCACAACAAAGTCGAAGTTGTCGGAGAGGTAGGGCAGCAGCTGCTCCAGCCACTCCTCGCCGTGGTTGAAGGCCGCCTCCATGGCGGTGAGGGAGAAGGCGTTGTTCCGGTGGATGTCCATGCACTGCCAGAAGTGGTCAAAGACCTCCTTCTTGTGGTGGTCGGGGAATACCACGGTGCTGGCCTGCAGACCCGCCAGGTTGAAGGTCTTGGTGCCGGAGATGCCGGTGATGACGTTGGCGGCGATCTCAGGGGACAGGGAGGCGGTGGGGATGTGCTTCTTGCCGTGGAAGATCAGGTCGGAATGGATCTCGTCGGAGACCACCGGCACATGATACTGCAGGCACAGCTCCATCATCCGGCGCAGCTCCTCCTCCGTCCAGACGATGCCCAGGGGGTTGTGGGGAGAGCAGAGGATGAAAAGGTCCACCTCTTTCAGCTTCTCCTCAAAGTCGGCCCAGTCCACGGTCCACTTACCGTCCTTTTCCACAAACTGGTTCTCCACCACCTTGCGGTTCCAGGCCTCGGTCATGTCGTAGAACTCGGAGTACACCGGCGTCTGGATCAGGACGCTGCCGCCCTCCGGGGTGAACAGCCGCACACAGGCGGAGATGGTCTGCACCACGCCCAGGCTGAAGCTCATGAGGCTCTGGTCGATGTCCCAGCCGTTGCGGCGCTTCTGCCAGCCGCGGATGGCCTCGAAATAGCTGTCCGGCCGGGCGGTGTAGCCCCAGATACCCTCCTCGGCCCGGGCCTTCAGGGCGTCGATGACGGGCTGCGCGGTCTTGAAATCCATGTCTGCGATCCACAGCGGGATCACATCCTCCGTGCCGAATTTCTTCTTCCGTTCGTCGTACTTGGCGGAGCGGTTCTGAGAACGATCCACAACGGTGTCGAACTGATAAGTCATAATCCTCCATCCTTTCTGCGGCAGTTTATGCGCTGATGCCCGTGTTATAAAGCAAAAATTGTGCCAAAAACAGGAAAGCCTGCGATGAAGCCCGGAAAAGGATCCAAAAGCGGGACAACAATCGGAGTTCTCTACAAAAAAGAACCGGACAGTTTTAGCAAAACGCCGAGACTGTCCGGAACAAATTTTTTCGGGGAAAATGGATGTCCAAATTGTTAATTGGTTTTATTGGTCATTTGATAGAATGAATATGACCATTTTCATACAGGCGGCGGCCATCGGCCGTCAGCTGGCTGCCGCCGCGGCCCCGGCTGATCCGGACCAGGCCCTGCTCCGCCATCTGGGCCAGGACACTTCGGATCTCCTGCTGGGAGGTGGGGAGAAAGGCTTCGCGGGCCAGCTGCAGCAGCCGCTCCCGGCCGATGGGCTGCCGGTCTTCTGATGCCCGGTACAGCTGCTCCAGCACGAAACGGAACACCTCGGAGGGCTCCGGCGGCACAGCCGGCGCCCCGGTCTGTTCGGAGATGGGTTTGCCCGCCCGATGGAACACCGTGGGCGGCAGATCCTCCATGGTGATGGGGTCATGGCCGGTGTAGAGGAAGTACTCCACCACGTTCTGCAGCTCCCGGATATTACCCGGCCAGGCATAGGATCTCAGGAACTCCCGGACCTGGGGGGACAGGCGGAAGCCTGTCCCCAGCTCCTGTTGAAAATGCGCCAGAATCAGGAACAGGTCATTTCCCCGGGCAGACAGGGGCGGGATCTCAACAGGGAGGGTGCTGAGACGGTAATAGAGATCCCTGCGGAAGGTGCCCTCCGCCACCTTCTGCTCCAGAGATTCGTTGGTGGCGGCCACGATCCGCACGTCGATGGGGATGATGGTGGTGCCGCCCACCCGCATGATCTCCCGTTCCTGCAGGACCCGCAGCAGCTTGATCTGCAATGCCGGACTCATGCCCTCCACCTCGTCCAGGAACAGCGTTCCCTGGTGGGAGATCTCCAGCAGGCCCAGCCGTCCGCCCTTTTTGGCGCCGGTGAAAGCACCCTCCTCATAGCCGAAGAGTTCGCTCTCCAGCAGGTTTTCCGGAAAGGCCGCCACGTTGATGGCCACAAAGGGCCCGTCCTTCCGGCGGGAGGCCCGGTGGACCGCGTGGGCGAACAGCTCCTTGCCGGTGCCGGTCTGGCCGATCAGCAGGATGGGGCTCTCGCTGACGGCCATCCGCCGCAGCACATCCTTGGTCCGCTGGATGGCCTCCGACTCCCCGATGACATCCTCAAAGCCGTATTTGGCCCGATAGCCCTTGTGGAGCAGCTGGTTGCGCAGCTGGCTCTGGCGGGCCTCCACATCATTGAACCGCTGCAGGAGGGCGAAGGCGCCGATGCAGGCGCTCTGCCGCATCACCGGCACCACCTCGACGCTGACGTTGACGCCGTTGAGCCGGGTGATCTTGGCTGGAAGCCGCTCCCGCTCCTGCAGGCATTTGGAAAAGGGAATGTAGGGGAACACCTGGGAGGCCGCCTTGCCCACCACCAGGTCGGCGCTGGTGCGGGTGATCTCCTCCGCATGGCGGTTGCAGGCGAAGACCTCGCCCTTTTCGTTGACGCCTACCACGCCGTCCTCCAGCGTCTCCATTAAAATATGAAACTGGCTCTCCAGCCGGATGGACCGGGCGAACATCTGGTCAAAGCTGTAGTTGCTGGTGGCGATGGACTGGAAATAGGTCTGGAACTTCTCCGTCTCCAGCAGGTGCTCCAGCCCCAGCCGCAGGGCGATCTCGATCATCATGCCGGAGGTGCAGGCCCGCTGGCCCACATCGATCTTGGTCTCGATCTCCTCCGGCACGTACCGCATCTCATCCGGCGTGACGGCGATGTGGACGTCCGGCGGCAGCTCCCCCCCGGGATAGAAGGGGATCCAGTGGACCTGGGTGATGCCGAACTGCTCCAGCTGGGCGATGGCCTCCCGGGCCATGGTCTCCGTCATGTTGACGAACAGCACCCGGCTGCCGGCAGGCAGCTCCTTCAGCCGCCGCAGCTCCTGCCAGCGGAAGGAGGCCTGCACCGCCATGGTCTGACTGTCGATAGGCACGTGGCGGGCCAGCTCTTCCGGCGACCCAAAGGCGTCCGTGGAGGCGGCGAACAGATCCGCATGGGGCAGCATGCCCATGGCGCTCCCGTCCATGACGGAAAACACCGAGACATCCGCCACCTCTCCGAACAGGCCCTCCACATCCCGCCCATAGGAGCGGGCAGCTCTGGGGTCCAGCGCAATGATGGAGATTGCCTTTTTTTCCACGCAGCTCACCTCCCAATTAACCATTTACTTTGACCATTTTCCCATAATTCGCTCTCCTTTACAAGGGGGAGAGGCTGTTTTTTCAGGAAATTCACGGGGGAGGCAGTTGGCACGAAATTTGCTTATCTTATCAGGTTGAATATGTTGCGGGCCATTGGAGATTCGCCTGGATACAGAAAGGAGCTTCCCTCATGATTACGAAAGAAGAACTGCTGACCCTGCTGCGGCAGGAGGTCGTCCCCGCTCTGGGATGCACGGAGCCGGTGTGCGTGGCCCTGGCCAC
>ENA-ORNG01001147-ORNG01001147.1-human-gut-metagenome-genome-assembly--contig:-NODE-1147-length-19986-cov-3.064773_pt1 | contig 19986 bp, 16 predicted proteins | sample MGYA00242113_ERZ509018 | MGnify/ENA primary metagenome ERZ509018 (study PRJEB26280, sample SAMEA2338711) | human gut metagenome | biome: human gut; feature: human-associated habitat; material: faeces... | reverse complement strand
CGTTTTGCTGCATACTGCTCAAAATGCAGATGCCTGTGTGGGCCGCGGCGCTGGGGGGAATGCTCATGGGTATGGTGTGCGGTGCCATCAACGGGTTTATGGTGACTTGGATGGGGCTGCTGCCTTTCATCGCCACGCTGGGCGGGCAATGGATATTCCGCGGCGTGCTGCTGGTAATGTCTGGGGGCGCCACTGTTACGGTGCGTTCTGATATTACTAAACAGGTGCTGGATGATTTTATTTTTCAGCGCAAACGCGCCGTGGTCACAGCCGATGGCAATTTTCATAGTTCAGTCTCCTTTGTTCTCAAATCACGTACCCGCCGCTGACGCCCAGCACCTGCCCGGTGATAAATTCCGCGTCCGCCAGATACGCAATGGCCTTCGCCACATCCGTGGGCGCGCCGTTGCGCCCCAGAGGTGTCTCCTCCGCCATTCCCGCAAGAATGTCCGGGGCGACGTTCGCGCACATGTCTGTGAGAATGACCCCCGGCGCCACGCAGTTGACGGTGATCCCCGAGGGGCCCAGTTCCTTGGCCAAAGCCTTGGTCAGGCCGATGAGCGCCGCCTTGCTCGCGGAGTAGGCCGCCTCGCAGGAGGCGCCCACGCGCCCCCACATGCTTGACACCGTGACGATGCTTCCGCGCCCGCGCGAAACCATGCCGGGCACCAGCTCCCGGCACATGTAAAACGCAGAGGAGACGTTGACCTCCATCACCTCGTGCCACTGTTCGTCGGTCATGTCGCACAAAAGCCCCGTGTGGGCGACGCCCGCGCAGAGCACGAGCGCATCCACCCGGTGATACAGCGCGAGCACATCGCCGCACAGGGCGCGCACCTGCCCGCTGTCCCTCAAATCGCCGCGCAGGGCGTGGGCGTCGAGCCCCTGTGCGCACAGCGCCTGCGCCAACGCCTGCGCGCGCGTGAGCACGGTGATGATCATGGTTTTCTTTTCATGGTGATAGGCTCCATAGACTTCCTCAAGCGTGGCGCCGCGATGCAGCGTCACCGTGATAAAATCGATAATGGGCTGCGGATTCGCGGTAATGATTTGAAAGCATTTTTTGGTGCGGAAGCTGTCGGTCACAAAGTCGATGAGCGTGGATTTGAGCAGCAGACCCAGCACAGAGAAGAGGCCGGCTTTGACCCCAAAGCAGAAGAAGGCGGCAAGCGTGATGAGCGCATCGGCGATGATGAGCGCCGTGCCGATATTCATGTTGGTGTATTTGCGTACAATCATCGCAATGATATCCGTTCCTCCGCTGGAGGCATCCAGATGAAACAGCACCGCCGAGCCGAATGCGGGGAGCAGCACCGCGAAGCAGAGCTCCAGGAAGGGCTGATCGGTCAGCGGCCCGGAAAGGGGCCACAGAAGCTCCATCCCGGTAAGGCTCAAGGATAGCAGCATGGAACAGTAGACCGTGCTGAACGCAAAACTGCGGCCAAGGAAAATGAAACCTACGAGCAAAAGCAGCGCATTGATGATGAGCACCAGGGTGCTCGGTGTGAGCACGGGGGATGGAAGCAGGCGCCCCAGGATCAGGGACAGGCCGCTGACGCCTCCGGTTGAAAAATTGTTGGGAAATTTAAAGAAATATACGCCGATGGCTGTGACGAGAATGCCTGCGGTCAGCAGGGCATAGCGCTGAAATGAATTGAGCGGCTTTGCAGCAGTGGTCTTCATGACGAATAATCCTTTCGGCCCCAAACAGGCGAACATGATATGCTCTTATTATAATCCTGTGCGCGAAAAAAGTCGAGAGGCAGGCCGGTTCATGAGCAAAAAAGCAGGCTTTCAGCCAAACCATGGGACACGGTCCCCAAACGGACGGAAAAAGAGATCAGCTGCGCAGGAAAGCCCGCAGCAGGCGGACGGATTGCTCGGCCGCCATCTCCGTGAAGGCCGCATAGTCCATGTGGGAAGAACCGTCCGCACTGTCGGATATGGCGCGAAGCACACAGAAGGGTACACGGTTCACCCAGCACACCTGCCCAATGGCAGCCCCCTCCATTTCGCACGCGATGGCGTGGAATGTGCACGCGATGGCCTCTTTGCGCGCATCCTCTGCGATAAACTGATCCCCGGAGGCGATGACACCCGTCTGCGTTCGAATGCCCAAGACCTTGGCACAGGCGCTCAGCTGCCCGCACAGACGGTCATCCGCGGGCAGTTCCACCTTGTTGATGCCGGAGATCATGCCCACCGGATCCCCCAGGGCGGAGGTATCCATATCGTGCTGGACAACGGCCGAGGACACGGCAACGGCCCCGATCGAAAGCGCATCCGTGAGCGTCCCGGCCACGCCGGTGTTGATGATCGCCTCCGGGCTGTAGCGCAGGATCATCGTCTGGGCGCAGAGCGCGGCAAACACCTTGCCGATTCCGCACACGGCGGTGACAACCGGGCGGCCCTCCAGCGTGCCGCTGACAAAGCAGATGCCGCTGATGGTTTCACTGACGGGGTTTTCCATATGCGAACGCAGGGATTCCATCTCCACGTCCATGGCTGCGATTAATCCAATCATGTTTTAACTCCTCTTTGAATTGAATGAATGAAAATGCCGGAAAAGGGCGGTGAGCACGCGCAGGACGCCGCAACAGGGCTCAGCACTCGCGGTGCTTGCGGCGGTAATCCATCGGGCTTTGTCCGATCTGCCGGCGGAAACACTGGGAAAAATAGCTCGGGGAGGAAAAGCCAACCATGTTGCTGATGTCCGCCAGCTGATGATTGGTCTGCCTCAGAAGATGACAGCTTTCCCGGATCCGGCGGTCAAGCAGATAGGACATGGGCGGCAGGCCAAATTCACGCCGGAAGGCATGCACCAGATAATACTTGCTGATGTGTGAGCGCTCGGCGAGCTGATCCAGGGTGAGCGGCTGCATGAAGTGCTCATCGATATAGCGCTTGATGGCCATGCATGTTTTGCCGGCGGATCGCGAGGTGGCCCATGTCAGGTCAAAAGCGCTGTGCCGGTGCACCCGGATCATGAGAAGAGTCAGGATACTGTGGCAGGCCTCTGCATAGTCCGCCTTCTTTTCATCCGCCTCACGGATGAGCTCTTTCAGATAGGGAAGCAGCTCCAGGCGGCCTTCCCGGAAATGGAGCAGGCGATAGGGAACGCTGTCGCCCGAAGGGGAGAGGAATTCCACCCCGCGGATTCCCAGCACGATATAATGCAGGCCTTTGCCGGGAAGGGAACGCTCTGTGTGCTCCACAAAGGGGTTGATGATGATCAAGTCATCCTGTTTGACGGGGATGCTCTGCTCTTCCACATGAAAGCGGCCCTTTCCGTCAAGGCAGTAAAACAGCTCCACATGCGGATGCGTGTGCATGATGGAGTGCCAGGTTCCGTCGTATTCGGACTCGGAGATATACAAAAGCTCCATGCCGCTGTGCCCGCCCTGCGGGAAATCATACCGGATGCTGCCCATGGGGGATCCCTCCCGGCGCTGTGTGCGCCTTTTTTATTATACCAATTTACACGCAATCGTGCAAGAATTGGAGAATATTGAGGAGAAGCGGCAGAATGAGCAATATACATAAAATCAAAAGCAAGAAATAGGATTGCAGATGAAATAAAAGTGTGATACTGTAAGATCAACCAAAGAATTTGCTGAAAAACAGGATGATTTAGCAGATTCGACTGATTTTTAAGGAGGGTTATGTAAATGAAGAAGTTTCTGGGAATCCTCTTGGCCCTGGCGCTCACACTGGGCCTTGCCTCCTTTGCCGCGGCGGAGGGCAAGATTACGGTTGCAGCACTGGAATCCGCCTACGGATCCGAAATCTGGACGGAGGTATGCGCTGCGTTTACGGCCAAGACGGGCATTGAGGTTGAGCTGATCTGCGACAAGAATCTGGAAGATGTCATCAGCCCGAATATGAAGGCCGGCGTATTCCCGGATGTTGTGCATCTGGCGACGGGCCGCCCTGCCGCGCTCACGGAAACCATGATCAAGGAGAACATGCTGCTTGACATCACCGATGTGCTCTCCATGACGGTGCCGGGAGAAGACAAGCTGGTCAGCGAAAAGATCGCCGGCGGCTTTACCGAATCCTCTCTGACCAATCCGTATGGCGATGGAAAGACATACATGGCGCCGATGTTCTACAGCCCGTGCGGCCTGTTCTACAACGAGGGCCTGTTTGAGGAGAAGGGCTGGGAGCTGCCCACCACGTGGGATGAAATGTGGGAGCTGGGCGATAAGGCCGCCGAAGAGGGCATCGCGCTCTTCGCTTACCCGACGGCCGGTTACTTTGACGCTTTCTTCTATGCGCTGCTCTATGAAGTGGGCGGTGCGGAATTCTTCAATGAAGCGACCACCTACGCCGAAGGCATCTGGGACACCGAGCCCGCGCAGACCGCGTTTGACATCGTGGCCAAGCTGGCGACCTACACCGAGAAGTCCGTTCCGGCCAACGCCAACAACGATAACTTCACCAAAAACCAGCAGCTGATTCTGGATAACAAGGCGATCTTCATGCCCAATGGCACCTGGGTCATCGGCGAGATGAAGGACGCGCCGCGTGCGGAAGGCTTTAAGTGGGGCTTCACAGCGCTGCCGGCCGTGACCGAAGGCGGGGACCGCTACTCCTATACCTGGTTTGAGCAGCTGTGGATTCCCTCCGAGGCGGCTCATGTCGATGAGGCCAAGCAGTTTGTGGCATACATGTATTCGGATGAAGCGGCCGCGCTCTTTGCCAAGGGCGGCGCCATCCAGCCGATCGTGGGCTTTGCCGACACGCTTGAAGGCGACAACAAACTCTTCTACTCCATCTATGATACGGGCGCGAAAGCCGCTCTGGGCAACTTTGCCGCGACGGAGCCGGTAGAGGGCGTGAACTTCAATGCGACCGTCTTTGAGGCTGTCAACTCCCTGGTCAGCGGGGACAAGACCAAGGACGAGTGGATTGCCCAGATCAAGACCGACAGCGACCTTCTGCGCGCGGCGCTGAAGTAAGTCTCTGTCTGCCGCCTGACACAGTCGAGTGGGCTGCGGTGAGTGATCCTGCTCACCGCAGCTTTTTGTCGCCGGAGAGCCCGCAAAGGGAAGAAAGGCAGGGCACGCCCAAGGAAGGAGGAGCGAAATTGGATCATCAGAAAGGCAGGAAGCTGTTTATCGCGCTGTGTTCGGCGCCGGCCGTGATCCTGTTTTTTATTTTTATGATTATCCCGACATTCAACGTATTCAAGATGTCGCTGTACAAATGGGGCGGTTTTTCGTCCAGGCGCACATTCGTGGGACTTGAAAACTTCCAGAAGCTTTTTAAGGACATGAAGTTTTTTCAGTCCTTCCAAAATACGGTCCTGCTGATCGTGTTGGTGAGCATCATCACCATGAGCCTGGCCCTCTTCTTTGCCGCAATTCTCACGCGGGAAAAGAAACTCAAGGGCCAAAGCTTTTTCCGCGTGGTTTTCTACATCCCCAACATTCTGTCCATCGTCATCATCAGCGCCATTTTCAGCGCGATTTATGATCCCAACAACGGCATGCTCAATTCGCTGCTGGCCGTCTTCAGGGGGCAGGATGCGGAGCCCATCTACTGGCTGGGCTCGCAGAGCATCGTCATCTACAGCATTGCGGCGGCCATGATCTGGCAGGCCGTCGGGTATTACATGGTGATGTATATGGCCTCGATGGCGGCAATTCCGGAATCCATCTACGAAAGCGCCAATCTGGAGGGAGCCAGCCGCACCAAGCAGTTTTTCGAATTGACCATTCCTCTGATCTGGACCAATATCCGCACAACGCTCACGTTCTTTATCATCAGCAACATCAATCTGAGCTTTACGCTGGTGAAAGCCATGACCTCCGGCGGACCGGACGGCAGCACAGAGGTGTTTTTGAGCTACATGTACAAGCAGGCGTACACCAATTCCAGCTACGGCTATGGAATGGCCATCGGCGTGATCGTGTTCGTCTTCTCGTTTGCGCTCAGCGCCCTTGTCAGCGCCATCACCCGCCGCGAGCCGATTGAATTCTGAGGGGAGGAAAAGGCGATGAAGAAAAAGGAAACGTTCTCCTCGGATAGAATGTATCATCTGTTTATATACGTGCTTCTGGGACTGATGGCCCTGACGATTCTGGTGCCGGTGGCATGGGTATTCATGGCCTCCGTCAAGCAGAACAGCGAGTTTTACGGAAACCCGTGGACGCTTCCCATGGGGCTGCACTGGCAGAATTTTGTGGATGCGTGGACCAAGGCGCGCATGGGCGAGTATATGCTCAACAGCGTGCTGGTGACGGCTTTTGCGCTGATCATTCTGCTGGTTGTCGCTTTACCGGCTGCGTATGTGCTCAGCCGCTTCAAGTTCAGACTGCGCAGGCTGCTCAACGTGCTGTTCATGGGCGGGCTGTTTATCAACGTCAACTACATTGTGGTGCCGATCTTTTTGATGTTTGTTGATGCGGACAAGGCGCTGAGAGGATGGGGGCTTGAAGGTTTTTTTCTGAACAACATTTTTATCGTCGCCCTTGTCTACGCCGCCACTGCGCTGCCGTTTACGATTTATCTGCTTTCCGGCTATTTTATCACGCTGCCCAAAGCCTATGAAGAAGCGGCGTACATTGACGGCGCAAGCAACGCGCAGACAATGATCCGGATCATCTTTCCGATGGCACAGCCGAGCATCATCACGGTGGTGCTGTTCAACTTCCTGTCCTTCTGGAATGAATACATCATCGCCATGACCCTGCTTTCTGATCCAAACGGCCCCAAGACGCTCTCCGTCGGGCTGATGAACCTCATGAAAGCACAAAATGCCGCCGCGCAATATGGCCAGATGTATGCAGGGCTGGTGATGGTCATGCTGCCCACGCTGATACTCTATATCTGCGTCCAGAAAAAACTCACCAAGGGCATGACCCTGGGCGGACTGAAGGGATGATGAGCGATGAATGAATACACGAAAAAGCGAATCATGACCATCGGCGCTCTGGCGCTGCTTGTCCTGTTTTGCTACATGATCATCAGCGGCCAGCGCAACATCGGCTATGCCGGCACCGCGCAGATGATGGCCGGACTTGCCGGAATCCTGATCCTGTTTTATCTCTACAACAGATCGCATCAATAAACTGACGTGACGAGGTAATGCCCTATGGAGAAAAAAAAGCAGCTGCGCGGCCGTGTGACGATTCCAACGGATGTGGACGTCGTCCCGCAGACACTTGAATTGTTTACGCGCTGGGGAGCAGACGCCATACGCGACTGCGACGGAACGGACTTCCCGCCCGAGCTTCGGGAAATCGACGCCAAGGTGTATTCCACCTATTACACAACGCGTAAGGATAATGCCTGGGCTCGGGCAAACCCGGATGAGGTGCAGCAGTGCTATATCATGACCGGATTTCACATGGCGCAGGAAGGGCCGCTGAGCATAAAGCTGATGGAAAACCTTTCCACAGATCTGCTCTGCCCCAATACGCACGATGATATCACCCGATGGTGGGAGGTGATGGACCGAACGGCGGGGAAGCCGCTTCCCGCGCAGGAATGGCGCTATGAGGATGGCTGCGTCATCATCGGCAATCCTCAGCCGTATCATGAATACACCGTTTCATTTCTGTGCTATCTGATCTGGGATCCGGTGCACATGTATAATGCCGTTGTCAACGACTGGAAGGATGTTGAGCATCAGATTACATTTGACGTGCGCCAGCCAAAGACACACGCCTTTACCATGGAGCGCCTGCGCAGGTTTATCCGGGAGCATCCCTATGTGGATGTGATCCGGTACACCACGTTTTTCCACCAGTTCACCCTTGTGTTTGACGCGCTCAGGCGTGAAAAGTATGTGGATTGGTATGGTTATTCCGCATCCGTCTCCCCTTATATTCTGGAACGCTTTGAACGCGAGGTGGGATATCGCTTCCGGCCGGAATTCATCATCGATCAGGGTTATTTCAACAATCAGTATCGCGTGCCAAGCCGGGAATACCTGGATTTCATGGCCTTCCAGCGCCGGGAGGTGGCGGCTCTGGCCAAAGAAATGGTGGATATCACCCACGAATACGGCAAAGAAGCGATGATGTTCCTGGGCGATCACTGGATCGGCACCGAGCCCTATATGCCGGAATTTGCTTCCATCGGCCTTGACGCCGTGGTGGGCAGTGTGGGCAACGGATCCACGCTGCGGCTCATCAGCGATATTCCCGGCGTGCGCTACACGGAGGGGCGGTTTTTGCCCTACTTTTTCCCGGATACGTTTCACGAGGGCGGCGATCCCGTTCGGGAAGCCAAGGAAAACTGGGTGACGGCCCGCCGTGCCATTCTGCGCAAGCCGATTGACCGCATTGGATATGGCGGCTATCTCAAGCTCGCCTGCGAATTTCCGGATTTTCTTGACTACGTGGAGCATGTATGCGATGAGTTCCGGCAGCTTTATGAGAACATCCGCGGAGCAACGCCCTATTGCGCCAAGACCGTGGCGGTGCTCAACTGCTGGGGAAAAATGCGCGCATGGGGCTGCCACATGGTGCATCACGCACTCTATCAGAAACAGAATTACAGCTATGCAGGCGTGATCGAGGCGCTGGCCGGTGCGCCCCTGGATGTGCGGTTTATCAGTTTTGACGATATCCTTGCCGATCCCCATGTGCTTGACGGCATCGACGTGCTGCTCAATATTGGGGATGGCGACACGGCGCATACCGGCGGTATGTATTGGGAAAATCCCGCTGTCAGCGCGGCCGTTCGGGGCTTTGTTGCCAGGGGCGGCGGCCTGATCGGGGTGGGGCAGCCCAGCGGACATCCGTATCAGGGACATTATTTCCAGCTTGCCCGTGCGATGGGGGTAGAAAGGGAGACCGGCTTTACCCTGGGCTACGATAAGTACAACTGGGAGGAAGCCACGGAACATTTCATCACGGCGGATGTGACAGGCCCCATCGACTTTGGCGAAGGGCAGAAGGGGATCTATGCACTGCCCGGTGCGACCATCCTCTGCCAGCGTGAGCGCGAGGTGCAGATGGCCGTCAACGAATACGGGAAGGGGCGCTCGGTGTATCTTTCCGGCCTGCCCTACAGCCTTGAAAACAGCCGGCTGCTCTATCGCAGCATTCTCTGGAGCGCACACGCCGAGGAAGAGACGGAGCGCTGGTTCTCCAGCAATTTTAACGCTGAGGTACACGCTTACGTAAAGAATGGAAAATACTGCGTTGTCAACAACACCGATGAACCGCAGAAGACCCGGGTGTATACAGAAAACAGAGCGTGCTTTGAAGTGAACCTCGCTCCTGACGAGATCCGATGGTTTGAAATTTGAGGGACACGATGATGCCGCCTCGCCTCTTTTCCTGAAACCGGTGTTCACGGATGATAAAAGGACGGCTGCCGGCCTTTCCTTTACGGACAGAAGCCGTCAATTGTTCAGAAATCAAAACAAATGCTCCAGCAGAATCTTCACGCCCATGAGGATCAGAACCACACCGCCGAAGCATTCCGCGCGGGCCTTGAAGCGGTCGCCAAACACACTGCCGATTTTGACACCGACGACACAGCAGACGAACGTGGTCAGGCCAATCAGGGAAATGGCGGGCACAATGGAAACGCGCAAAAAGGCAAAGGAGACGCCGACGGCCAGCGCGTCAATGCTGGTGGCAACAGCCATGGGAATCATGGCGTGCCAGGAAAAATCCGCTCCGGCGTCCTCCTCTTCGCCGTGGAGCGATTCACGGATCATGTTGCCACCGATCAGCGCCAGAAGGAGGAACGCGACAAATGGCGCAACAGACGAAACAAGAGCCTCAAACTGGGCGCCCAGTATGTATCCGATCAGCGGCATCAACGCCTGAAAGGCGCCGAAATACAGGCCGCAGATCAACATATGACGCAGGCGGCACCTGCCCACAGACAATCCCTTACAGATGGAGACGGCAAAAGCATCCATGGATAGCCCAAGCGCAATGACAAACAGTTCCCACAAGCCCATTAAAATTCCTCCCTTAACATTGGTAGGCGGCAGGGAACAAAAAAAGACCAACCTGCCGCACAGACGAACAGATTAGTCTCGTCATTTCGGATAAAGCCAGAGGTGGACGCCCCAGTATGTTGGCCTTACCACGCCCAGCCGGGCGCTGACTACTCCCTAATTCCATTTCATTATACGAAAAACGGCCTGAAATGTCAACCGAAAATATGGAAAAGAAAAGGGAGGAAAACGCACAGAGACCGGCCGCCTTTTGCATTGTCCAAAAGTGCAACCACCGGCTGAGCCGGTGGAGGTAAAAGCTTTAGCTATACACAGAACTCCTCCTATGGTACATTGAAAGAGACCTGGCAGTCGCACAATGTAACGCAAAGGAGGAGTGTCATTATGAAGAATGACTATGAAAGCTTATCACATACAAAGTGGCGGTGTCAATATCACATCGTACTGGTACCAAAGTATCGAAGGCAAATCATATATGGGAAATACAAGGCCGAGATAGGGAAAATACTACGAACAATATGTGAGAGATACGAAGTGGAAATCATAGAAGCGAATGCGTGTAAAGATCACATACACATGCTGGTATCGATACCACCGAAAATGGCAGTATCAAGGTTTATGGGGATACTGAAAGGGAAAAGTACGTTGATGATATTCGACCGATTTGCGAACCTGAAGTATAAGTATGGGAATCGCCATTTCTGGTGTAGGGGATATTTTGTAGATACGGTTGGACGGAACAAAAATGCGATTCAGAAATACATACAGAACCAGGTAACAGAGGATCAAGTGGTAGAGCAAATCAGCATGAAAGAGTACTTGGATCCGTTTACGGGTGAGCCGGTAAAAGAGGGCAAATAAAAGAGCTGCCCGATGAGGGCAGCTAGCCTGTTTCAATGGTGCGACTGTCAGGTTTTCAGAGCGCGAATAGCGCTCGCTGGTAATAGGCCCTTATAGGGCCTGTGCAAGCCACCGGCTTCGCCGGTGGTTTTGACTTGCGCATAAAACTCTATTGTGGAAGCAGCATTACAGCGCGCGCTCCACCTTGCCGCTGCGCAGGCAGCGCGTGCAGACGTTCATATGACGAACCGTGCCGCCCACGTTTACGCGAACACGCTGCGTGTTCGGCAACCAGACACGGTTGCTCTTGCGGTTGGAGTGGCTGACATTGTGCCCGCTCATGGCGCCTTTCTTGCAGACATCGCAAATCTTGCCCATTTCAGTATCACACCTCCTTCTGGTGCGTAAACAGTCATAACGTGGTTATTCTACCACTTGAAACGGATTTTGACAAGTGTTTTTTGAATTTTGTTTGGAATATCGTGGAAAAAACGGCTCTCAAACAGGCCTCATGGCGCCTTTGCGGCAATTCCCGCCCATGTTTTTTTCTTGAATCCTTGTAAAAAGCGCCATTTTCTTGTATACTGTAAAATGATCTGTGAGATTTCGGGTCGCAATGACCCTGCGCAAGGAGGGTTTTTTATGGAATGTAAAATCAGCAATGATCTGGGCCTGATTACAATCAGCGAGGATGTCCTGCTCAAGGTTGCGGGTTATGCGGCGCTGGAGTGTTACGGCATTGTGGCGATGTCCAGCAAGCGTGCCAAAGACGGATTTGTGGAATGGCTCGGCAGGGAAAACCTGACAAAGGGCGTGCAGGTCAACATCACCGAAGAGGGGATTGATATCGATCTGTTTATCATCGTCGAGTACGGCATCTCCATTGTGGAGGTGTGCAACATCATCAAATCCCAGGTCTGCTACAAGATCGAAAACATGACCGGCGCCAGGGTGCGCAAAGTAAATATTTCGGTTGAGGGTATCCGCGTCTGATCCCCCCACGGAACTGGAGGCGAATTCTTTGTCACAGCAAATGATTGACGGATTGCTCCTGAAGGAAATGATCATCGCGGGAGCCAATCTGCTTGAACAGAACCGTGAGGCGATCGACGCGCTGAACGTGTTCCCCGTGCCGGATGGCGATACGGGCACCAATATGTCCCTGACGATGAAATCTACCGTCCGGGAAATCGCGGCGCACGATGAACAAAGTGCATCCAAGCTGATCAACATGGCTTCCCGCGGCGCGCTCAAGGGAGCCCGCGGCAACTCCGGCGTGATTCTCTCGCAGATTCTTCGCGGTTTTGCCCGCGGGATCGACGGATGCGATACGCTGGATGCCAAAACGTTTGCCCGCGGCCTCAAATTTGGCGCGGATACCGCATATAAGGCGGTCATGAAGCCGAAGGAGGGCACCATTCTCACGGTGATCCGTGTGATTGCCGAGGATTCTGCCCGCTATGTCCAGAAGAAGCCGGACAACCTGCCTGGCCTGCTTGACAAGGTGATCCGAAGCGGTGAGGCTATTTTGGAAAAAACGCCGGATATGCTCCCTGCGCTTAAGCAGGCCGGCGTGGTGGATTCGGGCGGACAGGGCCTGCTCACCGTTCTCAAGGGATGGCGCGCCGCGTTCAACGGCGAAAAGATCGAGGATACCGTTGCCAACATCGGCAGCGCGGCCACATTTGAGTTTGACGATGACCATGACGCGCTTGAGGAGATCAAGTTCAAATACTGCACGGAGTTTATCGTGCAGAACATGAACGAGGATGTCACCGAGGATGATATCAACCGCTTCCGCACGCGCCTGACGCGCATTGGCGACTGCGTGGTGGTGGTGGGCGATTTTTCCCTGGTCAAGGTGCACGTGCACACCAACGATCCCGGTAAGGCGATCCAATATGCCTGTGAGCTGGGCGAGTTGGTCAATATGAAGATTGACAACATGGCGGAGGAGCGCCGTGAGCGCCTCAGGCAGGCGGAGGAAGCGCAGCGCGCCGCGCAAAAGCAGCAGGAGGAGGAAAGCGCTGCGCCCGCTCAGGAGCTGAAGCCCTATGGCATGGTTGCCGTGTCCCTGGGCGAGGGATTTTCCAGCATCTTTACCGATCTGGGGGTCGATCACATCGTAGAAGGCGGGCAGACCATGAACCCCAGCATTGAGGACATCCTGGGTGCGGTGGAGAGCGTGGGCGCGCAATGTGTTTTCGTTCTGCCCAATAATTCGAATGTCATCCTTGCCGCATCGCAGGCTGCGGAGCTGTCCGAGCGCACGGTCGTTGTGCTTCCGACCAAGAATGTGGCCATGGGAATCGGCGCCGTGATCGCCTTTAATCCGGAGGCAAGCGTGGAGGAAAACCGCGAGGCCATGACGCAGGCCGCCGAGCAGGTAAAAACCGGGCAGATCACATTCGCTGTGCGCGATACGGTCTTTGAGGACAAGGAGATCAAAGAGGGCGATATCATCGGCATTCACAATGGGCGCATTGAAACCGTGGGAACGGATGTTCATGACATTGCTGTCGATCTCGTGGGGCATGTGGTGGAAGAAGGGGATTCCCTGATCACCATCTATTATGGCCAGGATACCAAGGAAGAAGACGCGCAGGCCCTTGGGACTGAAATTGCAGGGCTTTTTAGCGACCTGGATGTCGAGGTTCAGTATGGCGGCCAGCCGCTGTATTATTATCTGATTTCCGCTGAATAAGCTTATTCTGCCGCTTCATGCGTACGGGCGAACCACCGGCGCGCATGGGCGGTGTTTTTCTGTCGCATCCGGGTCATTCCCGCGGATGCAGCGGATTTTCCGCGTGAATCGGGGAGGAGGAATTATGAGGCCGCTTTCGGAAATCCGGGGATTTGGGCCGGTACGCCTGCAGGCGCTTAGCAGGCGCGGAATCAACACGGCCATGGATCTGCTGGAAAAGCTCCCTGCCGGCTACCGCGATACGACGCATCCGATTTCACCGGCACAGATGACGGAGGGGATGCAGGCCTGCTTTGAGGGATACCTCGCAGGAAAACCCACGCTTCATCGCGCGCGGGGCATGCAGTGGGTTTCTGCAACGGTGGCGGATGAGTGCGGCCGGATTCGCTGCATGTGGTTTAACCAGCCGTGGATGAAGGACAGGCTGTTTGACGCACAGCATGTCACGCTGTGGGGAACCTGTGTCCGAAAAAAGACGGGGCTTTTTGTGATCAATCCCACGATGGAGGAACCGGGGAAAATTACGCCGGTCTATACGGCCATACCGGGCGTCGGGCAAAAACCCCTGCGCGATGCGGTCCGCCTGCTTCTTGACGAATACGACGGAGAAGATGCCATGCCCACGTCCATTGCCGAGCGCTATGGATTGATGGACAGGCGCCAGGCGCTTGCACAGGCCCATTTCCCGACGGATCTTGAAACGCTTTCAAAAGCCAAGGAGCGCCTTGCATTTGAGGAGTTGCTGATGTTTCAGGCGGCCGTGGCGGGAGCGGCGGGAGAGCGGCGCGCGAGTGCGCCGCTTGATGTGCAGGACGCATGGATCGACGCCTTTTTTGAAAGCCTGCCCTTTGCGCCGACGGATGCACAGAGGCGTGTGGCTGCGGAGGTGGCGGATGACATGCGCAAGTCCCGCGCCATGGCGCGCATGGTGCAGGGCGATGTGGGCTGCGGAAAGACGATGATCGCCTTTTGCGCGCTGTATCTCTGCGCGCGTGCAGGGGGACAGGGCGCGCTGATGGCTCCCACCGAGATTCTGGCTGAGCAGCACATGAAGAGCGCAGTGGAAACGCTGGGGCGGCTTGGCATCACATGCGGGTTGCTCATGGGCAACATGACGCAGGCTGAACGCCGGCGGGCCCGGGAAGCGATTGTTTCCGGCGAATGGCAGGTGGTCATCGGCACCCATGCGCTCGTCTCGGCAGAAGTGGCCTTTTCCAATCTGCGCCTGGTGATCACCGATGAGCAGCACCGCTTCGGCGTGCGCCAGCGCACCCTGCTGGAAGGAAAGGGAGACGCACCGCATGTCATGGTCATGAGCGCCACACCGATTCCAAGAACCCTGTCGCTTGTGCTCTATGGGGATCTGGATCTGTCCGTCGTGGATGAACTGCCGCCCGGCCGCACGCCTGTGCGCACGCGCATTGTTCCGGAAGAAAAGCGTCAGGGGCTGTATGAATTCATCCGGGCTGAGGCGGCCGGAGGAAGGCAGGCCTATGTAGTCTGCCCGATTGTGGGGGAAGAAGGCGGGGAAGACGCGCTTGATGCGCCCGTGCGCAGCGCATCGCAGGAACAGCTCGAGCTTTCACGGGAATTGGCGCCGCTTCGCGTGGGGCTTGTGCACGGGCGGATGAAACGGCAGGATCGAGAGGACACGCTTTCAAAGTTTTATGCCGGGGAAATGGATGTTCTGGTTGCCACGACGGTGATCGAGGTTGGTGTGAACGTGCCCAATGCGACGGTGATGGTCATCGAGGGAGCGGAACGCTTTGGGCTGGCCCAGCTTCACCAGCTGCGCGGGCGGGTAGGACGCGGGGCACAGGAAAGCTGGTGCTTTCTGATGGCCGAACCCAATGAACGCCTGCGCACGCTCACCGCTACGAATGATGGCTTCCTAGTCGCCCAGAAGGATCTGGAGCTGCGCGGGGCGGGGGAATTCTTTGGCACACGCCAGCATGGAGAGCCGAGAATGCCAGCGCTCATGCTCACCACGGATACGCGGCTTTTACACACGGCAAGGGAGGCGTTTCTTGATCTCAGCCGGGATGAGGCGCGGCAGGATGAATACCGGCTGCTGCTCAGGACGGCTCAAAAGCACTTCGATAAAAATAAGCACATTTTCGGCAGAAACTGAGCAAAACAATTTGATTAGAACCGGGGAAATTTGGTATCCTATTCTTGAATAAACCCGACAAGTCGTCTGATGTGTGACGAAAAAAAGCGCAAAAATCCCTTTTAATTTCACAAAAAACGATTGCCAAATGTCGGAAGTGGTTTTATAATGGGTGATGTGCGGCCTTTTATCAGGGCTGTCAGACGCGACATGGATCCTGCAATTTTTCTCAAAATCTGCAGGAATGATGAATCATAAGGAGGAAGAGAACAGCATGACGAAGTATGTGTACCTGTTTAAGGAAGGCAATGCCAGCATGCGCAACCTGCTGGGCGGCAAAGGCGCAAACCTTGCCGAGATGACCAAGATCGGCCTTCCGGTTCCGCAGGGTTTCACCGTCACCACCGAAGCCTGCACCCGCTATTATGAGGATGGCAAGGTGATCGGCGAGGACATCGTCGAGCAGATCTACGCCGCTCTTGCGCAGACGGAGCAGATCTGCGGCAAAAAGTTTGGCGATCTGGAGAATCCTTTCCTGGTTTCCGTGCGCTCCGGCGCGCGCGCGTCCATGCCGGGCATGATGGATACCATCCTCAACCTCGGTCTTAACGACGTGGCGGTCAAGGGACTGGCAAATCTGACGCAGAACGAGCGCTTTGCGTACGACTCCTATCGCCGCTTTATTCAGATGTTCTCGGACGTCGTCATGGAGATCCCCAAGAGCTATTTTGAGCGCGTTCTTGACGAGATCAAGGAGCAGAAAGGGGCCAAGTTCGACACCGATCTGACGGCTGAGGATATGAAGGATGTCGTCGTCCGTTTCAAAGCAATCTATAAGGAAAAGAAGGGCGTCGATTTCCCGCAGGATCCCAAGGAGCAGCTCATGGAGGCCATCAAGGCCGTCTTCCGTTCCTGGGATAACCCGCGTGCGATCTATTACCGCCGGATGAATGACATCCCCTCCGACTGGGGCACGGCCGTCAACGTCCAGAGCATGGTCTTTGGCAACATGGGTGACACCTCCGGTACAGGCGTGGCGTTTACACGCGATCCGGCCACGGGCGAAAAGAAGCTCTTTGGCGAGTACCTCATCAACGCGCAGGGCGAAGACGTTGTCGCCGGCATCCGCACTCCCCAGAAGATCGAAACGCTTCAGCAGGTCATGCCGGAGGTTTACGACCAGTTTGTGAACATCGCCAAGACGCTTGAAAACCATTACCGCGATATGCAGGATATGGAGTATACCATCGAGCGCGGCAAGCTCTACATGCTCCAGACCCGCAATGGCAAGCGCACGGCCGCCGCTGCGCTCAAGATCGCGGTCGATCTGGTGAACGAGGGCATGATCACCACCGACGAGGCGATTCTCAAGGTCGAGCCCAAGCAGCTTGATTCCCTGCTGCATCCGCAGTTTGACGCGGCTGCGCTCAAAAAGGCAAAGGAGATCGCCGTCGGTCTGGCCGCCTCTCCGGGCGCTGCCTGCGGCATGGTGTATTTCACCGCCGAAGAGGCCACAGCCGCCGCGCAGAGCGGCAAGAAGGTTGTGCTCGTGCGTCTGGAGACCTCTCCGGAAGACATTGAGGGCATGGCGCACGCGCAGGGAATTTTGACTGCGCGCGGAGGCATGACGTCCCATGCGGCCGTCGTTGCCCGCGGCATGGGAACCTGCTGCGTGGCAGGTTGCGGCGCACTGCGTGTCGATGAGGAAGCCAAGACCGCGACCATCGGAGACATCGTTTTCCACGAGGGCGATTGGATGTCCATCGACGGTTCCACAGGCAAGGTGTACGCGGAAGCGATTCCGACGGTGGATGCCTCTGTCTCCGGAGATTTTGCCACGCTGATGGGCTGGGCGGATGCCGCGCGCAAGCTGAGCGTGCGCACCAATGCGGATAATCCGCACGACGCTGCTGTGGCTGTCAAGTATGGCGCGGAAGGCATTGGCCTTTGCCGTACAGAGCACATGTTCTTCGAAGCGACCCGCATTGCGGATATGCGTCAGATGATCCTCTCGGAAACGGAAGAGCAGCGCCGCGAAGCGCTTGCCAAGCTGCTGCCGTATCAGAAGCAGGACTTCAAGGGCATGTATAAGGCGCTTGAGGGACGGCCGATGACCGTGCGTTATCTGGATCCGCCGCTGCATGAGTTCCTGCCGGCAAAGAATATGACGGCAGAAATTGAGGCGCTGGCCAAGGAGCTGAATACAACGGCCGATAAGATCATCGCCAAGATTGATGAGCTGCATGAGTTTAACCCGATGATGGGCTTCCGCGGCTGCCGCCTGGCTGTCCGTTATCCGGAGATCGCTGAAATGCAGACCCGTGCGGTCATTGAGGCGGCCATTGAGGTCAAGCAGGAGGAAGGATATGATATCCATCCGGAGATCATGATTCCTCTGGTGGGCGAGGTGAAGGAACTGGCCTTTGTCAAGAAGGTTGTGCTGGATACCGCCAAGAAGGTGATGGAGGAAAAGGGCGTGCAGCTGGATGTCAAGGTCGGCACGATGATTGAGATCCCGCGCGCGGCCGTCACCGCCGACGAGATCGCCAAGGAAGCCGAATTCTTCTCCTTCGGCACCAACGACCTGACGCAGATGACGTTTGGCTTCTCCCGCGATGACGCCGGAAAGTTCCTCGGCGCGTATTATGATAAGAAGATCTACGAATCCGATCCGTTTGCCCGCCTGGATCAGAAGGGCGTGGGCGCGCTGATCAAGATGGCGGCTAAGCTGGGCAAGGAAACGCGCCCCGACATCAAGCTGGGCATCTGCGGTGAGCACGGCGGCGATCCGTCTTCCGTGATGTTCTGCCATAAAGTGGGCCTCAACTATGTTTCCTGCTCGCCGTTCCGCGTGCCGATTGCACGCCTGGCGGCTGCGCATGCCGCGATCCTCGAAAAGCAGGGTCAGCTGTAATTCTTCCAAGGCCTAACAAAAATGAGAAGATGCGGTGATTTCATCGCATCTTCTTTTTTCGACAAAATACGCTTTGTAATTCGGCGTAAATGTGTTATAATCAATACTGCATACGCATGCATGGGGAGAATAAAGGCTGCGCTGCCCAGGGAAAGAACCTTGTACAAACGCGCCTTGATCCGGAGGGAATCTTATTATCAGGAGGCGATGACATGAGATCGAACAGGCCCAGTTATGCAGCTGCGCCTGCCGGCTCGGCCAGGGCGCTTGACCAGAAGCCCAAGCCTAAGCGCTCCAAGCGGGAGCTCAACCAGATGATGCTGATGATCTTTTTCATCATTTTGCCGGTTATCGGTCTGCTGGCTATCTTCTTTCAGCCGGTCAGATGGGTGTTTATGCTGGCTGTTGTGGCTGCGCTGGCTGTGATGTGGATGATTCGTGCGTTTTTGTTTCCGGGGCGTATGATCTTATCCGCTGTATACGGGCTTCTGCTTGTCTTCACATTGGTGACAGCGCTGAGCGCGCAGGGAAGCACCGGAATCCCGCAACAGCAGAATGTATTTTTCACCCAATCGCCCGAGCCCACAAGCACGCCCGTATTTTCCGCTATGTACAGCACGATGGGAACGAGTGTGCCGGAAGGATATTACGATGAGGGCGGCATGATCGAAGATCTGCCCGAAATGCGTGTGGAGGGAGGAAGAGAAGACGAGTCCAGCGCGGATTTGGGCCTGAGTGATGCAGGCGTAACCGGTTATGTGGCCGATGTGAAGACCGATGCGGAAATCGCGCTGGAAAACTTCATGGAGAAGTGGCGAAAGGGAATTATCGCTGACATGGTGGAATATACCGCGCCCAGTTGGCGGGCTTCCACGGATACCCCGCCGGAGAACCAGCTGTTTTGGAAATTTGCACAGAGGCCGCTCGTGGAGTGGAGGCAGATGTCCGCACCCACGGGGACGGATGCCAGCACCGCCCGGACCATCACCATTCAGGCGGATGTCAGTTACTCCGGAGAGACGCGTACGTATGAATATCAGGTGGTCATGCTCTGTGAAAATGAAACCTGGTATATTGATCCGGCGTCTCTTTCCAACGGTATTCTGGTGGAGCAGGGTACCCCCACACCCGATCCCAATGTGACGCCCTCGCCGACATCGGAACCGACGCCGACGCCGGCGCCCAGCTCCAAAACGAAACTTTACTATAATAAAGACGGCGGAAGAAAGTATCACGCAGATGCAGAATGCTATACGGTGGATAAAACCTCCCTGCCGCTGGCCAGCTTTACCTATGGAGATTTGAATGAGAGCCCTTATGATAAGCTGGAACCGTGTGATAAGTGCGACGCTCCGGCAAGGCCGAGTGAGTGATACTCTTCCTGAATTGACGGGCATGAGGCTATACGAAAGAACCGACCGGCATCCTTCAGGAATGCCGGTCGGTTCTTTCGTATGTGTTTTAAAGAAAAGAACGGCTTATGGCTC
>ENA-ORNG01001145-ORNG01001145.1-human-gut-metagenome-genome-assembly--contig:-NODE-1145-length-20006-cov-3.568242_pt1 | contig 20006 bp, 14 predicted proteins | sample MGYA00242113_ERZ509018 | MGnify/ENA primary metagenome ERZ509018 (study PRJEB26280, sample SAMEA2338711) | human gut metagenome | biome: human gut; feature: human-associated habitat; material: faeces... | reverse complement strand
GAGAAAAATGTGTCAACTAATCTTGACAATATCAGATAATGCAGTTATTGCTGCGGGGTCTGTAATTAAAGGCCATATAAAAGCCTCTTCCGTATATTTTCAAAAACATGATGTTCATTATAAAAGTTTTGAAAGAAGTTGAAATAATAGGGGGCTATCGGAAAAAGGATAGTCCCCTATTTAAATTTATGTGGTTTGTCAAATGTGTAAAAAATGAGATGCAAATACAATGTGTTTTTGGTATAATCAAACTAAAGAGTTTATGATGCATATCTGGAAGATAAGATTTAACAAAAGTTGCAAATCTGGATTGTTCAAGATGGGTGAGGGAATATGAAAGAACGATTTTTAGCATTTATGCTGGCTGTGACAATGGCCATGACAATAGCGCCAACAGCCTTTGGGGCGGAGGAGAGCTTTGAGACGCGGGAAACAGAAACCGGAGTCGATGCTGCTGAACCGGAGTCGGAGTCGGAATCGGAGTCTGAAAGTGAGACGGCGGTGGAGGTGCCAGAGCTTGAACCATCGGTAGAGGTTGATATTAATCCGATTTATGCGGATGTTGTCACAGCGGAAGAGCTGCTTGCTTTAGCGCCGGACGATGGAGGCGCCGCTTTGTTTTCCGGACCGGATTATGCCGTGTCGGAAGGTGTGGTTATCAGTCAGCTTCGAGAGGCGATGGAGGCGCGGTTGACAACCTTCACGGTATATTATGTGCTGCCGCATGAGTTGGAGGAGGGATGGGTATCTAAATGGATTGCAATGGCAATAGAAGAGACCGGAAGTCCGACGCAGGGCGATTATATCCGTTATCATTATGGCGGAGCAGTGGGGTCAGCTCGTGGTTATATAAGTTCTGGGGAGTATTATTATACAATAACTTTTACGGCAGCCTACTATACATCGGCAGAGCAGGAAGACATAGTGAGCGGAGCGGTGAATTCTTTAATAAATAGTTTTGGATTTACGGAAGCGGCGTCTGAGTATGATAAAATCAGAACAATTTATGACTGGATATGCGACAATGTAACATATGATTATGCCCATTTGTATGATGATAATTATGACTTAAAATATAGCGCATATGCAGCGCTGATAAACAGGACAAGCGTGTGTCAGGGGTACGCATCCTTGTTCTATCGTTTATGCAGAGAAGTGGGAATTGATGTACGTGTGATTAATGGTATCGGAAACGGCGGCCCTCATGCCTGGAATATTGTTCCGATTGAAGGTGCCTGGTATAACGTGGATCCGACGTGGGATGCAGGTCAAAGCCGATACAGTTACTTTTTGAGATGTAATAGTAAGTTTGCAAATCATGAACGCAGTTCCGAGTTCTTAACATCCGAGTTTAATCTGCGATATCCTATGGCAGAGAGCGACTATAATATTTCTTCCGGGGACACATGGCAGATTTATTATGATGCGAATGGTGGAACCGGGGCGCCGGATACACAAACGAAATATCCGGGGGAAGCCCTGACATTGTCAAATGAGCAGCCGACGAAGGTGTATAAATTGACTTATAATGCGAATGGCGGAAGTGTAAGTCCGGCTTCTAAAGAAATTTCCGCTGTGTTTAATGGCTGGAATACAAGCGTATCCGGCAGTGGAACGGCATATAGCGCCGGAAGCAGTTACACGGCGAATATGGGCGCCACATTGTATGCCCAGTGGAGTGAACCAACAGCTGGAACGCTGGCCGTACCGAGCCGTCCGGGGTACGCCTTTGAGGGCTGGTATACGGCAAAGACCGGCGGTACGGAGCTTACATCCGGCAGTGAAATAAATAAAAGCCAGACATTATATGCCCATTGGAGGGTGGAACAGCCGGTCTATAAGGATGATGTTGAAGCGTTTGTTGCTCAGTTATATCATGTGTGTCTTGACCGGGAACCGGATGGGGGCGGGCTTTCTCTGTGGACAGGCCGATTGAAGGCAAAACAGGAATCCGGTGTGAGCGCTGCCTATGGGTTTATCTTTAGTAACGAGTTTAAAAATAAAAATCTGTGTAATAAAGATTATATAGAGCAATTATATAAGGCTTTTATGGGACGTTCCCCGGATGCCGCCGGCAAAAATCTGTGGATGGAGGAATTGGGTCGGGGAAAGACCCGGGAAGAAGTATTTAATGGTTTTGCATTAAGTAATGAATTTGCAGCGCTCTGTCGGAAATATGGAATTAATCAGGGAGAGGCAATTGAAGTCCCAAAATATGGGACAGTCCCAACTGGAAGCTGCAGCGTGTGCGGCGAGGAGGACGGCGTTACCGGCTTTGTCAAACGGCTTTATAAGGTCTGTCTGAACCGTCAGGCGGATGCGGCCGGACTTGCCGATTGGACGAGTAATTTGTGGAACCATACGAGCAGCGGTCGGAGTGTGGCCTATGGATTCATTTTCAGCGCAGAGTTTATCGGAAAGAATTATAATGATACAGATTATGTAGAGCATCTTTATGAGGCGTTTATGGGACGTTCTTCGGATAGTGGAGGGAAAGCAACCTGGCTGAAGCTCCTGAAAGAAGGATGGACAAGAGAGCAGGTATTTGATGGATTTGTAGGAAGCAAAGAATTTTCGGATATCTGCAGCAGTTATGGAATTGTAAGAGATTAAAGTTTTTATTCAGGAGGAGAAGGAAAATGAAAAAAAGAGTTGCAGCATTTGCGTTGGCTATGGTGATGGCCGCGTCTCCTATCGGCGTTTTCGCTGAAGAGGCGGAAGATACCGCCGCGATCGCGGAAGAGGTGGAAAGCAGCGAGTCAATCAACGAGTCAATCAGTGAGTCAATCAACGAGATACCGGAGGGGGAGACGCCGGCCGGAGAAGAGGAGGAAATCGAGACGGCCGTCAGTGAAACGCCGGAGGAAACTGTACCCGAAATTTTTGAATCGGAGACGGCGGCGAAGACTTTGACAGAAGCTGAAGAAACGGAAAAATCTTTCACAGAGAAGCTCATTGAAGAAAATGGAACTAGCGAAGGCGTTATTGAGGAGCAGTATGATGAACTCTATGACACTTACGAAGGTTCATTAGATGTCACAGACAAAAATTCGGATATTATTCCGCTTATTTTGCCATATACGTTTTATTTTTCTGAGGCTCAGAGAGTTTTGGAGCTGGTAAATCAGATTCGGGCAGAGTATGGCATAGCGCCTTTGGTATGGGATTCGGATCTTGAAGATGCGGCGTGTCTCAGAGCGGCTGAATGCGGAGTATATTTCGATCATACGCGGCCGAACGGACAGGACTGCTTTAGTGTGACGAGCAAGATGTCCGGAGAGAACATTGCCGCCGGCATGGATAGTGCGGAACAGGTTGTCGCCTTATGGATGGGTTCGGAGGGGCACAGGGCAAATATTCTGAATCCGAATTTTAAATCTATGGGGGTAGGAATGGTATATATTGACGATGGTCAGTATGGATATTATTGGGCGCAGAATTTTGGAAGCGGCAGCGGCGACGGAAGTTACATAGCCTCCGGTCAGAAGGATCTGCAGATGGTCATTGAGACGGTTGGTACGGAAACCGCCTGCCAGGTGAAAAATTTTGTCATCCGGCTGTATGAATTAGTGCTTGGCCGTAAGGCGGATTATAACGGCCTTACAGATTGGTTTAACCGGCTGGTATATGAGATGAATACGGGGGCGGAAGTCGCTCAGGGCTTTGTTTTCAGTAATGAATTTCAAGACAAGAAGCTGTCCAACGAAAAATATATAGAGATATTATATAATACGATGTTTGACCGTTCAGGAGACGCTACCGGAAAACAGGTATGGATGGATGAGCTGACGACCGGCTTCTCCCGGCTTTATGTATATCGGGGTTTTGCGGAATCAACAGAATTTACGGATTTATGTGCAGCGTTTGGCATCCAGAGAGGGTCTGTAAATTTGGTTGAGTCGAGAGACCTGAACCCGGGCGTTACAAGATTTGTGTCCCGCTTATATAGTAAGGCGTTAAATCGCACGCCGGATACGAAGGGCTTAAATGAATGGACGGGAAGAATTCTTCAGGGCGAGACAACACCGGAGAAGGTGGCCTATGGATTTTTCTTCTCAAACGAGATGAAAGAGAAGAATCTTTCAAACGAAGATTTTGTTAAAGCTATGTATAGAGTATTTTTAGACAGAGAGGCCGATTCTACGGGCCTGACTGAGTGGACAGGCTATTTGAAGCGGGGAATGAAACGTGAAGTTGCCATGTATGGCATCTCCAAATCTCAGGAATTTGGGAATGTTCTGACGTCCTATGGACTTGAGGCCACTACAGGACAGATGGTTTACGCAACGGTTACCGGTGATAAATATCATACGATCAACTGCCGGTATACAGATAAAAACAGCATACCGCTTTTGCTTGAGGATGCGCAAAGTATCGGATTTACGCCATGTCAGATATGTCATTAAGGTTCGGGAAAATATGTGCGGCTATCCTGATTGTATTTCTCTGCATGGGACTAGGTAATCGACCGGTCTTTGCAGAAGAGGCCCTGCCAGAAGATTCGACCGTTGTAAAAGAGGAAGAAGTCCTTGTCGAGGAAATTGCTGAGAAGAATGAATGGACAGAGGATGGGTCGGGATATGAGTATCAGGAAGATAACAGTATTGCGTTATTTTCAGGGCAAATAGAGTATACCGATACGGTCTCTGATGCGGCCGATGTGCTCCGCCGGGAAATGATTTGCCGTAACGGTGTGATTTCGATATATTATCAGGGGGAATATGTTTCGGGAATGTCGAAGGACATTCTCGAAACTGCGGTTTCCTATGATGACAGCCTTCCGGGAATGGCGGGAGATTATCTTCGGTACAATTATAATCGGGTAGTACGAAGAACCTACAAGGGAATCAATGGGGACGGCGAATATTACCGTTTTGAGTACGAACTGTATTATCTGAGTTCTTATGAACAGGAATTGGCGGTGGAAAATAAGATTTTAGAAATCTTAGATTCACTGGATGTGTACGCGTCGGACAGAGAGACTCAGATACGCAGTGTTTATACATATATAACGTCAAATGTGCGATATGATAATACGATTTATGATACCTTTAACGTCCATTCGGCTTATGGGGCGGCGGTGGAAGGAAAGGCTGTCTGTCAGGGCTATTCGCTGCTCCTGTATCGTCTTTTGCAGGAACTCGGCATAAAAAACCGGATGATTCCGGGAGAGGCCGGCGGTATAAACCATGTATGGAATATTGTTGAGATGGACGGCAGGTGGTACAATCTTGATCCCACATGGGATTGGGGGAAGGAAGCCGGATTCGACTGGTTTTTAAAGGGAAGCGAAACCTTTGCTCTGTCCCATAGCCGTAATAGCGAATATTTGTCAGAGGAGTTTATGCAGCAATATGTCATGGCTGAGAAAGATTATGGCTGTGCCGAAGAGGAAAAGGATGCATTAACCCTTTTTGTGGAGAGGTGTTATGAACTCATTTTAGGCAGAGAACCGGACGCGGCCGGAATGGAATTCTGGAAAAATGAGCTGGACACAGACGGAGCGGACGTCTTTGACATTTTGGACGGCTTTTTTAACAGCGCTGAATTTATGCGGCAGGATAATGCTGTTTTAAATATTCCGGATATTTTGATTCAAATGTCAGAGGACGGGGCGATTATAGAAAACGCGCCGGAAGAAATCAAATGGAAAATACTGGCCTTTGTGTATAGACAATATTCCAGTGTGTTGGAAAGACAGCCGGATAAGCAGGGACGGGACGAATGGTACCGCTGGCTGTCTGAGGGGGAGGAAACGGCAGGAAGCGCGGTTTACGGCTTTGTTTTCTCACAGGAGGCGATACATAAAAACCTGGTCGATGAAGAATATGTTAAATTGCTTTATCGTGTATTTATGGACCGGGAATACGACCCGGCCGGGCTTCAGGATTGGATGGACGCTCTTGAATACGGAAGGTCCCGCAAAGAAGTATTCGACGGCTTTTTGGCGTCTGAGGAGTTTAAAGACATCGTTAATACCTACGGTCTGTGAATACAGAACGTCTGGCATAAAATAAAGTGAGAGGTGAAAATGTCATGAAAAAAATCTATGGAAGGATGATATCCGCCCTGGAAGGATGATATCCGCCCTGCTTTGTGCGGCGTTGCTCGCCGGTTCGTTTGGCGTTCCGGTCCATGCCGGGGAAGCGGAGACCGCAGAGACTGTGCAGACGACGGATAGTTTGGAGGACAGCGAGACTGGGGAGACTGTGGTTTTGGAAGAAACTGTGTATGAAACGGAGACAGATACGCAGGCGGAAGATGAGGAACCGGTGCCGGAGGAGGTCATTGATTTTAAAGATGAAAATCTGAAAAAAGCCCTCGCCGAATGGGATGCAGATGGCGACGGGGATATTACACAGGCGGAGCTGGCTAAGGCGAAGATTTTGGATTTGGGTTATTGCGGTATTTCGGATATCAGCGGACTTGAATATGCCATTAATGCGACGGATATTATATTATCCGGGAACAGTGATTTAGAGGACATAAGCCCGTTATATTTATTGACAAATCTGCGTGCGCTTATAGTTGGCGGCTGTAATATAACGGATATTACAGGCATTGAATATTTAACTGGTTTGATGACGGTTTCTGTTGGGGGAAATACAGCTTTAACAGATATCAGCCCTTTGTTTGAGCTGCCAAATCTGGACTGGCTTGATGCCACCGGATGTGATATTGAGAGTATCGAGGGAATCGAAAAACTATCAAATTTATTGCAGCTTTATTTAACCGATAATGAAAATCTGACGGATATATCTCCGCTGTATCAGATGCCGCAGCTGACGGAGATTGGTCTGGAACGGACCGGTGTATCCGGCGAGGCAATCATGGATTTTGTCGGTTATGAAGATAAAACAATGGTTTTAGGAGAAAGCATATCATTGGGAGACTTTCGCCTGTTCCCGGATCCGGAGGTAACAGTGATCGACGGAGAAGATATTGTCAGCTTTGTGAATGGGTATGTTACGGCGCATAAGGCTGGAACGGCCCGTTTAAAAATCACGTTGGAGGGCGACTATTCGAAGGAGATTGAGATCACCGTTTACGATGTCCCGGAAAATGCGATTACATTCAGCGATCCAAATCTGAAAAAAGTGCTTATGGAATATGACACAAACGGCGATTTGTCGATAACCCGGGAAGAGCTGGCGCAAGCGACAGAATTAGACTTGAGCGATTGTAATATTACCGACATTACAGGACTTGAGTATGCGGTAAACGTTACAGAAATTGATCTGTCGGGAAATCGTGAATTATCAAATATTGACACTCTGTACAAGCTGGATAAGCTGGCAAAGGTGAATTTGGAAGGCTGCACCAACATTCAGTACCTTTTGATCGACGTGGCCGGTTATAAAGATTGTATACTGTCCCCGGGAGATGAAGCGAGGATTTTTGAGTTGGAAGTGACACCTGGGGCTGAAACGGCGATAGAAACAGGGGCAGATATCATTGATTATGAACCGTCGACGGGCATGGTCACGGCAAAAAAAGCCGGATTGGCATCTATTTCTGTAAAATTTGGTTATCGGACAAGAACGTTAAAAATCCTTGTACGTGAAGAGAACGCGCCGGAAAGTGCGATACATTTTAATAATACATCCCTGGAGATGGCGCTGATGGAGTACGATGATAACGGAGACGGATATATTACAGAAAACGAGCTGGCGGAGGTCGAATCTTTAGAAATTGCCAACAGTAACCTTACAGACCTGACAGGCCTTCGGTATGCGAAAAATCTCAGGAAATTGGAGCTCTGACGGATTTAAAGGACCTGTCTCTGCCAGCTTGCGATATCGACGACATCAGCTTTTTGGAGAATCTGAATCATTTAAACCTCATTGAACTGACTGGAAATTATACTCTGGAAAATATTGATGTCCTGTTTGGACTTCCGGAGCTTTCCGAGGTTCGGCTTTACAGCACAAGTGTTTCAGATGAAGATATTTTGACATTGGCCGGGTACGCGGATATGGAAATGTCCGTGGGAGAGGAAGGGAAGCCGGAATCTGTTTGGGTAGGACCATCTCCGGAGTTTAAGTTGATTTCCGGCGAGGATGTTGTTTCCTATAAGGAAAGTAGACGTAGTTTGACTGGGCTGAAGGAAGGTAAAGCGACGGCGCTGGTAAGCTATGAATCTGCGGAAAAGTATATAACAATAACGGTTGGGACGAGCGCCGCTGTGAAAACGGTCACCTATAACGCCAATGGAGGAAGCGGGGCGCCGGCGGCCTGAAGGAATGGCGGACACGATTATGCGAGCATACATCCTCTGGCCGGGAAGTGGCTTACGGATTTATATTCAGCCAGGAATTTATCGGAAAGAAGTACAGCGATGCGGATTATGTCGAGCATCTTTATAAAGCCTTTATGGGCCGAGGCTCTGACGCGTCCGGTAAAGCTATGTGGGTCGACTATCTGGAAAAGGGCTGGAGCCGGGAACAGGTATTTGATGGTTTCGTTGGCTCGGATGAGTTTACAAAAATCTGTAACAGCTACGGCATTGTGAGAGACTGAGAAAAACCGATATAATTGACATGAAATATTAATGCTAAAAGAGCCTTCAAATTGGCGCCGGAAGAGAGCGCGGATTTGAAGGCTCTTACCAATCCATATTATATACAGGTGCGTATTTTTCGTGTGGCGGCCGAAAAAGAAAATAAACTATGTGTTGTAATATAAATATTTTGAAGTTCAAGTTGGTCCGAGGTTCCCCGGTAATTTCAATTACATTTTCGTGGTTGTAGAAACGGGCTTCAGATGGTATAGTAACCATAAAGATTCGGAAGGAGGCCTTTATTATGCTGAAGATGATTATCCGCATGGATGATGATAAAATCAACATTGAAAAAAAATACCGTCTGGATGGAATATACAGAACGATAGACAGTACCTTCGTCAAAATGGGCTTCCCGCGCATGGAGGATTCGTCAGGCTCTTTAGTGTACCGGGATAACGGGCATACAAAAGACTACGGACGGTTTGGAAAGATTGTCAATACTCTGAAAAAGCAGGCATGGTTTATGGACAATGTGACCGTCTGGCTTTTATGTGACAGTGACGATTCCGACAGACCGGACGATTTTAACGAGGAAGATTTGCTGAACCATTACAGACAAAAACAGGCTATGGGGGCTTAGTGCTTGGAGAGAAAATATTTTAAGGCGCTGAATTTTGATTTGGATACACACCAGCTAAAGACGCATTACATAGACAGTTCGGTGCTGCTTGTGGAAGGGGCAATGCCGAATACGGAAAACTGAATATTTTTTCAAACGGCGGGAGCATTCTTCTCCCGCCATTTGTATAAAATTTCCATAAATTACCAGGTGGCGCCAACTTTAAAGATTTCAACTTGTGTATATGTATTAAAAACGCTATAATATTCATATATGCTAAGTATTTATATACTAAGTGTGAAAAAAGAAAATGGTTGGAGGGAAACGTTATGAAAAAATGGACATCAGCATTGGCAATAGGATTATCATGTGCAATGCTCGTGCAGCCGTTGGGGGCGGCGGCTGAGGAGACCGTCATCGAAAGCGAGACAGTAATCGAAAGCGAGACCGTCATCGAAACGGAGATGGAGACAGAAACAGAGCCAGGCGAAACGGAAAGCGAGACAGAGCCGGAAGAAGCTAAAATCGAAGAAACAGAGACTTTACCGGAGACGGAGCTTGAAGTTCAGGAAGAAACAGTGGAGGAAGCGGAGGCTTCGGGAGTTGAGGGTTTTGTAGACCGTTTGTATTCGGTTGTATTAGGTCGAAAAGCAAGTACGTCGGAAAAGGCGAATTGGATCAACCTGTTGAAAACGCAGCAAATGTCCGGAGCCGAGGTGGCGAAGGGCTTTGTGGACAGTAATGAATTAAAAGCCAGAAAATTTAAGTGATTCAGCCTATATTGACATGCTGTATCAAACCTTTATGAATCGGGCTGGGGATGCATCAGGCAAAAAGACCTGGCAGGATATCCTGAATAAAGGTATGTCCAGAATGTATGTATTTGCGGGTTTTGCAGAATCTATAGAGTTTGAAAATATTTGTAAGAGTTATGGTATTGTCCGGGGAAATGCAAATCTGACAGAAGCCAGAGACCGGAACATGGGTGTGACAACCTTTGTTATACGCTGCTATGATGTATTTCTTGGAAGGAAGCCGGATGTGAAAGGCCTGAATGAATGGTGCCAGTGGATATTAAACGGAGAAGTTTCACCGAAGGATGCGGCTTATGGATTTGTATTTAGTAATGAGTTTATGAATAAGAAAAACAGTAACAACGATTATGTGAAAATCCTTTATAGCGGCTTCTTCGACCGTACAGCGGATAGTGCGGGATTAAGCAGCTGGGTCAAGATTCTTGAAGATGGCAACAGTAGAGAATCCGTGTTTTACGGATTTGCGGATTCTGAGGAATTCAGAACGCTTGTCGGAAGCTTTGGTTTGAAGAATAATTGGGCAGGTACAACGGTAAATTACATAAAAAAAGCCGAGGCCTGTGATATTACGGTGAAGTTTGAAAGAAAAATAACCCGTAATTATAAAGAATATGGGGTGTTTACCGGATATGACAAAAACAATAATATTGTGTGGACATATACAACAGACAAGTATACGAAGGGACAGCTTGATTGGGTTTCGGAAATAGGCCAGTGGGGCACAGTTTATTATTTTGTCGAGTATTTGAATGTAAAAGCTTTGGATGCCAATACAGGTAAGCTGCTCTGGTCGAACAGCGATTTTAAAAGTGGATTGCAGAAAAGTATAATTGATACAGACAATGGCAATGTCTATATGTGCGGAGGTGTTGGACCGGCCTTTTATGCTATTGCATCGGATGGACGAAGCCTGATGTTGACGAATGATTTTGGCGGCAAAGCCGCTCTTGTTTCCCGCTTTGAAAAGGAAGGGAATACAATTCGTATTGAAGCTGCACAGAGTACAGGGATCCCTTGCGACAGATATTTATTTATTGTAAATCTTGATGACTTTACATATAGTTCACAGTATTTAGGAAATTATTGAGAGTGGAATAAGGATTCAGGAAAACAATGTTATGAGAAAATTAGAAGGTACTAAAAGAAGAATAGGCAGGCAGGGGATGGCGATTCTCCTGGCGGTGGTCATGATATTTTCCAGTGTGAATATCAGCGCTTTTGCACAGGAAAATCAGGGCGTTTATGACTATGTGAGCCGCATGTATGAAACGGTTCTTGAGCGTTTTGGTGATACTGCAGGCATAGCAGACTGGTATGGAAGACTGCTGGACGGTAGATGCAATGGTGCGGACGTGGCTTATGGTTTTTTCTTTAGTGCGGAATATACGAAAAAAAACAAAACAGATGATGAATATGTGAGAGATCTGTATAAAGCTTTGTTTGACCGGGGAGCCGATGAAACCGGATATGGCGTATGGATGGAGCAGCTTCAAGGGGGAGTCCCGCGCATCAACGTGCTTAAAGGTTTTGTCGATTCGGAAGAGTTTGCTAATCTGTGTCATCGATTTGGTATTACCAAAGGAACTGTTGAGGTTGAAAAAGACGGACAAATATATTATTATGCAAATGGATTTGTGCGGCGGTTATATGAAGTGGCTCTGAACCGGGAAGCGGATGCAGAAGGGGTGGATTTTTGGAAGACAAAGCTTGTAAATAAAGAGATATCCGGGGCTGAAGCCGCTTACGGCTTTATATTCAGTTCCGAATGTAGGGAAATGAATTTAAATAACGAAGAATTTATTCAATTGCTTTATCAAACCTTATTTGACCGGGCAGCAGATGAATCAGGCACCTCAACATGGACAGAATATCTTGAAGCAGGAGTATCCAGAGAATATGTTTTCAAGGGCTTTATCGATTCTGGAGAGTTTGAGTGTTTATGTGGAGAATATGGTATTGATCGGGGAACAATTGACATGGAAGAGAACGGAGATGCCATTTATTATTCAGACCAGTTTGTGCGCCAATTATACCAGGAAGCATTAAAACGTGAAGCAGAGCCGGAAGGCTTGGAATCCTGGAAATCAAAATTAATCAGTAAAGAAGCCTCCGGAGCAGAGGTAGCCTATGGCTTTATATTTAGTAATGAATGCAGCGGGCAGAATTTAAATAATGAGGGCTTTGTAGATTTATTATATCAGTCATTATTTGGAAGAGAGGCCGATGAAGAAGGACGGAATATATGGATCAACCAATTAAATAATGGAATGAAGCGAGAATATGTATTTGCAGATTTTGTTAATTCCAAAGAATTTGAAGCGCTCTGCAATAAATATGGCATAGAAAAAGGAAAATGGAGCCGTCGCAAAATTGACCCTAGTAAACCGATGGTGGCATTGACATTTGATGATGGACCATCTATTTATACACCAACAATCCTGAATTGTCTTGAGGAATACGGGCAGTCTGCCACATTTTTTGTTGTCGGTTCAAATGCCGCCAAATATGGAGATTATATGAAGCGGGCCTATGATTTAGGCTGTGAAATCGGAAATCATACCTATAATCATCCGGATCTGACCTACTTATCTTCCTGGGCAATTTCCAGTGAGATCAATCAGACAAATCAATACATACGTCAGGCGATAGGAATCGATGCGACGGTTGCCCGTACTCCAGGAGGCAGTTATAATAGTACGGTGTGTTCTGCAATTCCGACACCGATCATTATGTGGTCCATTGATACGCTTGATTGGAAAACAAGGGATACATATAGTACAGTGAATGCAGTGTTAAATAATGTGCAGGATGGAGATATTGTTTTGATGCATGATATTCACAGCCCGACGATCGCGGCGGCGGAAATCTTAATTCCAGAGCTTGTACGAAGAGGCTATCAGCTTGTTACCGTGAGTGAATTGGCAGAGTACCGGGGCGATGGAATGCAGGCGGGAAGCGTATATTTTAGTTTTAAATAAGTTTTTGAAAGGATATTGCTATGTGGAAAAAGACAGCGGTTTTTACATTTTTTGTAATAATTATGCTTGGGATGATATTTCAGGTCATTGGCCGTGAGCACGAATTGCATGGGGTATCGGAGGAAACGCCACTTTCTGTTTCGGCCGGCGGATTATGGGCTGGAAGTTCACAGAGCGATATGGAAGCATGGCTGGACGGGAAGCTTGTTTTAAGAACATGGTTGATCCCGATACGAAATCAGATCGTGTATTCGGTATTTCATACGTCGACCAATGACGAGGTTGTCCTGGGAAAAAACGGCAATCTGTTTGAGGAAAGATATTTGACAGCAGAGACGCAGATTACGCCGCCAGTCGGTGATGAAGATATGGAAGCGTTGGCAGAGCGGATAAAAATTTTAAATGACAGACTGGAAGAAAAAGGAAAATCACTGTTTATTTTCATCACACCGAGTAAGGCGCATGTGTATTCAGAGGACATACCAGATTTATATTTGAAATTAGCCCCGGATACTAAGGAAGTGTCTTCGTATTCGAAATTGATTCAAAAACTTGAGGAGAACGGCATCGCATATTTTGACAGTGTACCCTATGTTTTGGAACTGAAGGAGAATGCAGAATATCCGGTATATACAAAAACGGGAGTTCATTGGAGTAGAGTGGCGGCTTTGGAGGCGTCTGGTCGGCTCATGGATGAAATGGAGCGGCAGCTTTCAATCAATCTGCCGGAAATAGCCGTAGACTATTTGCCGACTTCGGAAGCTATAGAACCGGACAGGGATTTGGAAGAGCTTTTAAATATCTGGAAAGGACAGGATTTGGACTTTTATGCGCCGTCGATCACAGTCACGGATGAGGAAAAAGACTCGGTAAGACTTCTGGCCAGAGGGGGGAGCTTTATGCAGACAAGTATAATGGCGTTGACAGGTCAGGGATATTTTGATTCTTATTTCTATATGGAGAATACTTTGTTGGTTGATGATGGAGAAATATCCTATTTTTCTGAATATGAGGAGCTTGATTTGGACGCGGAAATTGAGCAGGCAGATATTGTCCTTCTGGAAGTCAATGAGGAAGCTGTAGACCGGATGAGTTTTGGCTTCATTGATTATATGCTGGATAATATTCTTGTAGATTGAGGAGAAAAGATATGAATTATACATCGGTTGCTTTTATATTTATCTTTTTGCCTACAGTGCTTTTGGGATTATGGATTCTAAAAAAGCTGCGTGTTAAAAACAATATTATTTCGGGATATTTATTGGCGGCTTCCCTCGTTTTTTATGGCTGGGGTGGTATCGGGAACCTTTTCATTGTCCTGATACTAAGTGTTCTAAATTATATGGTATCTATAAAGCTGGCCGGCGGCGGAAGGAGAAAATATTGGCTGGCCGTTGGAATAATCATAAATCTGTCGGTTCTTTTAGGCTATAAATATACGAATTTTGCAGTGAACAGCATTCGGTCATTGCTTTCCATGGAGCAGGTATCCTTGCCGATACCCGCGGCGCCTTTGGGATTATCCTTCTTTACGTTTTTATCGATTGCTTATCTGGCAGATGTGTGCAGGGGAAGAGTTCAGGTACAGAGGAATGCGATTAGATATTTGGAATATGTTTTTTTCTTTCCAAAAGTGACCATGGGACCTATTACAAGAATGGAGACGATGCAGGGAGATTTATGCAGCCATCAAATATCCCTGGATAATGTTTATCATGGTATGCTTCGTTTTTGCGTTGGCTTTATAAAGAAGATATTACTGGCAAATCAAGTGGCCGTTGTGGCTGACGCTGTATTTAATGCTGGGGAGGCTGTGGCCATGCCCCTGGCCTGGCTGGGAATTTTATCATATTCAATGCAAATATACCTTGATTTTTCTGCATATTCGGATATGGCGATCGGCCTGGGGAAAATTTTTGGAGTTACCATTATAGAAAATTTCAATTATCCGTATATTTCCCAAAGTATTAAAGAATTCTGGCGAAGATGGCATATATCTCTGTCTACCTGGTTTAGAGATTATGTTTATATTCCCCTTGGTGGAAATCAAAAAGGGACGTTGACCACCTATCGTAATCTCATGGTTGTTTTCTTTCTGACAGGACTCTGGCATGGCGCCAGTTGGAATTTTATTGTCTGGGGCCTGTATTTCGGAGTGTTTTTACTGTTGGAGAGAATTGGCCTGGAGCGTCTTCTAAAAAAGGCGCCGGCCGCTTTCAGACATTTCTACGCTTTGTTTGTTGTGATGATTGGTTGGGTATTTTTCAGGGCAGACAGCCTGGGCGCAGGCCTGGAATATTTAAAATGCATGTTTGGAGCCGCGTCGGGAAGTATTGAAAATTTGGCGATTTTAAAAACATTGACGCCGCAGTATTTCTTCTTCCTGGGAGTGTCATTCCTGGCATGTACGCCAATTGCAAAAGCTGTCGGAAATAAAATTAAGGCGCCGGTTGTGAGAGACATTTTAATTTTGGTTTTATTTTTTCTTTCACTTTGTTATATGGTGGCCAGCAGCTACAATCCATTTATTTATACGAGATTTTAATAACGCTAAGACATAGGAAAAAGGCCTCGCCTGCGGTAAGCGGGCGGGGCCTTCAAAGTTCATGTAATTAGTGACAGCCATGCTGCTGGCATAAGTAATATGCCGTAGGATCTGTCGGATCCCATGTATGCCACGACGGAATCTGGTGGAATTCAGGCTTGTCAAATGGTCCTTCATTCACATATGGATCAATATTTACATGAGTACCGACCTGACAATGGTCATATACCCATTTTGCGTCCTTACACTGAAGACGAATGCAGCCGAGGGACTGGGTTGTGCCAAGCCAGTTGTACATTAAATCTGTATATAAGGTGGTGTTGTCTGTGATACGGTAAGGAACAGAGTGGAATAAATAGTCCCCTACAATTTGTGTACACCACTGAGCCTGGGAACCGCCAACCATCGTACACCAGCGGTATTTTGCCTCTGTCCAATAGTCGCCGGTCGGAGTTCCGTTTCCGCAGGAAGTAATCATTGCTCTGACAGGAATGATGTAACCATTATCGCCGTCTTTGGCAAATACAATCGCATAATTCCCCCATTTATATACTTTAATCAGATAAGAATCCTGATAACCAATAATACTGTCTAAATCCTGAAGGAGAGTACCATTTTCCTGGAAATAGAATTTATACCCGTCAATGTATTCCCATCCTGTCTGACGTTCTCCGTCTTTTGAAGGATTCAGATAATATCTTTCGCCGTCTTTACGGAGCCAGCCTGTTTTTTTAATACGATTTTCATAATAGAAAATTTTGTCATGATAAGTGAACCAATCGTTGATTTCCATGCTGATTCCGGCCGGATAACATATGTCATTGTATTCGGAAGAACGATTGAGAATGTCCAAAACCGCCTGACGGTTATTATTGCTGGCAGTCAGGGCGTCAATCTGCGCCTGCATTTCCTCCGTAGATGGAAGACGTTTTAATAAAGCCATATATAAATCGGTAATATATTGGGTATCTGTCGTATTCTGGCTTTTATATTCATCTGAGTTGAATATGGCGTTGGCAAACTCAAAGGCTGTCAGCTGGTGTTCAAGAAGCTGTCCGGTCCAGCTGTTCAAAGCTGCGGCGCTTGGCGCGTGCTTGAGTGCATTGATATACAAACCTGTTGTTAAGGAGGTCATAGCGTAATTTTTATCTCTGTTTTCTGTTAAAACAGGCTCACCCTTTATGATATTGTGTTCAGCACAGTTATTGATGAATTCTGGTGAATTAATAAAGTGGGCGGCAATAAAATATGTAGATACGCCATTTTCCATATATGTCATCCATGTGGACAGTCCCTCGGAATCGGAGTTTCGGGATAAAATAGTACGATAAAGTGTTTCGATATAGGACTGGTTATCCAATTTTTTGCCGGTAAATTCATTGCTGAAAATGAATCCGTCAACGATATCTGTTCCGGTAAAGGACTGATTTAATAAACCGCCGGTCCAGGTGTTGAGACCCTCGGCGTCACCCTGACGGTTCAGACATTCCTGATAAAAATGATTCACAAAGCGGGTAATATCTACGTTCTGGTCTCTGCTTTCTGTAAGCTCAATATCCCCTCGGGAAATATTGTAGGACTGACATAATTGGTTAAATTCATTAGAATTAATAAATTGTGCAGATATGTATCTCTGGCTGACGCCGGCGGAAAGGATATCGCTCCAGGTAGCTTTGCCTGTCTGATCGGCGTTTCGATCAAAAATACCATTGTACAAAATTTCCAAAAAAGCATCGGTATCTAATTTTTTACCGGTAAATTCATCGCTGGAAATAAAACCGTCGACAATATTGGCGCCCTCTAATTCTTTGGAGACTAATTTGTTGTACCAGAAATCAAGACCCTGGGCGTCCGGAGTACGTCCAAGAAATTTATCATACATACGGACAACAAAATTACATACATCCTGATTTTCGTATTTAGAGGTGTCGATAGCTTTGCTCGATAAAAAGCTTTCTGTATTTATATTTTCTTCACTCTCAGTGATTAAATCGGCTTCCGTTTCAGGGGCTTTTGTTTCCGGCGGCATAGATTCGGCTGTTTCGGTCTCTGTGGACTCGGTTTCAGCCGTTTCGGTCTCTGTGTACTCAGATTCAGCCGTTTCGGTTTCTGTGGACTCGGTTTCAACCGTTTCGGTTTCTGTGGTCTCGGTTTCAGTCGTTTCCGTCTCTAAAGTTTCTGATTCCGGAGCTTCCGTTTCGGTTTCCAGAGTATCCGCCGTGTCTAAGGACGTTTCAGCGGCGATTTCCGCTGAAATTGTTCTGTCTGCTGTTTCTGAGGCAAAAGCGGATTTGGCAGGAATCAGCAGGAGAAATGCAGCCATGGAGAATAATAAAATTTTAGGCTTTTTCATATTTGTTTTTCCCTCCAGTAATTAAGTGTTTCAAAAAGAGTCTGGTCTAAAGCAATTTCTGGCTGCCAGTTAATGGCTGACTGAAGTTTTGCTATGTCGGCTTCGATGATCGGAATGTCCGATGGACGAAGTCGTGCAGGGTCGGTAGATACCAGAATTTTTGAAGTAGATAAAGATAAAATAGTGTCAAGCAACTGCTGTATTGATATGGCCCGGCCGCTGCCAATATTATATGTTTCGCCGGGTTTTCCTTTTTGGATTAGGAGACCATAAGCGCGAACAACATCTCTTACGTCCGTGAAGTCCCGTTTCGCAGAAAGGTTGCCGACATGAAGGATTGGTTCTTTTTTGCCGGATTCGATTTCTGCAACCTGTTTACAGAAATCGGATGCGACAAAAATCGGCGCCTGGTTTGGGCCGATATGGTTAAAAGCACGGACCATAATGAGCTGCAGACCATAGGCGCGGCTATAGATGCTTCCAAGCATATTTTGACACGCTTTCGTGGCGGCATAAATATTTCCGGGCCTTGGAGCCACCGCTTCATTGACGGGAGTTTCGTCAGGAAGAATATAGCCGTATTCTTCTCCGGAACCAATAAGCAGTATTCGCGGAGAATAATCGGCAAGCGAACGGATGCTGTCCAGAATATTTAATGTGCCCTTGATGTTGATATCCACAGTAAGCTGTGGATTCTTCCAGGAGAGCGCAACGGAACTTTGGGCTGCGAGGTGGAATATATAATCCGCTCGGACCTCTGAGAGGAGCCGCTGAATCTCATCAGGTCTCATGATATTTAAATCATGGACATAGATATCGGCAGCGGATAAATTCTCATTCGGCAGCTTTGTTGCGTGGATTTCCCAGTCGTAGGCGGCGGTCAGATGTTGGATAAGATAACTGCCGACAAAGCCGGCAGCTCCGATAATCAATGCTTTCATTAAGTTACCTCATAGATTATAAATTGTTATATTGGATTTCTTTTTCTACTAATTCAAGATCGTTCTTTACCATGCGTTCTACCAGCTCAGAGAAAGAAATTTCGCGAACCCAGCCCAATGTACTGTCGGCCTTTGCCGGATTACCGATGAGCAGCTCAACCTCCGCAGGCCGGAAGAATGCAGGATTTACTTTAACGACGGTTTTGCCTGTAGCCTTATCCTTGCCAATTTCGTCAACGCCTGAGCCGGACCACTCAATATCGATATCCGCGTGTTTAAATGCGGTTTCAACAAATTCGCGGACGGTCCGAGTTTCGTTTGTGGCGATTACATAGTCGTCCGGTGTATCCTGTTGGAGCATAAGCCACATCGCTTTAACGTAATCCTTAGAATGGCCCCAGTCTCTTTTTGCATCCATATTGCCAAGCTCTAAGCAGTCCTGAACGCCAAGCTTAATACGGGCAACCGCATCGGTAATTTTACGGGTTACAAATTCTTTGCCGCGGCGCTCACTTTCGTGATTAAATAAAATACCGCTGCAGGCAAACATATTATAGCTTTCACGATAATTTTTTGTAATCCAATGGCCGTACAATTTAGCGACGCCGTAAGGGCTTCGCGGATAAAACGGTGTCTTTTCGGTCTGAGGAATTTCCTGTACCAGGCCGAACATCTCAGAAGTGGAGGCCTGATAGAAACGGGCTTCCGGCTTTACTATACGGATAGCTTCCAGCATATTGGTTACGCCGAGAGCATCAATCTGTGCAGTGGCGAGGGGCTGTTCCCAGCTGGTGGCAACAAAGGACTGGGCAGCCAGGTTATAAACCTCGTCCGCCTGTGAAATCTTCATGGCAGAAATAAGAGAAACAACGTCTGTCATATCTGCGTAAATAAAATGAATTTTATCTTTAATGTGCTCAACGTTGCCATAATCTACGACGCTTTTGCGGCGCATGATTCCGTAAACCTCGTAGCCTTTTTCTAACAGCAGTTCAGATAAATAAGAACCATCCTGCCCGTTAATTCCTGTAATTAATGCATGTTTCATTTCTAAACTCCTCATTTCTAAATTAATTATAAATATTTTTCCCTGTTTGTTTCGCGCAATACAGAAAGAATCTTTTTTATGTCGCCGGCTGAGTTTTTGTCGGCGATTAAAAGGGCGTCGTCTGTATCGACAATGATTAAATCTTTGAGTCCGAGAGCCGCAATCAGACGATCCCTGCCTTCGATGGTGCAATGGCTTGTGTTG
>ENA-ORNG01001144-ORNG01001144.1-human-gut-metagenome-genome-assembly--contig:-NODE-1144-length-20018-cov-10.334970_pt1 | contig 20018 bp, 17 predicted proteins | sample MGYA00242113_ERZ509018 | MGnify/ENA primary metagenome ERZ509018 (study PRJEB26280, sample SAMEA2338711) | human gut metagenome | biome: human gut; feature: human-associated habitat; material: faeces... | reverse complement strand
CCCACCCCCGAAAGGCCTTCCTCCTGACCCTCCAGAGCCGTTCCGGAACAACTCCGGAACGGCTCTGAGTTTTTATTTATCGGAGGATGATTCCCCTGGCCCACTTCCCGGAAATATTGATTAATTCAAAGTCAAAAAGTTGTATTTACGTTCCCACGGCCAACAAATGGAACCCCGTAAACATTGAAAATACCGGTATGAGGCAGAATGATGCCGCTATGAACGGCGCATTCCTTCCGTAACCCCAGGGAATGAATGCCGCTGCCGATCCGCAGGATGCGCTGCTCTTTCAGCCATCCTGGCTGTGAGCCGAAACGGCAGTCATCATTCATTGTCCATGAAGTAGGCCTGCAAAATACAAATGATATGCAAGACAATAGGAACGAGTGCAAAGATGAACCAATACAGGAGGCCGTAAGCCGCACCCACCACCAGGAACCAGATGATGGCCTGGACAAAGTGGCCCTTGTACAACTGGCCGAGACCGGGAATAAATAGGCTTAAAATGGCTGCTAAAAAAGATTTCATATGCTGGCTGGGTAAGAAATGACCGCACGGGAAAAGGTTCGCGTGCCTGTACCGGTTGAGAGCCTTCCTTCTTCCCTCACGTTCAATCTCCCGGCGCAGCCCCTGTCATGAATGACGGTTTTCCCGGAGCGAATGAAGCCGACGCGGCAGGGAACGGGAGGCAGTCATGTTCAAGTCTTGACCGCCGCATGGGCTATGTTACCCTCCCCGCGCACAGGGCACTCATGTTAGAAGGGTAGAGACCACCATGTCCATTGAACTGACTCGCAATTTCTCCATTATCGCTCACATCGACCACGGAAAGACCACCCTTTCCGACCGGCTGCTGGAAAAGACGAATACCATTTCCGAACGGGAGAAGCAGGATCAGCTTCTGGACGCCATGGACCTGGAGCGGGAAAAGGGCATCACCATCAAGTCCCACCCCGTTACCATTTTCTACAAGGCCGGGGACGGAAAGACTTACAAGCTCAATCTGCTGGATACGCCGGGCCATGTGGATTTCTCCTATGAAGTGTCCCGTTCCCTGGCGGCATGCGAGGGAGCCCTCCTTATTGTGGACGCAGCCCAGGGAGTGGAGGCCCAGACACTTGCCAACATGCACCTGGCCATGGATCTGAACCTGGCCATTATCCCCGTCATCAATAAGATTGACCTTCCCAGCGCCAACCTGCCCAAAGTGTACCGCCAGCTGGAGGACATCGTCTGCATCCCCCATGAGGAAGCCATCCATGCCTCCGCCAAGATGGGCATCGGCATTGACGATATTCTGGAAGCCGTTGTTCAGCGCATCCCTCCGCCTGAAACGGAGCAGGACGGCCTTCTGCGCGCCCTGGTGTTCGATTCCGTTTACGACGCCTACCGCGGCGTAGTCTCCTATGTGCGCGTCATTTCCGGCAGCGTGCACCGCGGCATGAAAGTCAAACTTTTCGCAACAGACGAAGTGTATGAAGTGAAGGAAGTGGGTATCTTCACTCCCAAAATGACCCGAACGGATTCCCTGGAAGCCGGTGACGTAGGCTACATCATCGCCAACATGAAATCCGCGGCGGATGTCAAGATCGGGGACACATATACGGATTACATGCGCCCCTGCCCATCCCCCCTGCCCGGTTTCAAGGAAATCCGTCCCATGGTCTTTTCCGGCATTTATCCGGTGGATTCCTCCGATTTTGAAGCCCTGAAAGCGGCCATGGCGAAGCTTCAGATTAATGACGCCGCTTTCTCCTTCCAGGCGGAATCTTCCGTAGCTCTGGGCTTCGGGTTCCGTTGCGGCTTCCTTGGCCTGCTCCATATGGAAATTATCCAGGAGCGTCTGCGCCGGGAATTCAACATGGATATCATCTCCACCTACCCCTCCGTGATTTATGAGGTCACCAAGACCAATGGAGAGGAAATCAATGTGGACAATCCCAGCCTGCTCCCGGAACCGCAGGAAATTCAGGAAATCCGGGAACCTATCGTCAAGGTGTTCATTATGCTTCCTGGGGAATACATCGGGGATATCATGCAACTTGTCCTGGAAAAACGCGGCAGCGTGGACAATACGGAGACCATTGACGACATGCGCGTAATGCTCACCTGCACCGTCCCTCTGGCGGAAATTCTGGTGGATTTCAACGACAAGCTCAAATCCATGACGCGCGGCTACGGCTCCATGGATTATGAATACGCCGGCTACCAGGCCGCCAAGCTCATTAAAATGGACATGCTCATCGCCGGGGAACCGGTGGATGCTTTCTCCATGATCGTTCACCAGGACAAGGCAGCCTCCCGCGGCAGGGAACTGGCGGAACGCCTGAAAAACGTCATTCCCCGCCAGCTCTTCACCGTCGCCATTCAGGCCTGCATTGGCGGAAAGATCATTGCCCGGGAAAGCATCTCCCCCATGCGCAAGGACGTGACGGCCAAATGCTACGGCGGGGACGTCACCCGCAAGCGCAAACTTCTGGAAAAGCAGAAGGAGGGCAAAAAGCGCATGAAGGCCATCGGAAAAATCAACATTCCGCAGGAAGCGTTCATCAAGGTGCTGAAAACTGGGGATTAACCCATTTTCTTCCCTCAAGGCATCCAAACGGGGTCTTCTGTTTCCTTCCCGGATTTATACATTTTTCCGTTTGAATATGGGCCATGAAACACCTCCTGCACTACTTCCCCAACCATCCCCGGGAGGAGGAATGCTACATCAGGCTGGCCGGCTACCGGGAAGAGGAGGAAATCGACGAGCTGATCTACCGGACCGTGGGCCGCGTTCCGGGGTCCGAATTCCTGTTCAGGGGAAACCGGGGGCAAACGGTACGAAAAGAAGCTGCGCACCGGCAGGGTGAGCTACATCAACGACCGCTACATGCATCCCCTGGATATCGCCATACGGGACCGGAAGCAGAAGGAACAGGAAGCCAGGAAATACTGAAACCGCCGCGGCCGTTGAACAATTCCCGGTTGCGCATTTTTCCCTGTTATGCTATCAGGTCAGTCATGAGTCTGCCCAGGCTGTCCATGCTCCTGTTTGCGTCCGCGGCTCTCTGTTCCTGCGTGGGAACCTCTCCGGAACAGGAAGAACCAAAGGTAAAAAAAAGCCTTTCGGAATACATGCAGGATAACAAGACCAATTCCATCGCCAATGTGCCGACGGGGCTGTTGAGCACTACTCCGAATCAGCAACAGGCCACCCATCTTACCGCCACCACACAGGAGGAAATGACCAGGGCAGACAGCGGGGCCGTCTATTACACGGACGCTCATGACCCGGACGCCCCCATCCCCGGGCTGGAAGAAGCTTTCGCCCAGCGTAAGGAAAACGAACGCTGGATCCAAAGCTATCCCACCGCCCTCCGGGAAGCCCAGAGTACCGGAAAACCCATTCTCATCTGGTTCCACCATTCCGTGGGCAGCCCTCCCAGCAAAAAGCTGGGGGCAGAACTTCTCCATACGAAGGAATTTGAAGACTGGGCGAAAAGGAATGTCGTCCGCGTCTGTTACGACCAGGCGGAAAAATTTGAAAGCGAACCTGTTTACAGGAAGCGCCAGAAGATGCTGGAGTATGTGAAAAAGGCTCCCTCCCTGTTTGGCGTGAGAGGAACGCCCGTGCTTCTGGTCATGTCTCCGGACGGCTCCAAAGTGGATACGTTGCGCGGTTATTATACCGGACAAAACGCCCTTTATTTTGACCAGATCAAGAACAGCGTCAAACTGGCGAAGCAGCAATATGAAGAGTTTAAAAAAACGCTGATTCCCAAAGGCTACCGGGTCTGGACAGGAGTCAACGGAAATACCGTCTTCGCCAAGCTTTCCCGTTATTCGGAAAAGACCCAGACTCTCTGGCTTCAGGAGCTGGACGGGCACCAGAGCAGAACATCCCTGAAAAGGCTCAGCCTTGAAGACAGAACATGGCTCCTGGAGCAGAAAGAATCCCATGAAAACAACGGCCGGAACAAGCGCTCCGGCCCACGTGGCGCCTGAACGGCTTTTCCCCTGCCGTCCGGCTGCGGAACGGCTTATTCATGGGCTTCCGCTCCATCCCCATTTTTGTATTGAAATATGAAACTGATGTTTTATTTTTCCTAAAACTCTCTTCCAGCGTTTTTTCTTTCGGGGATGTGGTCTTTTCCGGACCGGCAGGAATGCCCTTGCGGACAAATTCTGCCGCATCCCCCTCCAACCATTCGCCTGTTTAATTCATGATTTCAACAATGAACCGTCATGCCGCCACCGCCCTGATGCTTGCGGCCTGTTCCCTGTCCGCTTCCGCGGACCAGCCTCAAAAGCAGACGCCGGACCAGCGCCCCAATATCGTGGTCATTGTCACCGACGACCATTCCTACCAGACCCTGGGCACCTGTGAAAAGGATTCTCCCATGCCTTATCCGAACTTCCGCAAACTGGCGGACGAAGGCATGGTCTTTGACCGGAGCTACTGCGCCAACTCCCTGTGCGGACCTTCGCGGGCCTGTATTTACACTGGCCGCCATTCCCACATGAACGGGTACCTCTTCAACGAACATGCGGCTCCCTTTGACGGTTCCCAGCCCACTTTCCCGAAAATGCTCCAAAAGGCCGGTTACCAGACGGCCATTGTCGGCAAGTGGCACCTGGAAGCCATTCCGCCGGGCGCCAAGGGAGATACGTCCAAATATGAATCCGACCCCACCGGATTCGATTACTGGGAAATTTTCCCCGGCCAGGGCAACTATTTCAATCCGGATTTCATCACTCCCGGCAAGGACGGCAAACGCGTGGTGAAAACGGAGCCCGGCTATGCCACGGAACTGGTTACGCAAAAAAGCCTCAAATGGCTGGACCAGAGGGACAAGAACAAACCCTTCATGCTCGTCGTGGGCCACAAGGCACCCCACCGTTGCTGGTGCCCCTCCATTCAGAATCTGGGCCGCGCCAAACAGTATGCGGACGCCATTGACCCGCCCGCCAATCTGGAAGACGATTTTGCAGACCGCCCGGAATTCCTGAAAATGACGGAACAAACCCTGCTCAACCATTTCAACGTATGGTCTGACGAACACCTGATCAAGGAGGTGGTCCCCGAAGACATCCAGAAAATGCTTTCCTGCCCGGAATCCAAGACCCTGCATACTCAGTATGACTGGGAAATGCCGGAATGGGTGCGTATGGACCCGCAGCAGAAGGAAGCCTGGTACAACTACCACAAGGCCCGTACCGTACAGCTTGTCAAAGATATTAAAAACGGGAAAATCAAAACGCAGCGCGACATTTTGCTGCGCCGCTGGCGCCATTATATGGAAGACTATCTGGGCACCGTTCTTTCCGTGGACGAAAGCATCGGCCAGATCATGGACTATCTGAAACAGAACGGTCTGGACAGGAATACGCTGGTGCTCTACTGCGGAGACCAGGGATTCTACATGGGCGAACACGGCCTGTACGACAAGCGCTGGATTTTCGAAGAATCCTTCCGCATGCCCCTCATCATGAGATGGCCGGGCCACATCAGGCCGGGCGTGCGCTCCTCCGCCATGGTGCAGGAACTGGATTATGCTCCCACTTTCTGCGACGTGGCCGGGGTAAATACCAAGGAAAATATGAATACCTTCCAGGGCCGCAGCCTCACTCCCCTGTTCAAGACCGGAGAACATCAGGATTTCAAAAACCGTTCTCTTTACTACGCCTTTTACGAAAATCCGGGTGAACACAACGCTCCGCGCCATGATGGCCTGCGCACGGACCGCTACACGCTGTCCTATATCTGGACCAGCGACGAATGGATGCTCTTTGACAACCAGAAGGACCCGGCCCAAATGCACAACGTCATCAACAAACCGGAATATGCGGAAACCGTGAAAGAGCTCAAAGCCCTGTACGGCAAGCTCCGCAAAGACTGCCAGGTACCGGAAGGCTTCCCCGGGGCCACCGGCAAACTGGCCGTCAAGCCGCAGTGGGACTGCGCTCCCTCCAGAGATTGACGCCGCCATTCACCGTTCCTCCCGAAACAGGTTGTCCGGAACACGCCATTGACGACGGAGGGACAGGGTTTAAATCCTCACACAAACAACAACCATTACCATACACGCCGCATGAAATCAATTTTGCTAGCCGCAGCGTTCCTGGGCTCCCTCTGCTGGGCCGGAACCAATCCCTACAACATTATTCCGGAGCCCGTCAACGTGACGACAACTTCCGGAACTACCAAAAACCTCAAAATCGTCCATGAGCAAAAAGTCGCCGGACTGGGCAATGAAGGGTATGCCATGAAACTGACGCCCGGCGGCGTGGAACTCCGTTATACCACGCCCAACGGGAAGGCCATGGCCATGGCGACCCTGTTCCAGCTCCAGGACCAGCTTTCGGATACTCCTGAGGGACTTCCCTGCGGCAGCATCCAGGATTCCCCCGACTTCGGCTGGCGCGGCATGATGGTTGACGTAGGCCGCTACCACTATCCCATGAAGGAGATCTACAATTTTGTGGACGCCATGCATTATTACAAATACAACGTCCTGCATCTCCATCTGACGGAAGACCAGGGCTGGCGTCTCCCCGTGCCGGGCTACGACAAGCTCCGCACCATCGGCGCCGTCCGCCCCTCCGCTCCGGAAAGCCAGAACAACTCCCTGCTGGCCAATGAAGGTATGTATACCAAGAAGGAGCTCCAGGACCTGGTAGCCTACTGCAAAGTGCGCGGTATCCAGGTACTGCCGGAAGTGGAAATGCCGGGTCATAACATGGCCCTGGCCGCGTCCTATCCCGAATTCTGCTGCAACACCAAACGGGCCCAGGTATGGACGCACGGCGGTGTTTCCTCCAAGCTGATTTGCCCGCAGAAACCGGCCACTAAAAAGTTTCTTAAGGATACCTTCAATACCGTCCAGCAGATATTCCCTTTCCCGTACATCCACATCGGCGGTGACGAATGCCCCATGGGGGACTGGAAGAAGTGCCCGGACTGCCAGGCCGCCCGAGCCAAAAAGGGCCAGGGGGATAATGTGGAAGCCCAGATGAGCGATTTCACGAAAAGCCTAACGGCCATGCTCGCCAAGCACCGGAAAAAGCCCATCCTGTGGTATGACATCAACAAGAGCTATTACCACAAGGGGGAAACCGTCATGTCCTGGCTGCCGGGAGAATTCCCGCGTTGCATTGATAAGACGAAGGAACAGGGCATCGACCTCATCGTCACCCCCCAGTTCAAGTATTATCTGGCGCGTACCCAGATGAAATTCCCGGCGGACGACGTGCGCGCCCGGCCCGGCGGAGCTCCCATCCTGCTGAAAGACTGCTACAACTTCGATCCCCGCAACGGACGGGACAAGAATGACGTCAAGCACATCAAGGGAATCAACCTCTGCATGTGGGCGGAATGGATTCCCTCCGGCGAATTGCTGATGTACATGACCTACCCCCGCGCCATGGCTGTTTCCGAAACCGCGTGGGGCAGCCACAAGAACCGTCCAAGCCTGGAAGAGTTTGAAAAGAAAATGGAAACCCACAAGAAACATTTCCAGAAGCGTTTCGGCTATACTCTGGAACGCACTGTGGAAAACAAACCCTACCGGGAAAAATTCATCACCCAGGAGGAAATCGAACGTATTAACGAGAATTATAAAAAGGGCCAGCAAAACGCGGACAAATAGCGTTTCCCTTTCTCTCGCCATCCTATGATTTCTTCAAAGCCGGGGACGCGGACAACCGCGGATCCCCGGCTTTCTTTTCCCGCTTGACCGGGAAGCCCTCTTCCCTTCTAATCGTTCCGCCATGTTACACCTTTACGATACCCGCACCAGAACGGCCCAGGACATTTCTCCCATGGATGGAAAAACACTGCGCTTTTACTGTTGCGGCCCCACGGTGTACGGCCCTGCCCACATCGGCAATTTCCGCACTTTCGTGATGCAGGACGTCTTCCGCCGCGTCCTGGAACTGGGGGGGGTGCCCACCACGCATATCCGCAATCTGACGGATGTGGACGACAAAACTATCCGGGATTCTCAAAAGGCTGGCGTTTCTCTGGCGGAATTCACCGCAGGCTGGGCGGATCTGTTCCACCGGGACTGTGCCGCCCTTAATTGCCTGCCTCCCCATGCGGAACCCTCCGCCGTGGGCCATATTCCCGAACAAATACGGATGGTTCAAACACTGGTGGAAAAGGGCCATGCCTATGTATCGGAAGACGGTTCCGTGTATTTCAGAATTTCTTCCTTCCCGGAATACGGAAGGCTTTCCCACCTGGACGAACGTGAACTGGATTTAGGAAAAACCGCCAATACCCGGTCCAACGCAGACGAATATGAAAAAGACTCCGTGGCAGACTTCGTGCTGTGGAAGAGCCGCAGGCCGGAAGACGGAAACAACTTCTGGCCCTCTCCCTGGGGAGAAGGCCGCCCCGGCTGGCACCTGGAATGCTCCGCCATGATCCATAAATACTTCGGCAATGACTTTGATCTCCACTCCGGCGGCGTGGATCTGGTATTCCCCCACCATGAAAACGAAGTGGCCCAGTCCCGCTGCGCCTGCGGCGGAGGCTTCGCGCGCCTGTGGTTCCACATCACGCACCTGCTGGTGGACGGAGGCAAGATGTCCAAATCCCTGGGCAACATGTACACGCTGGCGGATTTGAACAAACTGGGCCACAGGCCGTCCGCGGTCCGGTACGTGCTGGCGGGGGGCTATTACCGCCGTCCGTTGAATTTCACCCTTTCCTCTCTGGAAGACGCTAAAGCCGCGCTGAACCGCCTGTCCAAATTCGATATGCAGCTCAGGAACGCCTCCGGAACGGATTCCGTTCCCTCCTATGAGGAATTCTGCGCGGCATTCCCGGAATTGGGGATTTTCCAGCCGGCATGGGACAGCCTGAACGATGACCTGAACACTCCGGAAGCCCTGGGCCATGTTTTCAGCGCCATCAGAAAGGCGGATATCCCCTCCCTTTCACCGGAGGAGGCGGCCCGCCTGCGGAATGCCTTCCACTTTATTCTGGCCGCCTTCGGCATTATTCTGCCGGAGGAGGGACAGGAGGAAGCCCCGGAAGAAATCCGCACCCTGGCGGATCAGCGCTGGCAGGCCAAGCAGAACCGGGACTGGACGGAAGCCGACCGCCTGAGGGCGGAAGTGGCAGCGCTGGGCTGGGTCATTAAAGACCGCAAGGACGGATACGACCTGGCACGCAAATAAACAAATGGACGCCTTTTCCTCTATTCCCAATCATACGGGCTTCACGGCCAGGAACCTGTTCATGGACAGGCAGGGAATCCTGAGAGGCGGAGCCTTCGCCAAAATAGCCCCCGGCGGCGGCGGCCCCCTTTCCCCGCACCGCCATGCCCACGCTCATTTATTCATTGTCACCCGTGGAACGATTTCTGTCATGCTTGACGGAGAAGAAAGAACGGTTCACGAGTACGAATCCCAGCTCGTTCCCGGCGGCGTTCTCCATGCCGTCTGGAACAGGAATACGGAACCGGCGGAAATCCTGGGACTGACGCTGGAAACGCCTTCCTCCCCCACATCGTCAATTTAATGAGTTCCCGACAGCGCACCCTGGGCCATGCCGCCGCCCTCATGACCATTATCATCTGGGGAACCACTTTCGTCTCCACCAAGGTGCTCTTGCGGGATTTCACCCCCGTTACGGTTCTCTTTACCCGCTTTGTGATAGGATATGCCTTCCTCTGGTGCCTGAAACCGCGGGTTCTTCCATTCTCCGGCTGGAAAAAGGAGCTTCTGTTCGCCGGAGCGGGATTGACCGGGGTTACCCTGTACTTCCTGCTGGAAAACATCGCCCTGACCTATACCTTCGCCTCCAATGTGGGCATTATCGTAGCCGTGGTTCCTTTCTTCACAGCCCTTCTGGCCCATTTCCTGCTGAAGGGGGAAGGCTTTTCACGCCGTTTCTTCCTGGGTTTTTCCGCTGCCTTTACAGGTATCTTCCTTATCATGGCAAACGGAGCCTTCGTTCTGGAACTGAATCCGGCGGGGGATATCCTGGCACTGGGCGCGGCCTTCGTCTGGGCGGCGTATTCCATCCTGATGAAAAAAATCGGCGTCAACACATCCAACATGATCATCTGCACGCGCCGCATTTTCTTCTATGGCATTGCACTGATGATTCCCGCCCTGTGGGTCCTTCCTGCAAACATGGACTGGCGCCTGATGGCAAAACCCGTCAATGCCATCAATCTGCTGTATCTGGGTCTGTTCGCCTCCGCACTGTGCTTTCTGACCTGGAACCGCGTGGTGGAAATTCTGGGAGCCGTCAAATCCAGCGTTTACATTTACATGATACCGGTCGTAACCGTGGTGGCCTCAGCCATCATTCTGGGGGAACGCCTGACCTGGATATCCCTGGCGGGGATTCTGCTTACCCTGTGCGGCGTCACGATTTCAGAGTACAGAAAAAAAACACGGAAAAGCGGGAAGAAAAGGCTATCCTGAAAGAAAGCCGGTTTCTCCCGGGCCGGTTCCGTCTATTTTTCCCCTTGCATGGAAATGGGCGGAAACCCTTCCAGGCCATGTCAGGCTGATGATTTTCCGCAGCGGACAAATATTCATTTATTACTCCGCAGGAAAGATTGCCTCCGGATTAGATATCCGGTGACAACAAAATTTTTTGAAGAAAAACGAGTTTCACCACGGGAAAAGAGGAAAAATTTGGAAAGTGTTTAATACACAATAAAATTTTATTTTCATAAATCATTAGTAATGTGTGTATTTATCCATTCCCATTTTCCTATCCTCTGTCACCGGATATCTAATCCGCTAACATGGAGCTATGAAGAGTCTTCTTTTCATTTCAACATTTTTATTGTGTATTTCCGGAGTACAGGCGGCGTCCACTCTGTATGAAACCCAGTTTCATCAAACCAGCATTACTACTGGGAGCGATTTTCTGGAAGATGCTTCCGTCACTCTCACCACTCCTTCCACCGCCCTCTCCAACAATCTGGCAGCGGATCTTCTTGTTCCCAACCTCCAAATGAATGGAAATGAAACCGGTTGGACTGTCACTTTTTCCTTCACAGCTACGCAGGACATCGTCCTTTCTTCCCTCAGCCTAGGTTTTCAATTCGTCAATGCAAGCGGGGAGCGTCATAGCAATACGGATACTAAAGCGGGAACCGCTACCGTTACGCTGACTGCCGGAGATTCCTCCGCCACGGCTGACCTGAGCTTTGAGCGAGTCCAGGCTGATAAAGACGGCACGCCGACGGCCGATATCCAGGAAGCCAGCTTCAATACCCCGGTCACAGTTAGTGCGGGGGAAACCTTTACCCTCACCGTGAATGCCAAGGCTCCCAACACCGGAGGAACCTTCCTGGGGCTTTCCCAGTTGAATCTTCAGGGGGACACGGTACCGGAGCCGGCGACGGCCTCCCTCAGCCTGCTTGGCATGGCCGCCCTGCTTCTGCGCCGCCGGATATAACCGGAAAAGCGTTGAAGTTCTGATTTTTTCCTCTGTCCGAACAGGGCTGTTCCCGGAAACAGCCCTGTTTTTTGTTGAGAAATCCTCTCAGCTTCCGGAAACGTTTCTTTCCGCCTCTTCTTGAATGCGGGCTTCCGTCTCTTCAATCTTTTCCGAAAGATCAGCCCATTGCGTGAAACAGGTTTCCAGCTGCCGGTCCGTCTGCTGAAAACGGGAGGTAAGCTCCATGACGGCTTCCGTATCAGCCGCCACTTCCGGACGCTCCAATTGAGAAGTAATTTCCGTCTTTTCCGTTTCCAGCCGCGCTATTTCTTCTTCCAGCAGCTCCAGTTTCTCCTGAAGCGGACGCAGCAGGCGCGTCTTCTTCTGACGGATTTCCGCCTCCATGCGCCTGCGTGCCTTGCGATCCAATCCGGCGCCCGGTTCCGCCGCTCCGGAGGGGGGTGAGGCGGCTGCGGCAGCCAGGGCCTGCTCCCTCTCCACCTTTTCCAAATAATCAGAAACATTGCCCAGGTAAACGCGCGGTTTCTCTCCCGGTACAAATTCCAGCACTTTCGTCACGATGGGATCCAAAAAACTGCGGTTGTGGGAAACGATGCAGTAGGAACCCGGATATTCGGACAGAGCCTTTTGAAGTACCTGCTGGGACTGGATGTCCAGATGATTGGTCGGTTCATCCAGAATCAGGAAATTGGCCGGATGCAAAAGCATGCACACCAGCGCCACGCGGGAGCGCTCGCCTCCGGAAAGCACGCCAACGCGCTTGTGTACGTCATCCCCCCGGAACAGGAAACAGCCAAGCAGATTCCGGACCATGGGCGCAGATTCCCGCGTGGCGGCAGCTTCCACGCATTCCAAAATCGTTTTATCCGGATCCAGATCATCAGCATGCGTCTGGGAGAAAAAAGCTACCTGCGTATGGCGTCCCATGGTCACGCTGCCGGAACTGGGGGCCTCTCCGCCGGAAATAAGGCGGGAAAATGTGGATTTCCCCGCCCCGTTTACTCCTACAATGGCAATGCGGTCCCCCTTGACGATTTCAAAATCCACATTCTCAAAAACGGAAACGGAACCATAATGTTTGGAAACCTTTTCCAGCCTGACCACAGAATGGGCGCCAGCGGGAGGAGCAGGAAAGTGAAAGTTCATGACGGCATCATCCTCTTCCACCTCAATCAGTTCCACTTTTTCCAACTGCTTGATGCGGGACTGAACCAGAGAAGCCTTGGTGGCTTTATAACGGAAACGGTCGATAAATTCCTTCGTTTTGGCAATCTCCCGGTCCTGAGCCTTTTTCTGGCGCAGCAGAATTTCCTTCCGCAGCACGCTTTCTTTCAGAAAATAGGAAAAATTGCCCGCGTACTCCTCCGCCCGGCCGTGGTAAAAAGCAATCGTACGGGAAACCAGGGCATCCAGAAGCGCCACATCATGGGAAATAAGGATGATAGCGCCCCGGTAGGAGCGCAGATATTGTTCCATCCACCGTTGGGACTGGATGTCCAAATGGTTGGTAGGTTCGTCCAGAAGCAGCACTTCAGGCTCCCGGAGCAGCAGTTTGGCTAATGCGATGCGCATTTGCCAGCCGCCGGAAAATTCTCCGCAATCCCGGTCAAAATCCCTGTCTTTGAATCCCAGGCCGCGCAGGATGGATTCCGTCCGGGGACGCAGCCGGGCGGAATTATGGGCATGCAGCACCAGTTCCAATTCCCCGATTTCATTGAGAACTTCAGAGTAGGCGGCGGAACGGGGATCCAGCCTCGCCATTTCCCGCGTCAGGACATCAATGCGCTCCTGAAGATCCATCAGGTCCGCAAAGGCGGACATGGCTTCATCAATCAGCCTGCGCCCTCGGATATGAATTCCTTCCTGGGGCAGATAACCCACCTGGGAATGCCTGGATTTGATAATGGAGCCGGAATCCGGTTCATTCAAACCGGCGATGCACTTCATCAGCGTGGATTTCCCCGCGCCGTTATGGCCCGCGAGGGCAATTCTTTCCCCATCCTCCACTGTAAAGGAAAGGTCATTGAACAGGACGCGCGCGCCATACTGCACACGCAGGTTTTGAACAGACAGAACCATGTACTGAAAAAGCAGAGAGAGGAAAACAGCGGAACGGGCGTCCCCGCGCCGCGCTCCGCCGAGTGAATGCCGGAATGAGGTTACTTACCAAGCGCCTTGTTCCACGCGGCAATGCGGCCGGCCTGTTCCGTAAACAGATCGTCCGCATTATCTTCAATCGTAATGCCGGAGATGGTATCTCCCTGCTTAATGGAATCCACCACGCTCTGACCTTCCGTCACCTTGCCGAAGACGGTGTGTTTGCCATTCAGCCAGTCGGTGGGCACATGGGTGATGAAGAATTGGGAACCGTTGGTGCCGGGGCCCGCGTTCGCCATGGAAAGCACGCCGGGGCCGTCATGCCTGAGGTCCGGGCGGCACTCGTCTTCAAACCTGTAGCCGGGCCCCCCCATGCCCGTGCCGGTGGGATCGCCGCCCTGAATCATGAAATCCGGAATCACACGGTGAAATTTGAGCCCGTCATAAAATCCCCTGGACGCCAGATTCAGAAAGGAAGCCGCCGTCACGGGCGTCTTGGAAGCAAACACCGTCAGCTTGATGTCGCCCTTGGAAGTATGGATGGTGATATTTTTGTCAGTTGCCATAGGTATATGTTAAACGCGCGGAAAGGCATGGTAAAGGCTTATTGCGTGCAGTCCCCGGGCCCCTCCGTCATTTCCCTCCAGCCACTCTTGCGCCTCTTTCCATGCCGGGAAAAAGACCGCCGCCGCGCCTACCTGTCATGATAGACCCTAATGACAGGAGGAACGGTTGATTTTCCACAAAGGAAGACCGAACCTGAATGGCATGAGCGAAGAACTGGTAGAAGAATTCATTACAGTTGAATCCATCTTTGTCCGCGGACGCAATTGTCTGGCGCTCAGGTCAAAATTTTCTCCACTGTTTACGGATTACTACCTTCACCTCATGCAGTACGGCCTGCGCAACGAAGAACTCTACGACAGCCTGCTGAAAGAACTCATGGCCTATTTCACCCTTTACATGGTCGCACGGCCCTGGGCGGAACAACATGCCTGGACAGTCAATCTCCGGACGCCTGCCGTCGCCAACCTGTTTGTCACCGGTTCTTCCCTGACGGAATCCGTCGTGGGGCGCGTCTTCACACAGGACATTAAGGAACCTGAAGAAAACACGCTGTATTCCACCCTGCTCCGCAAGGGGTTTGAACCGCAATACTCCGTCGTACCCATTCCGGGAACGTCTCCGGCCCGGTGGGTGGAGGAATTCTACAGGCAAAGCGAACAGAGAAACGCCCGCTGCATTGAGCTCCCGGATGAATGCTACACCATGGTGACGGCCCAGCCTGACGCGGATGAAGAATGGCTTGCTTCCCTCACCCGGGAGAAAATGGCCCATCTGGAAGAAGATGAAAATACCCGAGTGCTGGAAACGCGCCGGTTCCGCTTTTACTGCGGCTGCACGCTGGACCGCATCCTGCCCACGCTCAAGACCCTTCAGGACAACAAGGAAGACCTGTTCCAGGGAGAAGAGGAGCTGGAAGTCACGTGCCCCAGATGCGCCGCCATTTACCGTGTCACGAAAGAAAATCTGGAAGATTGAGACATACATGATTTCTTTCTGACAATTAGTCTTTTCGGCAACGAACTTCGTGCTTAAACTTTCCTTGTGCCGACTTGTCCGAAGTGTTTACATAATTTCCACCGCGGGGCGGAATCATTGTGCCCTCACTGCGGTTTTTCTCTGGAAAACCTGGACAAAAAATACGGCAAAGACGCCATACCCTACCGCCGCGTATGCGACAACGCCGGCGCTCTCCGGCAACAGGACCGCATGAGGCTGAATGCCCTGCTGGAGAAACTGGAACGCCGCATCCCCCCCGTTCTCCTGTCCGTCTATTTCCCCAACATCCTGGAGCCCTTTTCCCTTATTCCGCACAGTTTCTGGACGATGAACCACCTGACGGTGGATGAGGCCGGCTTCCCTAACCATCAGGGACCGCTGGATCCCCAGTGGCTCCTGGTTCTGGTGCTGGACGTGCGCACGGACACGGCCTGCTTCATGTGGGGCTATGAACTGGACCCTTATGTAGAGCCGGACCTGATCAACAAATCCATCATGAAAGCCCGCATTCCCCTGCGGGAAAGCATGCTGCTCCAGGCTGCGGGGGCCATCATGAAAAACGCCGTCCAGCTCGTAGCCAGGAAAGCGCGCTCCAAAGTCAGGCATCCCATGCGCTACGGATTAATGCCTCCCACCCCCGAGGACCGGAAAGGAGGAGGCGCATGACCCCCCTTTTGTTCCCATGCCTGCTGGCGGCGGCCATCTTTCCGGCTCCCGCCCAGGAATTACCCGCCCTGAAATGGACCAACCGCGACCAGCAATCCCTGATGAGAGGCGCGTGGTGGAATGCCAACCCTCCCTTGCTGCCCCCTGTGGATGCGGCAGCGGCTCCCTCCGACCCCATGCCGGAACCCGCCGCCAATGCAGACTCCCCCGCCGTGGATCCCATTCCGGAGGACTTTACGGACGTCAATGAATATTTCCTGCCGGACTACATCCGCACCTCCACAGGCCTGATTGACCCCCAGAAGCTTCTTGCGGAAGTGGAAAGCAATGACGTCATCGAACTTATCAAGCTCATCAAATCCCGCTACAACGTCAACCTGTTCGTCAGCATCTTCGCGGCCGGGCAGAAAGTCCCCCCTTCCGTCAATGCTCCCACCATCGCCCGCCAGATATTCAGGAACAAGGAGCGCAACCTGCTGCTCCATTTCCACATGGGGGATATTAAAAGCGCCCAGATCGCACTGGATCCGGAGCTGAGCTCCCAGCTTGGGGATGCGGGACGGAGGGATCTCCTGTACCAGGTGAAGCAGGACGCCTCCCGATTCACCAATCCGCAGGACGAACTCATTGAGGCCATGATTTCCCTGGCCAGAAGAACGGAGGCGGACATGGCATCCGCCCCCAGGCCCACCCTTCCCGCACTGGAGCCTGACAACCCTGCCAGCATCCCGGAAGCCAACATCACCATCCAGGAACCGGAGGAAACGCAAGAATCCTCCCTCCATGCCATGATGAAAGCCTGGATGACCTTCGCCCTGGCCAATGTAGCCGGCATCATCCTGCACATCTCCGCACTGGCGACCATAGTGGTGCTCTGGCTGGTCTGGAAAAACAAGAGAGTGGTGCATCTGCTGCCGTCAGAGCCGGACAAGCGCCTGGGCGCTCCCCACGGCGCCTCCCAGAGCCGCCCCGTGAACTACTGCATGCAGGACAGCCGCGGGCCGAACTCCATCGGACGCAGGCAAATGCGCCAGCACATGCGCGACGTCTCATGACAGAATCATCCTCACCCCCCGGAATCCGCGCCTCCCTGAATGAGGCGGGAGAACTGGTACTTACCGCGGTGAACGCTCCGCCGGAAGCCGTCATCCGAATGGACGTGAATGCGGGCTCTCCCCGCATGCTCTGCACGCAGGGCCGCTATCTGGCTCCGGTGCAGGCCCCGCCCGGCGCACGCATCCGCTTCCGCCTGTTCCGGGGAAAGCGCGGCATTACAGCCCCGGAAACCTTCATCATGCCCGGACCTCCTCCCGCCCGGGCCGTACCCTCCACGCTGATTCCCTGCACCCAGGACCGGGACTTCATGATTTACGACTGGGCATCCCGGCATGAAGCCGCGTGCCGCATCGTGCGCGAAACACACCCGGACCTCCTCTTCATCGGAGACTCCATCACGCATTTCTGGGGAGGTGCGCCCGTGGATGAACCGCACCGGGACATTTTGCAAAAATCCCCGGAAACATGGAACCTGTGCACGGCGGGAATGCGGGCGGTCAATCTGGGGTTCGGCTACGACCGGGTGGAAAACGCCTTGTGGCGGCTCCGCCACGGAGAACTGGACGGTGCGGAAGACAATGCCGTTTGCGTGGTGCTCCTGGGCACGAACAACCTTGCGGAAAACACGGACGGGGAAATCCTGGAAGGCATTCGTGCCGTCTGCCGGGAAATCACCGGCAAACTGGCAAAAGCCGTCATCATCCTCCAGGGATTTTACCCGCGCAACAGCGCCCGGGAAGGTACGGCGGAACGCATTGCCGGCATCAATCTCCTCCTGAACCGCCTGGCCGCGGAAGAAAATTTCATTTATACGGAACCGGGACGCGTCATGGCTAATAGCGACGGATACGTCCCGGAAGAGCTTTCCAGCGACGGACTGCACCCTTCTGCGGCCGGTTACGCACGCATCGCCGCCGTGCTGGCCCCCGTCATCAGACAGGCGTCAGAACGGAAAAAATGACGCCGGCAAGAAACCGGACCCATCTTCCGGTGTTTTTCTTCATAGAACCCTCAGCGGAACCATAACCATGAACGAACAGGACGATACAAAACTCTGGCAGATTCTGGGACATGCCTCCCAACCTGCGCCGGGGGACGATTTTGCCCGCAAGGTCATGATGCGTATTGAAAGGGAAGAATGCACTCCCGCCGTTCCGGTGGAATCCATTCATCACTTCAAGCGGCATTCCTTCCGCATTTGGGGAGCTGCTGCGGCGGCCCTGGTGGCTGCCGTCATCGGCATTGCAGCCCTGATGGAACCCTCTGCCCCGGAAACGGTGCCCCTTTCCATCGCTACCCTGAATATTGACGATGTGCTGGTGGAAGAAGCCGGGCTGGCTCTGGGGCAGGAAAACCTGGTAGACGCCCTCTGCGTACTGTCCTCCACGGAAACAGGCGTCATCTCCTCGGACAACATCCAGGACCTTCTTCTGTAACTCCGGGAACGGAAATACCATCCAATGCCCGTCCGGCGTCACAAGCCTCCGTGCCGGGCGTTTCCGTATTATTTTTCCCGACTGCCTTGAATCCGTATTTCAGAAACCCCGCTTTTTCCGAAAACGGAAATGTAAAGAGTCTGTATCCCGGAGGGGCAACTCATCCGGCAGGAGGAACGGGGCTACCAGCCCCTGTAGGGTCTAGCTTAATTCATACACAAGCGTAGCGATACGTTCCAAACTATTAACATATATATGGCTGGTGCTGAATGGCATCCGCCATTTTTATTGGAGATAATCGGGGATTTTTCTTTCATCACGTCCGGGACGTGTTGTTGTTCTTTTTGGAATTCCTTATGTTCATTTGAGAGCTAAATGGTTAGTTCTCAAACAGGAAACGATCAGGAACATGAATAATTATATACCACTGAACAAGGCGGTCGGTCCGAAGCTTATCTGCGACGGGGAGCAGGCTCTCATCCCTCAGAAACTCGGAGTTGACGCGATGGAGTTCAACTTTGACGGTTCGGCGTGCGAGCACGCCACTTGCGCCGGAGCGCCGGAAATGTTCATCAAGGTCGAGGAAGACGGCCTGTATTATTTCGGCGTAGAGGCCGACGACACAGGCAGCATCTCCATTGCCAACGAGAAACTTTGTGAAAAGGATGGGACACCTCCCAACGGCAAGCTGAATCTGGCAACTGGTGCCAGATACCTGAAAGCGGGCTATTACAAGGTGACCTTGTCTTACACGAATAATGTCTACACCCCCGTCAGCAACAACGCTGCCGCGTTCAACGTCACGATGGACAGGGAACCCATTCAGGCAGGGAAGTATGAAGGCAACTCGACGATGAAGCGCGAATTCTCGCCGTCCCCCAAAATCAAATTGTGGACGATTGAAAAGGAATCCACCATTACCTGCGAACCGTCCAAAAACGTGGAATTTGAATTTGAGAAACCGGAACCTGTTACCACGGAAGAAGAAGGTAATAGTCAGACAAAAAACACGCCTGTTAACATCGTTGTAACGGTTTGTAAGGATGAAACTGAGAATGTATGGAGGTGTCGCGTTGTTTCTGCTTCTGGTGGCGCTACGGTAGTTGTTCGTACCGGGTCGTTCATTGATGCCCTTCTTACACCTCCCACCAATGAAGAGGACTGCATTATGGCGGTTAACGATTTGAACGGATACCAGAGCGGTGAAGGTCTTGGGATATGGCACACGGCGGAAGCTTCTCTCGCCCACGAAGAACACCACCGCCGTCAATGGGAAGATGCCTACAAATTCTACTGGAAACATTTGAAATTGCAGGAAAAATTGGAAGAGAAAACTCTTTCCTGCGATAAAGTTAAGGATATGGAAACCGCCATAGCTGCGATGGATCTGACAGCCGTAAATGCTAGCATTAACTTTATGACAGAGGTTATCGCTTACATAAAAAAATTGCCGGATAACCCAGGTGACAGACCTTACTGTGCCGGACAAAAGGTCCTGAATAACACTACCCGCAAGCTTATCAGGGTAGCCGAAATCAAGGGATGGAGCAAAGTACCCACAAATGTAACAGAACCCGGTATTATTGAGCCGCCCTGTTTCTTGCCTCCGGTTAACGAAGGTAAAACCCGCAGTATGGCAATTGCAGAGGTATCGACACCTCTTCAGCTCTCCATTGTGGACACTGCCAATTTCATGAAGGGCGAAATTACAGTCTCCTTCCGCAACGAAGGAAACGAGCCTGTCCGGATTCCGGACGAAATCAACGACGAAACAGCCGATT
>ENA-ORNG01001141-ORNG01001141.1-human-gut-metagenome-genome-assembly--contig:-NODE-1141-length-20035-cov-4.782332_pt1 | contig 20035 bp, 14 predicted proteins | sample MGYA00242113_ERZ509018 | MGnify/ENA primary metagenome ERZ509018 (study PRJEB26280, sample SAMEA2338711) | human gut metagenome | biome: human gut; feature: human-associated habitat; material: faeces... | reverse complement strand
AACTCGCCCGCACATTCGCTTTTTCTTGGTTCTTGTTCAGTTTTCAAGGTGCTGCTGATGTTTGACAGCTTTTGTAGTTTACAACGTTTTCAACATTTTGTCAACTACTTTTTTGAAATTATTTTTTCAAATTTTTCAGTGCCGCATCACAGCGTGTTATTATTATATTAAATCTGCCTGTTAAAAGCAAACATAAATTTGATACTATTTTCAGCAATTTACAGCTAAATTTTACATAAATTTTTCTTTTGCTTATTAATCCTCATTTTTATTTTTATTTCCTTCATTTTTCGCAAAGTTTTCGTGCAAATCTTCTTTAAAAACAGTTACGGCACGCCGCTCGGCCCTGCTGTGCAGCGTAAGGCAGTAAAAATCACGCCGGGCCGCAGTGTAATTATCCGCAATACTTACTTCTCCGGAACGCTGCGCCTGCACGGCAATATGTTCCGATATCAGCGCGCACCCCAAATTATTTTTAACTGCTTCTTTAACGGCAAAATTCGTATTAAAAATTACCGGCCTTCTTTTTATATTTATGTTGCTTTCGCGCACAAAACTTTCCCACTGCTCGCGGGAGGCAGAACCTTCCTCGCGTATAATCCAGCGCATATTGCCGCCCGCTTCATGCCCGGAAGCCGCAATAACAACCAGCCTGTCTCGGTAAAAAGCCTCTGCGTTTATTCCGCTTTCCTGCACTTCGCCTTCAACCAGCCCCACATCAATCTCGCCGTTTAAAAGCAGGTTCACAATATGTTTTGTGTTGCCAATTATAATTTCCGGCTCAAGCTTACTGTATTTTTTGGTAAATCTGCCAAGATACTCCGGCAAAAAGTATTCGCCAATCGTCTGGCTTGCGCCGATGCGCAGCACACCTTCAAGTTTTTCCTGCCAGCCGCCGATAGCCGCCTTTGCATATTCAATTTCCGCGCAAATGTTCCCGGCGCTTTGCAAAAGAATTTTTCCGGCAGAAGTTAACGCCACATTTTTATGTTTTGCAGTTCTTTCTATTAAAGATGCGCCAAAAAATTCTTCCAGTTTTTTTATCTGCACACTGGCAGTTGGCTGCGATATATTGCGTTTTTGCGCCGCCCTGGTAAAATTACGGTATTCCGCAACGGCTAAAAATGTTTCAAGTTCTTCTATCATCGTTAACCTCATTATAAAATTTAATTGATTTTATTATAATAATTCATTTTACTAATTATTGTAAATCATTTATACTTTGTTTGCAACCAGTTCACGGAACGTTTTAATATTTTACATCTTATTAATGAAAGGAAGTTTTAACGCATGGATTTTATCAACAAAAATTTACGCGGAATTTTATTCTGCTTTGCGCTGGCAGTGCCTGCAACTTACCTTGGCAAACTTTTCCCGGTTGTTGGCGCACCCGTTTTTGCAATTTTATTCGGCCTTGCAGCCGCTTTTTGGAAACGGCCCGCATTTTTTCAGCCCGGCATTCAGTTTACTGCCAAAAAAATACTGCAATATTCCATCATTCTTTTAGGTTTTGGCATGAATTTATTTGAAATTTTAGCAGTCGGCTCGCAGTCTTTACTAATTATTGTTTCAACTATCGGCACGGCATTAATTACAGCTTACATTTTAAGCAGAATTATGAACATAGAGCGCGATATTGCAACGCTTGTCGGCGTGGGTTCTTCCATTTGCGGCGGCAGCGCCATTGCAGCGGCAGCGCCGGTTATTAAAGCCTCCGATAAAGACATTGCCCAGTCGATTTCCGTAATTTTTCTGTTTAATGTTGTGGCAGCATTCCTGTTCCCCGCACTTGGCGATATGCTTGGCTTTACCGATACAGGCTTTGGCATGTGGGCAGGAACGGCCATTAACGATACCAGCAGCGTAGTTGCCGCAGGGCAAACCTGGGCCAGCGCGCACGGCAGCGATACAGCCCTAAACTACGCAACCATTGTTAAATTAACCAGAACGCTCGCAATTATACCTATCTGCCTCGGGCTTGCCTACATAACATCCAAAACCAAAAATCCGCCAGCCGATGTTAAAATTACCTCCATCTTCCCCATGTTCATTCTTTACTTTGTAATAGCGGCAATTTTTAACACCCTTGCCGGTGAAAGCCTGCCGGTACTTGCCCAGCTTCCTTCGATAGGTAAATTTATGATTGCAATGGCAATGGCAGCCATAGGCCTTAACACCAACCTTGTAAGCCTTGTAAAAAGCGGCGGCAAACCGATTTTGCTCGGCCTTGTATGCTGGATTTTCATTGCACTGGTAAGCATTGGCATGCAGCACGTTTTAGGAATCTGGTAAAGTTCACAAATATTCCCCACAGCACCCGCAAATTTCACCAAAAATCTACTTTGCGCGGTGCTGTTTTACATTGCCGTTGTACCCTTTTAAATTAAAGTGTGGTATAATAATTGGGAATGTTTCAGCTGTTATTACAATATTTACAGAACCGAGGTTAATTTAATGGGAAACTTTTTTAAAACAGTAATCTGCGTACTTACAGCATTAATTGTGCTGGCAGGCGCTGCTTTCTGGGGCCTTGCCGGTTTGCTGCCTGCGGTAGATATTGAAGATTCGCTGCGCCCGGATGCTGCTTCGCAGTATTTTGACGATAAAGGCGAACTTATCTACACCACCGCATCCGAAGAACGCCGCATTCCCGTAAGTCTTGACAAAATGCCGAAGCACCTGCAGGAAGCCTTTATTTCTATTGAAGACGCCCGCTTTTACGAACACGGCGGCATTGATATCCGCGGCACCGCGCGCGCATTGGTAGTAACCCTTACCGGCGGCGATGTACAAGGCGGCAGCACCATTACCCAGCAGCTTGCCAAAAATGCTTTTTTAACCAACGAGCGTACCATTACCCGCAAAATTAAAGAAGCCTTTATTGCACGCCAGCTTGAAGAACGCTATACCAAAGACGAAATTTTAAACATGTACCTGAACCGCATTTATTTTGGCCAGGGTACTTACGGCGTAGAATGTGCCTCGCTTTACTACTTTGGCAAACATGTAGAAGACATTGACCTTGCCGAAGCAGCAACGCTGGCAGCCATTCCTAAAAGCCCTAACTACTTCAACCCGCTGGAAAACCCCAAAGCCAGCAAAGAACGCCAGGAACTTGTGCTTGACCAGATGGTAAAATACGGCTATATTACCCAGGCCCAGGCCGATGAAGCCAAAGCCGAAAAAATTGCCGTGCATGTAAGCGAAACGCAGGATAAAAAAGAATATCTTTCTTACTTTTTTGATTACTGCAACCAGTTTATTATTGATAAATTCGGTGCCGACGCGCTGTATAAAGGCGGGCTTAAAATTTACACCACCATTAACAGCGATATGCAGCAGGCAGCAGTTGACGCCTTGCAGTACCTGCCCAATTACTACACCGATGACAACAAACTTACCCAGCCGCAGGTAGCGCTCATTTCGTTAGACCCTACCACCGGCTACATTAAAGCAATGATTGGCGGCCGCGCCGAAGACAAATTCAACCGCGCAATTATGGCAGTACGCCAGCCGGGTTCCAGCTTTAAACCTTTTGTTTACCTTACCGCCATGGATAACGGCTTTACCCCTGCCAGCGTAGTTGAAGATAAGGAAACAGAATTTGCGCAGGGCTGGACTCCGCAGAACTCCGACCTTAAATGGCACGGCAAAGTAAGCCTGCGCACCGCACTCACCCGCTCCATGAACGTACCGACAGTACTTGTAGCGCAGCAGGTTGGCGTGGATAAAATTCTGCAAACAGCCAAAAACCTTGGCATTACCACTTTGGTTGAAGACGGCGCATACAGCGACGCCAACCTTGCCATGGCACTCGGCGGCTTAAGCAAAGGCGTAATTCCTGTTGAAATGGCCGCAGCTTACGGTGCAATAGCCAACGGCGGCGTTTACGTTAAACCGATTGGCATTTTAAAAATTGAAGACCGCAACGGCAAAGTAATTTTTGAAAACAAAACCGAACGCCGCGAAGCAGTTGACCCGCGCGCCGCATATTTAACCGTTGACATGATGAAAGGCGTATTTGTAAACGGCACGGCAGCAGGCGCAGGCATTGGCCGCCCGGCAGCAGGCAAAACCGGTACAACCGACGACTTTAAAGACGCATGGTTTGTAGGCTTTACGCCTAACCTCTCCACCGCCGTGTGGATTGGCGACGATAACGGCCGCGCCCTTGAATATATGTATGGCTCCATGCAGCCGCTCAGCATTTGGCGCAGCTACATGGTTAACGCCGTTGCCAACCTTCCTGCAGTAGACTTTGTACGCCCCAGCGGCGTGGAAATTCCGCCCGAGCCCAAAATTGAACAGGACAGCGATAAAGATAAGGACAAAGACAAAAAAGACAGCAAAGACGCTGATAAAGACAAAAACAAACCCGCAGCCAAAAAAGCTGCCGAAGAAGCAGCAGGAGGCTCTCAGCCTGCACCCCAGAAACCAAGCATGCGCGACCGTGTGCGTGAAATTCTGGAAGGCAACGCTGCCAACAATGCCAAACCGGTTGTAAGCAACAAGCCTACACCGGCCAACTAAAAAACAAATCCCATCCGCCGCGAACGGTTCAAACGTTCATAAAAACGGATGGGATTTTTTATACCCTTTTTTAATTTTTACAGTGCCTCTTTAAAAATAGAACCGCCGATAAACTCCCTTAAAATAGAATTGGTCGGTATCGCCGCATCATCCATGCCGCGCACATGGCTTAAAAGTTCAAGCAGGCGCTGCGCGCGCGTGTAAACGGCTTCGTCCGGCTGAATCAGCTTCAGCAGCGGCTCGGCATATTTTTTAAGCACGGCAAACTCGTACACCAGCGAAGTATTAAACATAATATCGGCGCTGTCCTGAAACGGAAATACATACTGTTCTTCCCCGCGCCGTACATCGTCCCATAATTTCAGCGTCATCAAGGCATCGTGCGAACGGAACTGCGAATCGCGCACAATGCGGCGCAAAAGGCGCATATCCGTTGTGTGGATGCGGTTGTAGGAATCAAGCTGCATGGGCGTTAAAGCGCTGATGTAAATTTTCATTTTATTATTGGCAGGCACCGCTTCGGAAATACGCTCGTTCAGCGCGTGGATGCCTTCTACAACCAAAACATCATTTTCGCCAAGCTGAATTTCACGCCCGCGGTATTCCCTCATGCCGCTGCGGAAATTATACTTAGGCATTTTAACACACTCCCCTGCCAACAGGCGGCGCAAGTGGTCATTAAAAAGTTCCAAATCAACGGCGTCAACGCTTTCAAAATCGAAAGTACCGTCCGGTTTTCTCGGCGTATCGTGCCTGTCTTTAAAATAATCATCCATAGAAACAGGCACCGGGCGCAAACCGTTAACCACCATTTGTATGCTTAAACGCTGGGCAAACGTGGTTTTGCCGGAAGAAGAAGGCCCTGCAATAAGCACCAGCCGCACATCTTTATTGCTGGCGGCAATTTTATCGGCAATGCCGGCAATTTTCTTTTCGTGCAAAGCCTCTGCCACCTGAATAATGCCGTTGGCATAACCGCAGCTTATAATACGGTTCAGTTTGGCAACAGTATTGCAGTTAATTTTTGCCGACCAATCCTGCAATTCGTGGAACATGCCGTTTAAAGCATCACTCGGCTCAAACTTATCCAGCCTGTCCATGCAGCATTTATCGGGGTAATTAATAATTATGCCGTTCTCGTAATTTATCAGTTCAAACTGCTTTAAATAACTGCAATCCGGCATCATGGCACCAAAAAAATACTCCATATAATCGCGCAGCTTATACACCGTAAGCGTCTGCGCACCGGGCGTGTTGCCCAAAAGCTGCAAACGGTCGTCCTCATGGCGTTCCACCAGAATTTTTTCGGCTTCCGCCCTGCTGATAGTGCTGTAAACAATAGGCTCCCGCGCCGCAATAAGTTTGCGCATAAACAAATCAATATCGCGCAAATCGTATTTGCTGAGCACAATGCCGTTGGTAATATCGCAATACAAAGCACTGCCTATTGAATTGCAAACCTCAAGCTGTACCTCGGGACGAAGTGTTTTAATGGCATACAAAAACAAAAACAGCAGGCTGCGCACATAAACGCGGCGTCCTTCTTCCGTATCCCAGGTTATAAAATCAACAATGCCGTCGCTGTGCAAAGGCTTCTGCAAATCGGTGCCGACGCCGTTAAAAACGCCTTCCACCACCGGCTGGCTGTAGAAACCGTTCAGTTCGCGGCTAACCTCCAAAAGCGTAATTCCTTCCGGATATTCTTTTATAGTACCATTTGGCAAAGTAAGTTTCAGCATAGTTTTTCTCCTTTTATGCAGGCTATAATAATATTATACCGCATAAGCTGTTTTTTGCCAAAAAAGAAACCGCTACCTTTTGTTAACAATTACCGAAACCGATGGCTGGCTCATATTAAACAAATTTGCCAAAAACAACTGCGAAACACCTTTTTCGTAATATAAGCGGCAAATTTCTTCGTTGCGTTCTTTGCGGTTAACAAACGGATGAATTTCAATAACTTCACCGCCGGTTTTATAACCGTAATCGCACAAAAGCACAATCATATATTCTCCGTCAGGCTTTTGTGCTTTAATCTCCCAGCAGCGCATACCGTTTTTGCCGCGCGGCATATAGTTAACGTATTCTGCCGTGCAGTCAGGCGCAAGCTGTTTAAATTTTGCTTCATTAAAAGGTACTTTTATCATTATTTTCTCCGGTATTTATAAAATAATATCAGCTTATTTATAAAATAAAAGGGAAGCCAAAACTTCCCTCTTACTATTTTTTAATTAAAATGTATAAGTTGCCTGTACATTAAAGCTGCCGCCCTGACGCTCGCCTGCATAGCCGCGCATATTCAGGTCAAAGCTCCACGGGCTGTCAGGCGTCGGCTGATAGTTTAAGCCTATTTCTGCCATTACGCTGCTGCCCTGCAAGCTTTGGGTGGGCGCTTTCATGCCTGCCGCACGCATTTCGGCGTCGCCGTTAAATTCATACTCATAAGCCAGGCCGTAATAAGTGCTGAATTTATTTTCCTTATTGCTGGTAACGCGTGCGCCAATACGCAGGCGGTCGCTGTTAATGCTGTCAAACTCAAATTCGTCACCTGCAACATTAAAGCTGTCACCTTCCGTATAAGTATGGAAGAACTTGCCATAAACATCAAGGTCGCTGTCATCACCAAGGCTGAATATTTTGCCCACGCCGATATGTGCGCCGTAATAAGCGGTTTCGCTTTCATATCCGTATTTATTCTCGCCGTCACTCAAAGCATCGGTCATTTCACTTTTCAGCATACCTGCACGCAGGCTGCCTTCCGTATAAACGCCGTGGCTGTTTTCATAACGTGCAGCAATACCGCCGCCGTTATAAACAAGGCTGCCGTCCCCACGGAAAAACTCATTGTTAAAATCGTTATAAGTGCGGTAGTTGCCGCTGCCGTTTTCGTAGAACACGCCCCAGCTAAAGTCACCGCCGTTGTGTTCGTTTTCTGCACCAACACCAACAATGGTGCTCCAGCCGTTAATTTTAATATCGTTGTTTACGTCATATTTGCTGCGGTTACCGTGTACGGCGGCAAAGGTTTTAACGCCGTATTTACCGTCGCGGCTTAAAGTATCAAGACTGTCGACAATTAAATCCGTGCCCTGGTTAACAAATGCTGCGGCAACTGCGCGGTTACTAGCAACTAAATCTGTTTGTGCATTTCTTTCAACACCTTTTACAACTGCACTTAAAGCTCCAACAGTCTGTGTTTGAGTTGTTCCACTATTATCACTAGCAGTAAATTCAACATCATCTTCATAAAGCAGATTACCGCTTACTATTTTTGCAACACCGGAATAGTTTTTAAATTCCTGCCCATTAAACTTACTAATTTCATCATTATTATTTTTAGACGTAAAAATCAACCATGCTTTATCGCCTGTTTTTAAATTGTTGTTACCTAATTTTCCTATTTCAATTTTATCAACATTATCAATTTTTGCAACATACATTCCGCCGTCAGTTTTGAACTCTGGTATTTTCGTACCTGAAATATCCACCTCATTGTTTTCTGAAACAGCGGCAGTATTCCATTTTAAATTGTTAAATGTTACTTTATTAAAATTAGCGACTTCCATTATTCCGCCATTAAAATCATTGACTATTAAAGTGTTATTTTTAAATTCGCTATTTTCACTTTTTTCTTCAGCATAATACCCATACAACGAACTTGAGATTAAATTATTATAACCATTTATTTCAATTATATTATTATTTGCAGAACCAAATTCACTCCAACCGCCAATAATTTTAACACCTACAAAATTATTTTTCTTAATTGATACAACGTTATTATTAGCCTGCCCTTTATCATTTCTTCCGGCAACAATATACTGCCCAACTACGCTGCTATTATCTATATTTACAATATTATTATCAGCGCTTGTTAAGCCAGTAAATTCACCATTACTTACTTCAGATACGAAACCACCGGTAATTCCCATATCAGCATCAGTTATAACAATTAAACTATCTTTAATATTTACAATATTCTCATTTGCAGTAGCCGTTCCAGCAAAGTTATTTGCCAAATTAGATTCTATTGCAGCACCTACTACACCAAATTGTTTATCATCAATTTTTAAATAGCTGTTTTCAATATTGACTACATTTTTACTACTATCCCAATTAACTGATTCCGCAGAATCAGTTAACATAGAAGCAATAGTACCACCAATAACAATTCCAGTACTGGCTATATTATCTTCATTTCCAAAGTTTTTTATATAAGCACTATTATTATTAGCTTCTAATTTAGTAGCAGTTCCTCCTACACTTGCTATAGAACCAACTGTAATACCTGTTTCGATGCTTAAATTTTCTGCGTTACTATTACCGTTTATGATAACGGTATTTTTATTAGCAGTAATCTTATCACGTGAACTACTTTCACCTAGTGCTTCATCCAATATATCGCCAAAGTCAGAGGCAATACCACCAGCAACTTGTTCTATTGTATTATCCGTATTTTTATCATAAATTACCTCAACTACGTTATTATTGGTATTACCGTTTATACTTGTACCGCCACTTACAGTTTCAACATTACTATTAACAATGATAACATGATTTGCATTTGCATCATTTGCAATCCCTACACCACCAGAAACAGAACTTAAGCTACTATTAGTTATTAAAATTTTATTATCATTACCACTATCATTTAATCCCCCATAAACCGTATTTAACGTACTATTTTTTACTTCACTAACATTATTAAAACCAGCATCTTTTAATATAACTCCATTTATAGTAAGTTCTTCATTGTTTTTTAATTGCAATATCTCATCCGTTTGTATACCAGCAATTGTTATGCCTTCAAATAATTCTACAACACTCGGGTCAACTTGTCCGCTTTCATCACCTTTTAATTCATAAGCATACAAACTATTGCTCCACAACATAGAACTAAGTAACACACTTAAAATAATCTTCTTTTTATCCACCTTTTTCATCATACGCCATTCCTTTCCTGCATCACTTTTGATAATACAAATCGAATTATCTTAGTGTTGATATTTTACCATATTTTTACCCCCCCGCAAGACTTTTCAGTTTGCGTATGTCTAACTTTTACTGGTCTTGTTGTAACAGGGTTTGCTTTCGCAGGTTAGCGTTTTTTGGCAGGGTGCTGAATCGTTTCCCACAAAAATCAAACCTTTTAATGTAACATAAAAATTTTTGCAAAAACAGTCTTGTTTTTTAGCCTGCGTTTTTGTTATTATAGTTTTCGCCGCTTTTTTGGGTGCGCACCGCAAAACGGCAAAATAATTTTTAAGGAGGCTTCACCTTTTTTGATGAAACCTGATTTTACTATTAACAAAAATTTTAAAATTGATGTGGAAGAAACCAGCAATGCACAGCACACCCAAAAATTAATTACTGCCGCCCAAAACGGCGATAAAGCGGCAATGGAAAAACTTTGTACTGCTTTTGAGCCTTTGTTCCGCAAGGAAATGCGCCGTGAGATTTTTTATAACGGGCTGGGTTTTGAAGAAGGGCTTAGTTTGGCGCGCTTGAAATTTATAGAACTGGTGCTTACATATAGCGGAGCGGATTACGAGCATTTTGCAGGGTATGTTAGATGCAGAATACATTTTGCGCTGTATGACGCCGTTAAAAAAGTTTGGGCAGAAGAAAATAAAAAAAGCCCCCTGCCCCAAACGGATGAAGCAGAAGGCACGGAATTTACCGATAATGTTATAGAACGCAAAGAACTGAGTATTTTATTAAACCTTGCGCTGGCAAAGCTTACGCACAAACAGCGCCAAACTATTACGGCACTGTATTTTGAGAGGCTTAACGGCAAGGAAACAGCTCAGGTGCTGAATTGTTCGCCCTGTATGGTTACAAAGCACCATAAACTGGCACTTAAAAATTTAAAAGCAAAATTGGCTTAATATAAATAAATGAGGCACTGTACTTTTTATGGTACAGTGCCTCTTAGTTTGCTTATTTAATACTTTAACGGCAAGGTTTTTAATTGTTCGCTTTTGTATTTACAATGTAAATTAATTATGATACAATTTTATAAAAGAGGTGATAATTATGCCACAGGCAACAGCTGTTATCAATACCAGAATTAAACCGGAAATAAAAAAAGAATTTGAACGTGTAACTTCTCAGTTAGGCTTAACATCTTCTGCCGCTATTAATTTATTTATTGCCGCAGTTATAAGGCGTCAGGGAATTCCCTTTGATTTAGTATTAAATGATGAACCAAACGCAGAAACTTATAAAGCTATGGATGATGCTGAAAACAGGCGTAATTTACACGGGCCGTTTAAATCTTTTGAAGAAATGATGGATGACATAAATGCTTAACCTTGAATATACCAACCAGTTTAAAAAAGATATTAAGAAAATAACAAAGCAAGGTTTAGACATTGAAAAGCTGCATAAAGTAATTGATATTTTACAAAAACAGGAAAAACTTCCGGCGCAATACCGTGACCATTTATTAGTTAATTCACGGAATTACAAAAATATGCGTGAATGTCATATTGAAGCCGACTGGTTATTAATTTACAAAATTTATGACGACGCTATGGTTTTAGTGGCCGTTAGAACAGGAAGCCACAGCGAATTATTTTAATTTAATTTTACACAGCCTATACAGCAAAAGAGGCACTGTACCGCAAAAGTACAGTGCCTCTTAGTTTGCTTATTTAATTTTAAGCATTTTGCATCATTCTTTAATCATGATGTCGATAATAACTTCGTTGGTTTTTTCCATGCCTTTTTTAGCCAGGGTGCCAACGTTGGCAAGGGTTTCTTCAACATCTTTGCCTACAATGCCGTCGCCGGACTGATAGTTATTGCCGGTTTTGCACATGTTGTAGCCGATAATGCCTGCTTCAACGGAGTTGGCAATTTTACCTGCGCAGGATGCTTTTGCACCATCGCAAATCATGCCGCTGGTTACGCCTACGGCGTTTGTAATGGTGTGGCCGATTTCTTCAAGCGTTGCACCATGCAGGTAAGCAATGCCTGCACCTGCGCCTGCGCCTGCGCTTACTGCGCCGCAGAATGCGGAAAGAACGCCGATAGGAGTTTTTTCGTGGATGGTTACGAGGTTTGCAAGTGCAAGAGCACGGTAAAGTTTTTCTTCGGATACTTTAAGTTCCTGTGCGTAAACAATAACAGGAATGGAAGTGGTCATGCCCTGGTTGCCACTGCCGGAGCAGATTACAACCGGCATTTCGCAGCCGTTCATGCGGGCGTCGCTGCCTGCTGCTGCCATAGCGCGTGCGCGGGTGCGTACGTCCTGGTTTTCGCCGGCCATTTTTAAAAGCACGCTGCCGATATTGGCGCCGTAGTTGTTGCGCAGGCCTTCTTCTGCAATGGCCATATTGCATTTAATCTGCGGGTCAAGAACGTGTTTCAATTCTTCAACGTCTACGGTATTGGCAAAATCATAAATATCGGCCAGGTTAAGCAGGGTTCTGTCGGTAAGGCCTTCGTTGGTTTCGCCGTTAACGGGAATGTATTTAAGTTTTTCGCCGTCTTTTTCAATCAGTACAACGTTGGTATGGTCGTTGGCAATGCGCACTTTAACATAGTGTTCGCCCTGATACAGGGTAATGATAATGTCAAAGGTGCAGCCAAGTTCGATATGTTTGGTGGTAATTTCGGTATGCTGCAAAAACTCCTGCATTTTGGCAATCTGTTCGGGGGTAACGTCGGCTAAAACTTCCAGTTCTTTATCCGGGTTACCGGCAATAATGCCTACTGCCGCAGCAACAGGAATGCCTTTCATGTGGTTGGTGTTGGGGACGATTACCGATTTTACGTTTTTAATGATACTGCCGCTTGCTTCAACCAATACTTTGTCGGGCAGGCCGTCCATATATTTTGCCGCAACTGCCGCTGCATAGGCTAAAGAAATCGGCTCGGTACAGCCCATAGCAGGTTTAAGTTCTTCCTCCAGAATCTGAATATAAGCTTTGTACTTCATGTCTGTTTTGTTCACAATCCATCTCTCCCTTTCTTATATTTCAAGATTCCCCTCGCAAACTTCAATGCATTGTTTATTATTTGTGTACTGCGTCCTGTGCTGCTTTGATTTTAGCTGCCATACCGCCGATTTTTTTAAGCGGTACTGCACACAGTGCAATACGGATGCCTGCTTTAAGAGGCACTGCAAAGATGTTGTCATCGTGCAGTTTGTTGCATACTGCTTCCGGGTCTGTATCCGGAATGGAAAGGAAGAAGCCTGCAATATACGGAAGGCATTTCAATCCGCACTCGTTTGCTTCTTTCATAAACAAATCGGCACGGGCTTTAATCATCTGGTAATAGTCGTTGCGTTCTTTTTGTACGGCTGCCAACAGTTCCGGGTCTTTGTAAACGGTTGCCAGTGTTTTCATGGCAGGACGGTTAATGTTAGACCAGGTTGCACGGCTGGTGTACTGGTTAATGCCTTTAAATTCGTCAATAACTTCTTTGGAAGAAGAAACGCCTATCATTGCGCCTGTGCGCTGGCCGTACATAGTAAAGCCTTTGGACATGCTGTATGCAACGATTGTTAAAATGTTGGCAGGCAGGTTGGAAATCTTTTTAAAGAATTTGCGTACTGCCTGGCGTTCGCCCGCATAGTCGATGTAGGCAATATCCAAAAGCAATGTTACGGTTTTGCCGGTGCCTTCGGTAGCATTTTTAAGGATGTCAATTACGCCCTGCATATCTTCTTCGCTGAGGCTGTAACCGGTGGGGTTATGTGCCGGAGTGTTGATGATTAACAGCAGGCTTTTTTGTTTGCTTAAAATTTCTTCTACCTTTGCTTTTAAGGCAGGCAGGTTATATTTGTTGTTTTCGTCCAGCATGGTATAGGTGTCGAGCTTGCGGCCCATATCGTTGCAGAGCACGCTGTACGGGTCCCAGTACCAGTCGCTGGTAAGGGCGGTTTCGCCTTCATCCATGTAGTTCCAGATTGCATGGTGAATTACGCCGGTGCCACCGGAGGTGGCAACTGCTGCCATGTAGCCTTCCGGACGGGAATCGCCGAAAGCTGCGTTCAAAACTTCTTCCAGATAATCCGGCAGGCCGGAAATTGGTGCGTAAGCAATGAGTTCATCGGTAGAAAGGCTGCGGAAAACTTTATCTACCGTGGGCAGGCATACAAGTTTTTCGTCCTCGTCCAAAATAGCGCCGATTGTGGCGTTGGTTACGTTTTCTGCGCCTATTTTTTTGGCTGCGGCAACGCACGCTGCGTTAGCGGCAAAAATAGTGTCTTCGGCGGATTTACCTTTTGCGTGGTTAGCTGCAATACTTGTCAGCATATTAATTACCTCCAGTTTTTATATCAATCAGTTTTCTGCTTCCTGCGGGAAGAAGCGGCTGTGGATTGCGTTAACAGCCTCGGCCACTTTCTGTTCGGGCACAAGGCAGGAAATACTGATTTCTGATGTACTGATTACGCCGATATTAATGCCGGCTTCTGCCAGCGCACCGAACATACCGGCGGCAATGCCCGGGCTGCCAAGCATGCCCGCGCCTACAATGGATACTTTGGCTACGTTAACTTCAAGGTCTACTTTATCAAAAGGCATGGCGGCCTTAAGGTTTTCCAAAACGCCGAGAGCCTCTGCCATATCGGTTTTGGCAACTGTAAACAAAATGTCGTTTTTATCTTTTTGTACGCTTGCGCTCTGCACAATCATGTCAACGTCGATATTGGCGTCTGCCAGCGCCGCAAAAATTCTGTAAGCTACGCCCGGTTCATCCGGCACGCCGCGTGCTGCCAGTTTTGCAACGTTGGTATCGTGCGCTACGCCGCGGATAACAAATTTTTTCTCCTGCACTGTATATTCCCCCCTGATAATAGTTCCCGGAACTTCATGAAATGTAGAACGTACATGGATTGCCACGCCGTTGTGTTCGCCGTATTCTACCGCGCGCGGCTGCATTACGCCTGCGCCGAGGCGGGCAAGTTCCAGCATTTCGGCCGTTAAAAGCCAGCCTTCGCCCATGTTGTTGCCGTAGCCTATAACGCCTTTGGCAAGCGCTTTGGTTTCTTCGTAAGATGCAGGCGGCTTAAAGGGCGGGGTGGAAAGTGCGGAAAGCATAATTTTTTCGAGGCGTTTTAAATAAAGCATTGCCATTTTGGATATGCCGTATTTAAAAAATTTGCCGCCGTACAGTTTGTAGTCTGTTAAGTAAGTGTCGGCGCAGTACATAATAAAGTTCAGCAGCCCCGGCAGCATGTATTCGCAGTTCTGCTTCTGTAAAAACTGCTCCAAATTGTTGTTGCCAAGCCCTGCGTATTTAATGTAAATTTCGCCGACAATGCCAACTTTTATTTTATGCTCCGCTTTTTGCGGCAGGGCGGCAAAGTCTTCCGCCAGAGCGCGCGAAAGCTGTTTCATTGTTCCTGTAGCCTGCGCTTTGCCTTCCATAAAAGCGGTTTCAAGCTTGTTCAGCCATTTGCCTGCCAGTTCGTCCACCGCGCCTTTAATGGTTTCATAGGGGCGGGTTTTGTTGGCAAGGTACATTAAAGTGTCGCCGTAAATAATGGCGGCCATAAATTTTTTTATCATGGCAAGGTTAAGCTCAAAGCCGGGCTGCTCGTTCATGCCGTTTACATTAAGGCTGATGATTGGCACATTGCCGAGCCCTGCTTTTTCCATGCCTTTGCGCAGAAGGTATATATAATTGGAAGCGCGGCAGCCGCCGCCGGTCTGGCTGAGCATAACGGCCGTTTTGCTGAGGTCGTATCTGCCGCTTTCCAGCGCGCTTATAATCTGCCCGATAACAAGCAGCGCCGGGTAACATATATCGCTGTTAACGTATTTCAGCCCTGTTTCAATAACGTTGCGGCCGGTGTTCTGTAAAATTTCGGCTTTGTAGCCGCAGCTTTGCAGCGCGGAACGCAGCAAGGCAAAATGAAACGGCAGCATATTCGGCACAAGTATGGTGTGAGTAGCTTTCATTTCTTTGGTAAAAACCGGTAGCACAGTTTCAGACATAAAAATTGCTCCTTCAAAAATTATTTCAGCATTCAAAGCCCAGTGCCGCAAACAGGCTGCGCAGCCTTATGCGTGCCGCACCAAGGTTTTCAATGTCATCAATTTTTATCTGGGTGTAAATTTTGCCGCTTTCTTCCAGTATGCGGCGGCATTCGTCGGCCGTAATGGCGTCGCAGCCGCAGCCGAAGCTTACAAGCTGAACAAGGTTCATGGCAGGGTTCTGCGCGGCAAATTTAGCGGCGGCATACAGCCTGCTGTGATAGGTCCACTGGTTTAAAACTTCTAGGTCTTTGTTCAAATCTTTGCGGTCAATATTGCCGCTTACAGAGTCTTCGCTGATTAAAGCAGCGCCCAGCCCGGTAATAAGGCGGTCTATGCCGTGGTTGATTTTCGGGTCGGTATGGTACGGGCGCCCTGCAAGGATAATAACCGGCATGTTTTTGCTTAAGGCTTCTTCGGTTATTTTTTTGCCCTGCTCCTTAACGCGGGCTTCAAAATCCCGGTAAGCCTTAAAAGCGGGGGTAAGTGCGTTTTTAATTTCCGCACTGCCCAAATCCGTATAAACGGGGTTCAGCATTTTGTATAATTCTTTGGCCAGCAGTTTTTTATTCAAAAGGCCAAGGTAATCGTAAAAGAAGTGAATATTTTTTAATTCTTCAATGTTTGCCGCCAAAACTTCGGGGTAATAGGCAACAACCGGGCAGTTATAACAGTTCTGCGCTGTGTCCTCGTCAACATTGTAGGTCATGCAGGGGTAAAAAATGCTTGTAACGCCCTGCGCCAGCAGCCATTTAATATGGCCGTGCATCATTTTGGCGGGGTAACATACCGTGTCGCTCGGAATGGTGTTCTGGCCTTTCTGGAAAATGGTTTTGTCATAAATGGGGCTGGTAATTACTTCAAAGCCCAGCTCCGTAAAAAAGGTATGCCAAAACGGCAGCAGTTCGTACATATTAAGGCCAAGCGGCAGGCCTATTTTGCCGCGTTTGCCGGGTACGGGCTTAAATTCTTCCAGTAACTGCAGCTTGTAGCGGTAAAGGTTCAGGCTGTCGTTGGGCGCGCAGTGCGTAACCGGGCGTTCGCAGCGGTTGCCGCTGATATAGGGTCTGCCGTCGGCAAAAATATTTACTGTTAAGTGGCAGTGGTTGCTGCATAACCCGCAGGTAACGGATTTAACCGTATGTGAAAAAGTGCGCAGCTGTTCCGCTTTAAGCAGCGCAGAATCCTGCGGATGCAGCTTGCGGCGTTCCTGTGCATATAATGCCGCGCCGTAAGCACCCATTAAACCTGCTATATCGGGGCGCACAACTTCAAGGTTCAGTTCCTGTTCAAAGGCGCGCAGCACGCAGTTGTTTAAAAAGGTGCCGCCCTGCACAACAATGTGTTTGCCAAGGTCATCAGGCCCGGAAGGGCGTATAACTTTAAACAGTGCGTTTTTAACAATGCTTATGGAAAGCCCGGCGCTGATATTGGCAACGGAAGCGCCGTCTTTCTGCGCCTGCTTTACGTTGCTGTTCATAAATACGGTGCAGCGGCTGCCAAGGTCAACCGGTTTATCGGCAAAAAGGCCTATTTTGGCAAAATCTTCCGCGCTGTAACCGAGAATGCCGGCAAAAGTCTGCAAAAAGCTGCCGCATCCGCTGGAGCATGCTTCGTTTAAAAAGATGTTGTCGATGCAGCCGTTATGTATTTTAAGGCATTTAATGTCCTGCCCGCCGATGTCAAGAATAAAATCTACTTCCGGCAGAAGGCTTTTGGCAGCAATAAAATGCGCCATGGTTTCCACAATGCCGTAATCGGCGTGGAAGGCATGTTTTATAAGTTCTTCGCCGTAACCCGTAACGGCAGCGGCAAGTATTTTGCAGTTGGGGTATTTTTCGTAAAATCCGGTCAGGTAATCGCGCACGGCAACAACGGGGTTGCCTTTGTTGCTCTGGTAAAAAGAATCAAGCAGTTTGCCGTCCGGCGCAACTACGGCAATTTTTATGGTTGTGCTGCCGCTGTCGATGCCTAGATAGGCTTCACTGGCGGCTGCAATATCGCCGTGCTGAACATTGTCGCGGTTATGGCGCGCAACAAAGGCGTCATATTCTTCAATATTTTTAAACAGCGGCGGCAAATGCTCAAACTGGCGGTTGGCGTCCGCAGCGTGCATTTTTTCCGCCAGCGTGGTAAGGTCTACGGTGTGCTCGGCACAAAAAGCGCAGCCCATTGCCACATAATATAAGCTGTTTTCGGGGCAGGTGCCCTGTAAATTTAAAATTTTGTCAAAGCTGGCGCGCAGGCAGCCAAAAAAAGTCAGCGGGCCGCCAAGGTAAAGCACGTTGCCTTTAATGGGGCGGCCTTTGGCAAGGCCTGTTACCGCCTGGCTGGCAACGGCGTCAAAAATGCTTGCCGCAAGGTCATTTTTTTCCGCGCCCTGGTTTAAAAGGGGCTGAATGTCGCTTTTGGCAAATACGCCGCAGCGGCTGGCAATGGTGTAGCGTGTTTTGGCAGTGGCTGCCAGTTTGTCAAGTTCTTCGGCCGGTACGTTCAGCAAAGAAGCCATCTGGTCGATAAAAGCCCCTGTGCCGCCTGCACAGCTGTCGTTCATGCGGGCGTCAAAATGGCGCCCTAAAAATAATATTTTAGCATCTTCGCCGCCCAGTTCAATAACAACGTCCGTATCCGGGTTAAGGCGTTCTGTACATATTTTTTCTGCAAAAACTTCCTGCACAAACTGCACGCCGCAGCTTTCGGCAACGCCAATACCTGCGCTGCCGCTGATGGCAAGACGTGCTGTTTTAAGCCACGGCATCTGCGCGGCAAGTTCTTCGAGTATGGTTTTTATGGTTTCCGTAATGCGGCTGGCATGACGGGCATATTTACTGAAAAGCAGTTTTCCGGCATCATCCAGCACGGCTATTTTTACAGTGGTGCTGCCGATATCCAAACCTATCTGCATATAAAATCCTCCATTTAGGAATGACTTTTGCTAATTAATAAAAAATATTGTTTTGAAAATTGCGTCTGCTTTCTATGATAACACAAGTTTAAAATATTTTCCAGTATTTTATTTGTAAATGTTTTTAGTGCAAAAGTTCAGCAAGCGTTTGTAAAAAATTATACTTAAAAAGCATATAAAACAGCCAAATTAAGTATTTGTTTTTAACAATGGCGTTTTTTATAATAAATTTATTAAAGCGGCTTTAATTATAAAAATTTAAAGGAGAAACTGCATTGTTAAAATCAAACGGTAATTTAATGATATTTATTTTAACCATTGGCGTGTTCAGCATTATCAATACCGAAATGGGCGTTATAGGCATTTTGCCGCTTCTGGCGGAGCGCTTTGGTGTAAGCATACCGCAGGCAGGGCTTTTAATAAGCTTTTTTGCGCTGGCGGTAGCGTTTTCCGGCCCGGTTATGCCGCTGCTGTTTTCCGGTATGGAACGCAAAAAAGTAATGCTGCTGGTGCTGGGGTTGTTTGCACTTGGCAATATAGCGGGCATGTGTACGGATAATTTTGCCGTGGCGCTTGCTGCCCGCGTGCTGCCTGCCTTTTTGCATCCGGTGTACTGTTCGCTGGCCTTTTCCGTTGCCGGTGCTTCCGTGCCGGAAAAAGACCGGTTAAAAGCCGTTGCCAAAGTTATTGTAGGCGTTTCGGCAGGCATGGTGCTGGGCGTGCCTATAAGCAGCTTTGTAGCGGCCAATTTTTCGCTTGACGCGGCAATGGCTGTATTTGCGGCAGGCAACCTTCTGGCGTTTGCGGCAACGCTTGTTTTTGTGCCGCGTTTGCCGGTACAGGGGCGCGCTTCCTGCAAGGAACAGCTGGTGCTGTTAAAACGCCCGGTGCTCTGGCTTTATATTGCAGGCATTATTTTTATGAACGGCGCCGTTTTTGGCGTATTCGGTTTTTATTCCGGCTATCTTGAACAAATTACGCACCTTTCGTGGAACAATATCAGCGCGGTGCTGTTTATATACGGCTGCGCCAATATTCTGGGCAATATTATCGGCGGCAGGCTGCTTACCAAAGCGCCGCTGCGCACGGCGGTGTTGTTTGCCCCGGCACTGGCGGCCGTATATATGGCGGTGTATTTTGCGGGCGCTTACGCACCGGCCGTGGTGGCATTAACGCTTGCATGGGGCATTATTGGCGGCATTAATGTAAACATAAACCAATACTGGATTACCTCTGCTGCGCCGGAAGCACCTGATTTTGCCAACGGCCTGTTTTTAACGGCAGCCAACCTCGGCACAACTTTCGGCACTATGCTGTGCGGCGAAATAATAGCCTCTTTGGGAATGGGCAGCATGTTGTTTGGCGGCATAATTTTTCTTGCACTGTGTTTTGCGTTTGTGTGCGCAAGAATTTATGCAGGCAGGCCTGCCGGAAACCTACAGCGCGCATAAAAATTTTTGCAGAAAAATTATTGAAAATGCTTGACAAAGTAATGATTAATTTGTATAATTATTTTGTTGCTGGAACGGGCTTGACGTTTTAGTAACTGATGTGATCCACTAGCTCAGTCGGTAGAGCACCTGACTTTTAATCAGGGTGTCCCGCG
>ENA-ORNG01001137-ORNG01001137.1-human-gut-metagenome-genome-assembly--contig:-NODE-1137-length-20091-cov-2.948742_pt1 | contig 20091 bp, 21 predicted proteins | sample MGYA00242113_ERZ509018 | MGnify/ENA primary metagenome ERZ509018 (study PRJEB26280, sample SAMEA2338711) | human gut metagenome | biome: human gut; feature: human-associated habitat; material: faeces... | reverse complement strand
ATTCGTGTTCCGAGGCTTTTTTATGCCCGAATACTGCTTTTTACGGCGGTATTCGGGCATTTTTTCTTTGCCTTAAAATATCGTGAGAGTCTTTGAGAGATTCTGAGAGACAGCAAATTTCAAAATTCCAAAGTCATTTTAGTGCGATTTAGGGCATTTATGACTGAGACTTTTGAGAGACGTCGCTCAAATCAAAATCGTAACACGAATTGAAATGAGCAAAAAATTTGAGAGACATTTCAAAAAATAAAAATGGCTTAAAGCAATAAAACTTTAAACCCTCTCTTTTAAGTTTGCCCTTTTATATTGTTTATCCATCAAAAATGCAAAGGTAGCCATCGAAAAACTAAGAGAAATCATATATGTATGGTTTTTCTTGCGATATTTAAGTTGATTTTAGTAAAATGGTAGTAACAAATATATTTTCATTTTCAATATAAGTGTAATCTAAATTACCGTGATATTTTTTTACAATTTTCAATATACTTTTTATACCAATTCCATGACCTTTTTTATCCTTTTTCGTTGTTATTGGCACCCCGTTTTGAAACAAAGGCTTGTTATTGATTGAATTAAGCATTTTTATGAAAATGTAATTTTCATTTCTATAATCGACTTCTATATTAATAAATTTATTTGGACATTTTTTTGTCGCTTCAAAAGCATTTTCAAATAAATTATCAAAAAGAGCTGTGATTTCGCTATCCTTTATAAATGAAAAATTTACATCTCTTATATCAGCACTGAATTCTATATTGTTATTGTAACATAATTGTGCATATCTGCTTACAATAACGTTTATTAATTTATTGTTACTATATTTCTTTATTTGTTTTATATCATATCCATCATATATTGAATCAATGTATTCAATTGCTTTGCTGTTATCATTTTGTAACAATAAACCTTTAATATTTCCAAGACACTTTTTTATATCATGTATTAGAATGTTTGAAGAGTCATATTGTTTTTCTAGTTCTATGTAATATTCTTCATTAATATGTAATTTTTGCTTTTCAAGTTCTAGTTCTGTATTTTTTATCAAAACATCAATTATTCTTTCGTGAATTATAAAAATAATTATGTTGGATATAAGCATTATTAAAGAAGAAAAAGTAAAAAGAAAATTAGTCGTTATGTTTACATTATAATTAAAAGATAAATAGGCATAGCTAGAAATTACTAATATTGAGGAAACCGGCATTAAGAAAAGTAATACGGAATATTTGTTAATAACACTTTTATATTTGTCCGCTTTTTTAGAAAATCTCGAAATAATATACGCTATGATGAAATATAGTATTTTTGTTGCAGCTGTTTCTAAGAAAATGATTAATTCATTATTTTTACATTCTAATAAATCTATTTCTAAGATTGAAGAAAACAAATACATGATTACAACTTCAGTTGTAATCATAATACCTTCAAGCAGGACAACATCAAATAGAGATTGTTTCAAAGTCGAACTAAAACAAATAAGTACAATAGATAAATTACATACAAAAAAACTAAGAAGATTTAAATAAGGACTGTTAAAAAGGTTTGTTGTATATTGAACAATAAAAGAAATAAAATAGCAAATAAAAATTATCCAAGTTTTTCTTTTGAATTCATATTTACTTTTGAAATATAAATATGAAATAAACTGTTCAAAAATAAATATGAATAAATAACAAATTGTGTTCATTTATTGCCTCCGATAAAACGAAAGAATGATTTTTTGAAACTGCTATATTTTCTTTGAGATATATAAACAGTAATTATTTCAGATTCATTCTTTCTAATATAAACAAAGGTTTTGTTGAAATCTATAACATTTTGAAGATTAACAAGAATTCCTTTATAAGAATATTCAAAACTTTCATATTGGTTAAGTATCGATAGCCATTCATCAGCTTTTTTATTAGTTCTAAATGTTCCTCGTTTTGTGTGTATTTGTGAACCGTATTTTAAATTTTCAAAATACAGTATATCTTTTGTTTTAATTTGATGTACCTCATCTTCAAATAGAACACTTAATGATTTGTTTAAATATTTATATTCAATGAGAGCATCGTTAAAATTTTCATAAAATCTATTTTTATCAATAGGTTTTGAGAGATATCTGAAAACATGAATTCGCATGGCATTATCAAGATAATTTTGAAATGAGGTTAAGACAATAACTATAACATCTGAATTAAGATCTTTTAATTTTTCGGATAGCTTTAAACCATTAACACCAGGCATTTCAATATCTACGATGGCAATATCATATAATTTGCTACTTGGAAAAATAAAATCCCCTCTGTTTTTTACATCAATATCAAATTTATTTTTGCTTTTCTGCTCTATATCTTTTAAAAGTTTATATACTTCATCAGTAATGCTTTCATTATCATCACACACAAGAATATTAATCAAAAAAATCCCCTCCGTCTAATATAATTATACATTAATCGGAAGGGCTTGTCATCAGTTATTTTGATTTATAACACATTGAATAATGTCGTTAACAAGTTTCAATTGGCTATCATTACATAATTTTAAATTATCAATTATAGATTGAGGTATGTCATTTGTTTTTATTGTGCCTAGTAAAAACATATCTGGGGTTGTATCCAGTTGTATACATATATTTGCAAATGTAGTTAAACTCGGTATTGAATGACCATTTTCAATATTTGATAAATAATTATTAGATAAGTCTGCTTTTTCTGCAAGTTCATTTTGTTTATATCCTAATTCATGTCGTCTTTGAGCAATTCTTTTACCCAAACACTTGAAGTCAATGTACATATTAATCACCTCGTTTTATACTAACAAGATTGATTAATATTGTTAACAAAGCACAAGTGTAAAATACACTTATAAAATAAAAGTTATTATATATTCGAAAATAAATACACTTATAATTAAATTTTATATTGTTTTTCAAATAAAATTATGCACTTTTTCTAAATCAAATATCACTTTAGACAATTTTAACAAAAATAATTTACAATGTGGTAATATTTTGTCAAGGAGTGATATATTATGAAAAAAATTAAAAAAATTATGAAAAAAATCTCACCAGCAATAGTCGGATGTTTAACGTTGGTTTTAACGATTAATGCTAATACTGCAAGTTGTTTTATTTTAAATGAGCCTAAAGAACCAAAAACTATTGAGAAATTCAAGTTTCATAAGTAATCATGGATAAATATTATCGAAGAATATCGTTGTTTCTTGTTAAAAACCATAATATTAGCAAAGAAGATAGTGAATTATATGAATATGCAATTAAAATAACAGTTCAAGGAATTCTTAATATTGGTAGTACTATTTTATTAGGTTGCTTGTTCGGAACTTTAAATGAATGCGTATGTTTATTTATGACTTTTTTTATTTTAAGAAAGTTGACTGGAGGTTTGCATGCCAGAAAATATATTAATTGTTTAATTAGTTCAACGATTTTAATTATTCTCTCAACTTTTGTTATTAGGTTTTTTGAAAACAATTTATTTTCAACTTTGTTTAAATGTACAGTAATTATCTTTTCAATTATCATTTGTATTTTTTCACCTATAGATAATCCAAATAAAAAATTGTTAGATAATGAAAAAAACATGTACAAAATCTTAACTATAATAACCTTGACTATATTAATAGCATGTATGGAATTTTCGATTAATCATAATTGGCTAGTATTAGGTTATTCAATCGGAATTGCAATTATTTTAGATTCATTTCTTTTAATTATTGCTAAATTAAAGAAAAAATAAATTAAACATCTGATCAAAATTCTAATTGATTTTAGGATATTAATGTTCAAATACTATTAGCACTTTGGGAGGTGAAAAAATGTTTAAAAAGCAGATTGATGATAATGCAGAGGTATTTGCATACATTGCTGGAGAAGGCGGTTCTGTGAATATTGCCGGATGTTCAGTAGCTTGGTAAATTTTTACTTTAACTTATTTTTGGAGGTGAAAAAATGTTTAAAAAACAGATTGATGATAATACAGATGTCTTTGCATACATTGCTGGAGAAGGTGGTTCAGTGAATATTGCTGGATGTTCAGTGGCTTGGTAAATTTTGCTTTAACTTATTTTTGGAGGTGAAAAAATGTTTAAAAAACAGATTAATGATAATATAGATGTATTTGCATATGTTGCTGGAGAAGGCGGTTCTGTGAATGTTGCTGGTTGTTCAGTAGCTTGGTAAGATCTATTAAATAAATTTATAAAAGTATGTTAGCAATTATATGTTAATAGTATTTGATATAAATGTTAATATTTGCTGATATACTTTTATAACTGGAGGATTGTAAATGGTTACTTCAAAATATAATGTAATAGTAGAGTATAAAGATAAACTCTTATTATATAATGCTTTAAATCACAGCTTTTCATATCTACATAATTGTAGTAATTCTAAAGATTTAATAAATGATTTTTTTAAAACTTCTATTGCTAAAGAAATGGGATATGTTCATGATGATTTTTACGATGAAGAAAAATCGTATTTAATGAAAATGCAAGACAAAAATGAAAGTCGGTTTTTAAACTTAATTATTTTGCCAACAATGCAATGTAATTTCAAGTGCCCTTATTGCTATGAAAATCAAAGAGATAAAATTATGCATAAAGAAACAGTTCAATCTATCGAAAATTTTATTTCTCTTCATTTACATGAATATTCAGGTTTACATATTGGTTGGTTTGGTGGAGAACCTTTATTAAAACTTGATATTATTGAAACGATTAATAAAAAAGCACAAGAAATTTCTAATAAATTAGGTAAAGTATTCTTTTCATCAATTACTACTAATGGATATTTATTGTCAAAAGATACTTTTGAAAGGTTATTAGAATTGAACGTTAAAAGTTTTACGGTCACATTGGATGGTACCAAAGAATATCACAACAAATATAGAATATTATATGATAATACCGGAACTTATGATTTATTACTTAATAACATAGTTGATATAAGTAGAACTAAACGTAATTTTACTTTTAATATAAGAATGAATGTTAATAAAGATAATTATAGCAATTTGGATAACTTTATTAATGAAATGTATAAATACTTTGGTTCTGATAAGAGATTCGATATATCTCTAGTGCTGACATCTGATTGGGGCGGAGATACAGTTAATCAAATGAAAGATGATTTGCTTAGCTCTTCAGAGTGTTTATATGATATTGCAATTAAGAACAAAGATAAATTTAGATTTAAAAATTTATTTAAAATTATAGAAGGAGAAAGTTGTAGTTTTGTTAACAGACATAGTTATGTTATAGATACGAATGGCAATTTATTGAAATGTACAGTACACTTTAATCACGAAAAAGTAAATGTTGGAAAAATACTACCGACAGGTCATCTAAAAATTAATTATAGTAATTTAGCGTACTGGAATTTACATAATAATTCTCTTGGTACATGCGAAAATTGTAAAATTTCATTATGTTGTAAAGGGAATTTTTGTCCGGCATCAGATAATTATAAAAAGAGTTGTGGTTATACTAATGACCGACTTAATAAAATGATAATTGCAAAATATGAATTGGATAAAAATAGTTTTTATTGTGTAGATAAAAAATAGATTAATAATTATTTATTAGAGAAAGGGATAAAAAATGATTAGAGAAAAAATAATTGAAATACTTAACACCATGGGATTACAGATAACTGAATATAAAAATGATGAGTTAATAAAGGAGTATATTCATGATTCGTTAGCATTAGTTTCATTCATGGTTTTTATAGAAGATAAATTCGATATAGAAATTGAGGAAAAATATTTTAGTAAAGATTTTTATGAAACAAAATTTGAAGAATTGGAAAATATTATTAAAGAATCAATAGCAAAAAAGAAACAAGGAGAATAAATGATGAAAAAAGTTTTTTTGTTAGATACAGGTGTTAATTTAACTCAACTTAATAATGCAGAGCAAGTAAATACATATTGCGTTCAAGACAAATTAGTAGTTAAGGACATATCATCTAACGATAAACTTGGACACGGAACAGCAATTGCAAACACTTTACTTAAAAACAATATAAAACTCAATGTAATAAAAATTTTTGATGAAGATTATACTTGTAAAGTTGAAAAATTAATAGCAGGATTAGAGTTTATTTATCAAATGGAAGATATTTATTTGGTCCATTTAAGCTTAGGTATTCGAAGGTATAATCGTGAATTAGAAAACATATGCAGAAAACTATTTGAAAAGGGAATCATTTTAGTGGCAGCGTGTGATAATGGTATGGTAATGTCTTATCCAGCTGCGTTTAATTTTGTTATTAGTGTTGCACCTTCTTATAGGTGTATTTCTACGGAACAATTCGTCTTTGTTAAAAATAGTCCTATTAATTTAAAAGCCAAAGCTGGTGGCCAAGAGATTTTTATAAATAATGGTGAGAAAAAGCTGATCCAAACCGGAGCGAGCTTCGCAGCAGCGCATGTTTCATCAAAGATACTTTCGTGGAATGAAAACCTTGATAAAGATAAAATATTAAATAAGTTTGAAAAAATTGCAGTTTATAAATATGAATTTGCTGAAATAGTAAAAGACAAAGAATTATTTAACATTGAGACAGCTGTAATATTCCCCTTTAACAAAGAAAATCATTCATTAGTTAGATTTGATGGCTTGCTTGATTTCAAGATTAAGGATGTCTTTGACATTAAATTTTCAAGTCAAGTTGGCAAATCAGTTAAATCGTTCTATGGTAATGAATATATAATTAAGGATATAAAAAATTGTGATTGGAATTCTTTTGACACTTTTATATTAGGTCATGTCGATGAATTAAGTGTCATATATAAAAAGGATTTAAAATCAGAAATAGTAGATTTATGTAATAAGTTTAATAAAAAGTTATATATGTTTGATGACTTTAATTTAAAAGAAGAAAACTTTGAAGGAATCAATAATACCATGAATGTATATTATCCTAGAAATCGAATTCAGAATTTTTCCAATAAATTTGGATGGTATTACCAACATTCTACTCCAATTATTGCTGTTTTAGGTACATCCAAAAAACAAGGTAAATTCACTTTACAATTACAGTTAAGAAAAATGTTTTTAGAAAAAGGAATTAGCCTTGGGCAATTAGGAACAGAACCTTCATCATTATTATTTGGGATGGATGAAATGTTCACTTTTGGATATTTTTCTAATAATAATGGAACAATTGATTCTATTACAGAATGTTTAAATCAAAAACTTCATAATATAGATATATTAAACAAAGATATTATTGTTACAGGTTCTCAATCTGCTTTTTTGCCATATAATTCGCATAACAGTAATATCGTTAATTTTTTACAATTCTCGTTTCTTTATGCTGTAATTCCAGATGGTGTTATTTTGGCAATAAATCCATATGATGAGTTTGAATATATAACAAGAACAATTAATTCTATTTGGAATATGACAAAAAGTAAAGTTTTTATGCTAGCAATTTATCCTTTTGACATAACTTATGATAGAATAATTGATTCTCAAAAAAAGAAATTGACAAAAAGTGAACTTGATATATTAATTAATCGATTTGAAGAATATTTTAATATACCAACAATAGTTATAGGTGAAAGCGAATATGAAGAGAAACTTTTTAGAGAAATATGTGGATTTTTTAATTAGTATATAAGGATAAAATATGTTTAATACTTGGAATTTAAGATACGATGCGTGTTTTGAAACGCTTATAGCTCCTGGATTATTATGGGTTCCTATGAATAGTTTAGGAAAATGTAAATACACTAAATCAGAATTAAAAAAAATCATGAATTCATTACCAGAAAATTCAAATAAATTAACTAGTCTATATGAAATTGTTGCTGGCTTTCAAATTATGGATTTTGAAGAGAAAACAACAAATGTTTTAGTTGATTATAATGATCTGCAACTTGAAATATATGAGTCTCCAGAGAAAGCAATAAAAAAAAGACATGGTGTATGTTCTGGTATTGCATCATGGCTTAATTATTTCTTGAATAAGATGTTTGAACAATCTGGATATATTTTTATTATGCGGAGTACACTATCCGGTCATATAATTAATTACTTTTTTCATGAAGGATTTTATTATATTATTGATTTAAATCTCATGTTGCAAAAGTATCAAAATGATATACCTGTAGAAAATGGAGATTTTTCATCATTTTGTAACAATAAGTTTTTTACAGGATGTTTGTTTAAAACTAAAGATCTAAAATATTTTATAAACTTTTATGAAGCATATACAACAATTGCAAATGTAAGTTTTTTATTTTTTAAAATAGATGATTATACATTGCCACCAATGACTAAAACTTATACAGATAAACAAATCACTTTGTTTATCAAAAGAAATGAACCCTTAGAATTATTAAATACGAAAGTTGATAATTTATTTGAAATAAAATATATTAGATGAAAATTAATATTGTAGGAGGTACATAATGAAATCCAAATTTGATAATTATAAATATATGTATCTTAATTTATGGAAATGGAATAAAAATTGTTACTTTTTATGTATTGTTAGAAGTTTTTTGTTGGTTATATTACCATTATGTGTTGCTTTAATACCTAAAATTATAATTGATTTAATAATCTATAATGTTCCTATAAATCAATTTATTTATATTATAGTTTTTTTATCATTATTTATATGTTTTTTTTCATGGATTGAACCTTATATTAAGGAAAAATTAGTTGCAGTTACAGAAAATACGAGAGTAAAATACCGAATTGCAGCTTTTGAGAAGTTACTTAATATGGATTATAAATGCTTAGAATCAAATGAAGAACAACAAAAATATGAAAAGGCTAAGATGTTTATTTATTCTGGAAAATATATGCCATTATTAGATTTTTTGGACATAAATACCACTTTTCTTTCTAGTCTTTTAGGAATAATATTGTATACATTTATTATAACTTCAATTAATCCGGTACTAATTATATTTATATTAATAATTTGTATTTTAGAATATTTTTTATCATTATATTTGAAAAAATTCGAATTTAAAATAATCGATAAAGAAATAGGCATATATACTAAATTTGATTATTTGTATAGAATATCGGTTGATGATAAATATGGTAAAGATATTAGATTGTTTTCAGCACAAAAATATTTTACTGCTATTGTAGATGATTTGCTTAAGATACATAGTAAAATGATGACATATATAACCAAAAAAACAATAAGTTATACAACAGTAGAAGGCTTGTTAGCATTGGTTCGAGATTGTGTTATATATTTTTTCTTGATTTTGGCAGTGATTAGAAATAAAATAGAAATTTCTGATTTTATATTTTTATTTGGAATAACCACAGGATTTACTGGTTGGATTTCTGCACTATCCCTACAAATGATTAATTTTTATGAAATAAATAAACAATGTGCATACTACAGGGATTTTGTTTCAATAAAACAAGAAGATAATTCAATAAAAGATGGAATTATCTTAGATACAATTAATAAAATTGAATTTAAAAATGTATTTTTTTCATACGACGAGGCAAACTACATCCTTAATAATATTAGTTTTGTTATAAATTCTAATGAGAGTGTGGCATTGGTGGGTTGTAACGGTGCAGGAAAAACAACTATTATTAAACTCTTATGCGGATTTTATAAGCCCCAAAAAGGTAATATATATATAAATGGTATTGATATAAATCAAATAAAAAAAGATAGTTTATTGAGAATGATTAGTGCTGTCTTTCAAGATTTTTCATTTATACCAATGGACATACGTAGCAATATTGCCATGGAAGATTCGCAAGGTATAGATAGTAAACGTTTGTTAAGTGTTTCAAAACAAGCTGGAATTTATGATAGAATAATTCAATTGGATAATACATTTAATACACAAATGATTAAGCAAGTTTATGAAAATGCTGTTGACTTTTCAGGAGGAGAAAAGCAAAAACTATTATTAGCTAGAGCATTATATAAAAAATCTGATTTATTAATTCTTGATGAGCCAACATCTGCATTGGATCCTATTGCAGAATCTAAAATTTATGAAGAGTATAAAAACATGATGAATAATAAAATCTCTATTTTTGTATCACATAGATTAGCATCAACACAATTTTGCAATAAGATTTTATTTTTAAAGGATGGTTGTATATCTGAGTCAGGAACACATATTGAATTATTAAACAATAAAAGCGACTATTGGAAAATGTTTATGACACAAAGTTACTATTATAAAAAAGAAAGGAATGCAGATGAATAATGTTTTTGTTAAATCAATAAAATTGTTGAAGTCAATCAATAATAATGTTTTTTTCATTGTTTTATTATCAAATGTAATAAAGGCTTTGTATCCTTTTATAAATATATATTTGATATATAAAACAATAGCATTGTTATCAAGCAAAGCAAGTACAAAAATAATTATTACATATATTATCTCGCTTACAACCTTGAATGCAGTATTCGCAATTTTAAATAAAGTTTTGGCGCAGTATTTATGGTCTAATATAAATAATAAAGTTTACTTATATGAAAAAAGTTCTATAATTAATAAATTAATGGAGGTTGATTACAAATTATTAGAAAACAGTGAATTTATGAATACAGTGAAAAAGTATTCGGACGATTTGAATAATTCGGGAAGCGTTTTTATTTCTTTGCTGTTTATGTTGTCATCACTAATTTCGGGAATTATATCAATAATTGTATCAGCAATTATAATTGCTCCTTTCATAAAATTAATTAGTTTTGATTTTAACAAGACAACTAAATTTCAAATTATTCTTTTAGCATCTTTAGTTATTGGAATTAGTCTAATATTGGCTTTTAGTCTAGTATTAAACAAAAAAAGTTTTAATTTACAAATGGAATTTTTAAATAAAAATAAAATGCTTAGTTATTATTCACAACTATGTTCTGATTATAAAAAAGGAAAAGATATTAGAATTTATCAATGTGAAAATTTACTTATAACTCATGCAACTCAAGAACTTTTATTTTCAGGTACTAAAATAAATGATAAAATTGGTAAATATAAAGGTATTAATGCTGCTATTAGTGCCTTAATTGGGAGTTTAATTTGTTGTGCAGTTTATCTGTTATTAGGAATTAGTGCCATGGAAGGTTTATTATCTATTGCATTATTAGTTAAATATACTAGTGCTTTTATGCAGATTATTGAAGGTCTAAAAGCTCTTTCAACTTCAATAGGAATTATGGCATATATTGTCCCAAAACAAAAAATGTATTACAGTATAATAGACTATCCTGTAACAGAAACGAATAATGGTATTGATGTTCCGGAAAAAATTAGTACAATTGAATTTAAAAATGTTTCGTTTAGTTATCCAAAAAGTTCCCAAAATGCTTTGAATGATATTTCAATTAAAATTAATGGTGGTGAGACAATTGCTTTTGTAGGAGAAAATGGATCAGGGAAATCAACTTTTATTAAATTGTTATGTGGATTATATGATGATTATAAAGGAAAAATAATCATAAACGATATTCCAATTAATAATTTTAATAAAAAACAATTTTATGATGTTTTTTCAGTGACATCTCAAGATTTCAGCGTTTTTTCACTGCCTGTTTGTGAAAATATAGCTTTTTCAAAAAAATATGATATTAATAAAATGAAATTTTGTCTTAAGGAAGTAGAAGTGTTAGACCGAATTGAAGAAATGAAATATAAGGAAAAAACATATTTGTATCATGATTGTGATGAAGAAGGTGTTGAAATTTCAGGTGGTGAGGCACAAAAGTTAGCATTAGCACGCTGCTTATATAAAGATTCCAAAATAATTATTTTAGATGAACCAACTTCTGCATTAGATCCTATTTCAGAAGCTAATGTTTATAAAAAATTAAATAATTATATTAAAACAAATAAAAAAACAGCTATTTTAATATCACATAGGTTATCCTCATGTTTCTTTTGTGATAAAATTGCCGTATTTGATAAAGGAAAAATTATAGAGTTTGGTTCTCACGATGATTTGATTAATAATAAAAATAGTAAATATTATGAGTTATGGAGTTCACAAGCACAATATTATACATAAGGATAAATAATTATGAATGACAATAAGATTTCAGTAATAATACCAATATATAATACTAGTTTATATTTGGAAAAATGTATATTAAGTATAATTGAACAAACTTATACTAATCTAGAAATAATCTTGGTAAATGATGGTTCTGCTGATAATAGCTTGGAAATTTGTTATAAATATTCAAAGTTAGACAAGCGAATAAGGGTATTGAATAAAGAGCATACCGGATTATCCGATTCTAGAAATTTTGGATTAAGAAATTCTAATGGAAATTACATCAGTTTTATTGATTCAGATGATTATATTTCTAAAGATATGTATAAAAACATGATGAATATAATTAAAAAATATAATCCCGATATGATAGAATGTTCAATGAATATCATTTATGAAGAAAGTAATAAAATTAATGAATTAAAGTTAAATGAACCAACAGAAATCAAAGTTTTTGATAATGCTACCGGAATGAAAGAATTCCTTTTAAAGCGAATTCAACCTTCCTGTTGTAATAAATTGTTTAGAAAAAGTTTGATTGGAGAAAGTATATTTCATTCAGTAAATAGATTAGAAGAATATTGCTTTACTTGGGAAATGCTTGAAAAATCGAGTAAATACATCTTTTTACCGAATAAGTATTATTATTATCATTATTTAAGACAAGACTCAATAACAAAATCTGATAATAATAAATCCATAATGAATTATATAGAATTTTGCAAGTATTTGGAAATCCATAATTCTATTTATTACCCATATCTTAACAAAGAGTCACAATTTTATAGTTATATAACTTGCATTAATACTTTAAAATTATTGACGGGTGATTTGTTAAATAATTGTACAAATGGAGATTCATCTAAAATTAGATCCTTTACAAAATATTTGTTAAAAATGAAAAATCATTATGAAATTATTAATAATGATTATATAAAAAATATTCAAGGAGTCTAGAAAATGGTATTAAGTGGATACTACTTGTTACAAGGAGAAGAAATAGTCAAATTTTATAGAGAGCCTTTTGTAGACTATTATATATGCGAAATAATCGGATGCGGATATTTTGAATTTGAGAGTAACAGAATTGATGAATTTAAAGAATTTTTATCAGAAAACAATTATATAATGAGTGGAAAAAATTTTTATGAGTATAAAAACGGGCAATTGCTGTTTGTTTTAAAATCATCAAAATCCGCAAAACAAAAGTATTCATATTATAAAAAAGCATACTCCAAGATAAATAAAAATAATGAAAAATTTTCCAATGCAGATAATTCTATTATACCCATCGGTAAAAATTCAATTTGCGGATTTCGCCGTTATAGGTTCTGCAATAAATTTGATTATACATTACCATATTGTTTGCGTGTTCCCAATAATATGAATACATCATCAAAAATGCCGTTATATATCTTTTTACACGGTTATAATTGTGGAAGTGAAAATGCAGTTCTGCCACTAATACAAGCCAAAAATTTTTATAAAAGATTAAACAAATTAAATTCTATAGTGCTTATTCCGTCATTACCAAAATCAATTGGTTTTCCGACTGATATTTCTGGAAAGGTTCCTTTTGCTGGAAGAGATTCTTTTGATGGTATACTTACTGCTCTATTGCATTATTTAATTAATGTTTATCCTATAGATCAAGAAAAAATTCACATTATTGGGGTTTCTAACGGTGCAATGGGAGTATATACTCAAATTTATCTTCATCCAAATAGATATGCTTCTGCAATTTCAATTATGGGAAGTATAAATTTTAATAATTTAAATGATGTTAATAAATTAAAAACAACTCCTTTGTGGATTGCACATAGTGAAGATGATAAAAATGTATCAATAGATAATGATCTGAATGGCTTTTCGGGTTCTGACATAATCTTTGAGATGCTTAAGGGAAAAGAGAATAAGTTAATAAAGTATTCAAGGTATGAAAAAGGAGGACACAGAATTGCAAATAAATTTTTCAAAGAAAAAGATTGGGTAAAATGGACATTGGAAAATACACGAGATGATTTTATTATATAAATACCATTAAGGAGATATTATATGGTCTTACCAATATGCGAAAATGTAAGTTCAAAAACTGTAAATTATTTATCACTACCATTGAGTATTATAGAATCAGCAGATGATTCTACATATAATTTTATATTTTCAAAAATCTTAAGTATATATGCAAAGAAAAGAAATATATTACTTAAAAATGAAAATTCATTATTGGTTCCTCATTGTTTACCATTTGCTTTTTGGAAAATTTTTCATTTTAGAATTAAGTTATTACATAATGAAAAGAATATAAAGGATTTGATTGTAAATTCTTTAAACGAGAAAAAATATGTTTATCTTTGTGTGAATGAAGAATATATTCCGCAAAGGCCTACATATAAAAAAGCATATTTTTATCATGAATTATTGATATATGGTTATGAAGAAAATACTGACAAGTTTTATACTATTGCATTTAATGAAAATTTAAGTTACGTTTCTCAAATGATTGACAGTAGAGATATAATTAATGCTTATAAAACAAATAAACTGAGGCGGTTTTCTTTTTATAATATATGGATAAGGGATAAATATGATTTCACTACATTAAATAAAAAATTAGTAAAAATAAAAATATTTTTTTATTTCCACCCGATTAAGCGTAATTATGGTTATAGAGCATATGATTGTTTATGTTATCAATTAAAAAAGAATTACAGAAAAAAACCATTAGATATTAGAAGTTTTAGGACAATGGTAGATAGAAGTTTAGTTTTTTCTAAAATTAAATTAATAATTCCAAACTTATCTAAGGATATTGATGATCTAATAGATGAAAATGTGTTAAAAAGCAAACTACTTATGAAAAATGCAATAAAATATTGTTTAACCCAAAACGAAAAGATAGAGCCGTTTTTAATTGATGAAATAAAAAATTATTCAAATAATGAACAAAAAATTTTAAGATTTATAAAGAATAATCTATAAAATTAAAATATGTATAGGTCGTAATTTAGTTAAATATTAGACATTATTTTTATATAATAAGTTGATGTCGCACAAGAATTAACAAAAAATATAATTGTTATTGTGAAAATAATTGTCGAAAAATATTTTACAATATGAAATGTCCCGAGTGCGTTAAAGAGATGAGAAACGGTTATTTGTTTTGCAGTAAAGACGGTGCTTTTAGCTTTGTACATAAGGTGCTGGGTGTATTCAAGAATGCAAAAAAGGCAGGCGGATTTGCCAAAATTACAGAAGTTTAACTGAGTCACAGAATCAATATTGCCGCTTCAATTTGCGAGGATTACAAAACTGTAATTTTAAAATATTGATACAATAGTTTCAAATGATAAAGGATAGTCAAGTTAACAGCTTGGCTATCCTTTTCTTTTTTACACATCAGTTCGTTGCGGATTGGCTTTCAACTTGTTGGGATTTGGTTACTGCATATTGAGCCATTCTCATTCGGTTCTGCTCGAATACTTCATCTACCATATGTGTATAGATTTTTGCGGTTACCGATATGTCAGAGTGCCCCATCCATTCTTTTGCCACATTGATTGGCACTCCGGCTGCCTGACAATCGGTGCAGAAAGTGTGTCGAAGTAGGTATGGCTCAAAGTCGGGTGCTATGATTGAGTTCTTTACTTGATTGCGATATAAGTGAGCTCCGTTTGCTAAGTCCATTTCCTTTACGAAGTTTTTCCAGCTTTGATAGAAGGCATTGTCATCCATTCGTGTGTGCTTTTCATACTTTACGAATACATATTCGTTGTTGAGTTCTTTTGCTTTATGTTCCTTTAATGCATCTAAAAGTACAGGCGGAATTGGTATCTTTCGTCCTGTTCCTGCTTCCGTTTTGGATTTGCCGACTGTCAGAATTGCGTTTTCAAAGTCTATCCAATCCCATTTCATTCTTCGGATTTCTATCGGTCGAAGTCCGCAGCATAACATTGTAAGCACCATTGTTCCGGCATAGTGTTTAGGTATGGTTTCAAGTATCATTCGGCGTTCATCATCAGTTATTGGTCTGTGCTTGTTCTCGTACACAGTCGGCAGGACAATGTCCTTTGCCACATTGGTTTTGATGAGTTCCTGCTTTTCAGCCTTTGTAAGTATACGCCTTAACACCATGCGTACCTTTGATGCAAATGTCTTACTCCATCCTGCATATTCGTTTATGAATCTTTGGCAGTCATCCTCGGTTAAGTTGCATAACTTTATCGAACCGAGATGTTCAATGATGTGGTTGTAGACGATGTTTTTGTACATGTATTTGTTCTTTTGCGTGCAATTTGCTTTTTCAATGTTAAGGTGATACCAGTTATCTGCATAGTCTTTTAATTTCATTTCAGAGAAGACACCGCCACTCTTTTTCTTTTCTTGGAGTTGATAATATTCCTTAATCATATCATCAAGTTTCTTTCGGCAATCCTTTTCACTCGTCTTTGATCGAGCAGTCAATACATCGTATTTGCCATCTTCATTTTTAATTCTTTTTGTCATTCGGTAGCCGATTTGGTTACCGTTTTTGTCGTATAATTCGTACATAATTTACCTCCGTATAGTAATTTCTTTGCCCTTTGGCAACACCAACACTACCACACAGTTTTGCAAATAGCCAGACCAATACCTGACAAAAAAGAGACACATTTTTTGTGAGATTTTGACCTGTATGCCGAGTTAAATTTATATATTTCATCAAGAATTGTAGAGATAATTCAGAACATCTTTGATGAAATATAACTTAACTCTGCTGTCACAGGCTGCAGGAATGTTCTCGCAGAACTCTGCAACCTTGTCTTTGCATAACCCGGTAATGATTCCGATTTCTTTTTTATTGAACATATATTGTCCTTTTTCACGGCAAATAAAGCTCGCCATTTGCTCAATTTCCGCTTTCGTTTTGTTCATCATACGCACTCCTTTCTGTGAATACTCAAAAACCTTGATTTTCTGCGAAAAACACCCCTAACTGCATACGAATTTGGAATCATACGCAAAAGTATTACGAATCGAAAAGCCGACAGGCTTTGCCGGACGGCGTTTTCGGGCATTTCAATGTCCGAAAATCATACCCCTTTATCCTGCTTTAAAATCGACGGCTTGAAATCCGCCTCAAAATCGATCCAAAAGCCGCAGATTTTCATTAAAAAATCATCGTTTTTTTCATTCACTTTTTTCATTCCGGGCTTTTATATTGTTTATGCATCAAAAATGCAAAAGTAGAAAGCAAAATCAAATCAACCGATGCACAGTATAAATATTTGAATTTTTTTTACCATTGACCGAGCAGTGTTCTACATCAATCAAGCATTGATCCTCAAGAGATTTTATTGCTCGTCTTACACTTTCATAACTCATATTGCATTGCTCAGCCATTCTTTTTATTGACCAATAACTTTTTCCTTTTTTATCTTTTTTGGAAACCAAAAAACAATAGACCATAAAGTCACGACTGTTCAATTTATATTTTTCAAAAAAGTCATTTGGCATAATCCAAAATCTTCCGCTTGGAATTTTTTGATATAGCATTTTTCATTCCCCTTTCTAAAAATAAAAATAAAAAACCTATACGCATCTCAAAATAAAAATGCATATAGGTTCATCATAGTTTTATTGAATTTTCTCTCCGTTTTCATATTAGCAAATTCATAATTTTCTGTCAAGACCCCTTGCAGATGAAAAAATAACTTGAATTCAAATTCAAACAGAGTTAACATCACCACAACTAAAAACGAAAGGTGGTGAGGATATGAAAGAGATGACCGAACTTAAAATGGTATATGAGCTTGTGATTTCGAGAGCTAACCCTCTTGACAATCCAAGATATGAATTACTTAACCATGTTCAACGAAAAATGAAGGACGAAATTTTAGGTGTCATCAGACAGACCAATCCAAATTATCCCGAAATGGATTATGACGATGATGTGTTTAAGTATATCGTGCAGTTCAATGATGAGTATTGCATTGATGCATTTGCTAAAGGAATTGCGTTCGCTTTGAACTTCAAAGAGCAAGCCGAAAGATTTATGAATAAAAAATATGATTATTAAAAAAAGGAACTCACTTCAAATCGAAGTGAGTTCAAAAATCGGGTTCAATAATATCACCATGATTGATATAAAATCTGCATACAGCGGCTACAAATGCGTCAAATTTGCAGAAACATCATCAACTCGTCTTGTTATTTAACTCACTTAGAAAACAGTCAACAATTGGTACACAAGGTGGTATTAAACAATAAAATGCTATTATTTATAATTTTGCATAAAAGAGCATAATCATATCATAAAATCAGGAACTATATTTGCATTTATTTGTTTTGATAAACAACTTTATTTTGTTATTTTAAAACACAACACTTTTTATTTATCAATTTATATACCTACTATCTACTATTGTTTAACTTGGTAGTAAAATTAGTGTTTTTATACTATAGTCTGTTTTAACGATTCACATAAAGTCCAAAAAATCGACCACAAAAACTGAAATTCCCGCATTTTTGCAACAAATTGTATCCAAAATTTAAAAAAATCTTGATTTATTTTCCTTCAAATGTTAATATACTAATAAAGGAGGGAAAAAAATGTTTTCTTATGTAGAGGCACATAATTTTTTATCTTTTGGAAATGTTAGTTTTGATTTAAGAGCAACAAAAACTAGAGCAAAGGATTTCGTAGCATTATATGGTGAAAACGGAAGTGGAAAAACCAATATCGTTACTCTATTCTATTTGTTAAGTAAAAGTCTGCATTCTCTTCAGTCTATTAAAGACGACGAAGAGTTTTCCGAATTAATTAATGCTTCAAAAAACAACATTCCTGTAGATGTTATTGAAGAAGTAATAAGAATGAGACGATTTGATAGTTTTCTTGCCTCATGCAGAACAATTGATTCCAAAGAACCTACAACAATAAAATACGGCTTTCTGATTAATGAAATTGAGGGTTATTATGAAATCGGTTTTACAGATCATCTTGTTTCAGAAAAACTGTATTATTTGGGAGATAAAAGCAGGACAACGTTATATTCTATTTCCGAAAACAGCGAAAATATCGACTGTAACTTTTCTCCTGCCTTCATTCACGATTTACAGTATAAAAAAGAGTTAAAAGAGGCTGTTAATAAGTATTGGGGAAAACATACACTTTTTGCTATTATTGACAACGAGTTTTCGCAAAAGAACAAAAAATATATATTTGAACAAATCAATTCTCATTATTTTGATGTTGCACGACTTTTCAGTAAACTAACAATTGTTTGTAGAACTTCAATTCATTCTGCAAAAGGAACAACAGTAAAAAGATTTAATTCTGTATTAAACGACCTTGCTTTTGGAGAAATAGAAGAAAAAGAACTTTATAAGATTAAACTAACCGAATCCATTTTAAATGACTTTTTCACACAAGCATATGCAGACATCAAAAAGGTCAATTATAAACTTACCGAGAATAAGAATAAAATCACTTATTCTTTGCAGTTTCACAAAATGATCGCCGGAAATATTCGTATTATTGATTATAGGCACGAATCCGCAGGAACACAAAGTGTTTTGTCAATTTTTGAAGCTCTAATAGGTGCAGTATTTGATGGAATTATAATATATGATGAAATAGATGACGGTATCCATGATTTACTATTAAACTGTATACTCGAATCATTATTCCCACATATTACAGGACAATTAATAATCACAACACATAACACGCTGCTGCTAGAGAGAATCTCTCCAAGCCATGCTTATGTAATTAACACAGATTATACTGGAGAAAAAGAAATAGATTGTTTAAGTGATTTTGGAATTAAAGAAAATGATAATCATAATGCAAGATTAATGTATCTTAAAGGTGCTTTTGGCGGAACCCCCTTTGTAGATTATATTGATTTTTCCAAAATTATTCATGAGCTAAAAGAAAGTAAGAAAGGAAACGCCCATGAATAATAGAAAAAAGAAGTATAAAAAGCTAAAAAGAACAATCGGGATAGTTATATGTCATGGTAAAACAGAATATCTTATGATTCGATATATTGTTTCAAATCTTCATTTGAAAATGGAAAAGGATGCTCATGATCA
>ENA-ORNG01001135-ORNG01001135.1-human-gut-metagenome-genome-assembly--contig:-NODE-1135-length-20135-cov-15.939691_pt1 | contig 20135 bp, 16 predicted proteins | sample MGYA00242113_ERZ509018 | MGnify/ENA primary metagenome ERZ509018 (study PRJEB26280, sample SAMEA2338711) | human gut metagenome | biome: human gut; feature: human-associated habitat; material: faeces... | reverse complement strand
CTGTCCCGTGTTTCTGGCCAATGTGACCTTTGAGCCGGGCTGCCGGAACAACTGGCACATCCACCACGCGAGCAGGGGCGGCGGACAGCTGCTGATCTGCACGGCCGGAGAGGGCTGGTATCAGGAAGCGGGCAAGCCTGCCGTAAGCCTGACGCCCGGCATGGTTATCACCATCCCGGCGGAGGTCAAGCACTGGCACGGCGCCAAGCGGGACAGCTGGTTCAGCCACATCGCCGTCGAGATGCCCGGTGAGGCCTGCTCCAACGAGTGGTGCGAGCCGGTGAGCGACGCGGAATACGAAGCACTCTGAGCGGCCCCCGGCCGGGGAATCGCAAGGCACGGACAGTCCAAAGACTGTCCGTGTCTTGCTTTGCAGCAGCTCCGCCGGAATCCTTCCCGCCGGGGCGGAACGGGGGGCTGCACCGGATCCGGCTGCTGGCGGGCATCGGCCTCAGGCGTCCCTGCGGCGGCAGAAAGCGGAGACCAGATCCACCAGCCAGGACAAGGCGATCATGCCCAGCGCCAGAGTGCTGACATCATGCCAGGCGTATTGGTTCAGGGCCAGGATCAGCGGCGCGCCGATTCCGCCCGCACCGGCCAGGCCAAGGGCGGAGGCCTCGCGGATATTGACGTCAAACCGATAGAGCCAGGCGGAGAAGAACTGAGGCACCAGCTGCGGCAGAGCCGCGTGGCGGACGCAGGACAGCTTCGGCGTCCCCATGGCCTCCAGAGCGTGATACGCCCGAAAATCCAAGGTGTCGATGGCCTCTGTGAAGCGCTTGCAGAGAAGTCCCACGCTGCACACTGCCAGGGTCAGCACTCCGGTAAAGGAGCCGGGGCCGCAGACGCGGATGAAGATCAGTCCATAGATCAGGAAGGGAACGGACCGGATGGCGGTCACCAGTGTCCGGAACAGCCAGGCGGCGGGGGCCGGAAAAAAGCGGCTGCTGCCGAGAAACGCCAGAGGAACGGAAAAGACGGCGCCGACGCAGGTCCCCACCAGCGCGATGGCGACGGTCTCCAGCAGGAGATAGGCAAGTCCGCTGCTGTCCAGGCGGAAAAACAGCTCCCAGTTCGGATGCAGGAGGCCGGTGAAGAGCGTCTTCACCATCTGCATGCTTGTGCGGGACAGGTCGGGCGGCGGAAGCGTGACCGTGCAGAACAATACCAGCGCGGCCGCCGCGCCCGCCAGCAGCCGGCGCCCCTGCCGGCCCAGGGTCCGCTCCTGCTGCACCAGACGGGTGAGCCATGTGCTGAGATGCTCCATGAGATAGACCACGGCGAAGAGGAGCAGCAGGATCGTCCCCACCTTGTCGTACTCCCGCCAGGAGACCTTTTCATTGAGCAGCAGGCCGATTCCGCCTGCGCCCACATAGCCCAGGATGGCGCTGTGCCGCACATTGCCCTCCAGCAGATAGAGGGCGTTGGTGAGATAGGCCGGCAGGATCTCCGGTAAGGTGGAGCGGAAGAACGCCTGGGCTGAGGCGGCGCCCATAGCCCGCAGGGCCAGATAGGGACCCTGGGGCGCGCTCTCGATGTCCTCATAGGTCAGGCGGGTCATGATGGCAAAGGTGTAGACCGTGATGGCGGCCGTTCCGGCAAAGGAGCCGATGCCCAGAAAGAATGTGGCCAGCAGGGCCAGGATCAGGGCCGGGAAGGAGCGGAGCACCTGGATGCAGAAGCGGACCGCCTTCTTGACCGGCCCGGGTCCCGGCAGGGAGGCGGCGCAGGCCATGGCGGCCGGGATGGACAGCACCGCGCCCAGAAACGTCCCGGTAATGGACATCTGGATCGTGGCCCACAGCAGGGGCAGGACCTTCCCGAGGAATCCCCAGTCCGGCGGAAACATCTTTGCGGCGATGTCCGTCAGGTGGTCGCGCCGGCTCCACATCAGGGACAGGTCGCATCCGGTGAACCAGGCGGCTCCCAGGAACAGCAGCACAAAAGCGGCCGCAGCAAGGCAGCGGATACGTCTTTGTTTCATACGGCCGCCGCCTCGCCGTAAATATCCCGCAGGACGGCCTCCGTCACATCCCCGGGGGCGCCGTCAAAGACAACGCGTCCCCGGTTCATGCCGACGATATGGGTGGAGAACTCCAGGGACAGGTCCAGATTGTGGCTGTTCATCAGGATGCTGACACCGCGTTGGCGCTGAATGTCCCGGAGCAGGCACAGGATTTGCCGCCCGGTGACGGGGTCCAGGGACGCCACCGGCTCGTCCGCCAGCAGGATGGAGGGGTTCCGCATCAGGGCGCGGGCGATGGCCACCCGCTGCTTCTGCCCGCCGGAGAGGTTTTTCACCGGCTCCTCCAGCTTGTCCGCCAGCCCGACCTCTCGCAGGATCGCGGCGGCCTGTTCGGACCGCTCCCGTCCGAACGCCCCCAGCAGGGAGGCGGCCAGGGACATGTCCGGCAGGCAGGCGTTCAGCACGTTCTGGATGGCGGACAGGTTCTCCACCAGGCAGAAATCCTGATAGATGGTGCCGATCCCCTGCTGGAGCGCCCGCTTTTCCCGGCCTCGGGCGGCTTCAAAGTGCGTCCCGCCATAGAGGACTTCACCGCCGCTGCACAGCTCCGTTCCATTCAGGATGCGGAACAGGGTGGTTTTCCCGGCGCCGGACGGGCCGATGACCGAGAGAAACTCGCCGTCGCCCAGGGTGAAGCTGACATCCCGCAGCACCTCGCCGGAACGCTGAAATTGTTTGCGGATATGGATCGCCTGCAGCATGAAATCCCTCCTGAAGATGGTCACGCTTCCATAGATTTCAAAAGCGCCTGGGCCGCCCGCTCTCCGTCATAGTCGGAGTCGCTGCCCCAGTCGTAGCCCACCTGGCTGAATACGCCGAAGATCTCCTGGCCCTCCTCGGTCTGGGCCAGCTCGATGAAGGACTCGCCCACTGCCTGCCGGAAGGCTTCGTCCGCCATGGTGTCAGAGGTCTTGCTGTACGCGATCATGTCGTTGTAGATGCCGTCCGTCACACCGATCACGCCGGTCTGCTCCACCATGGGGGCTGTGCCGCCGAAATCGGATTCCCAGATGGGGGCGTTCTTGATGCGGATGTGGCCGTAGGACACCATCACATCCACCTGACCGGCAGCCAGCCGGGCCACGGAGGTGGTGTGGGAGTCGCACTCCACCACATTGTCCAGATCGCTGATCCCCTTACCGTAGTGCTCCTGCAGCCACAGGGAGGGATAGATGTACCCGGAGGCGGAGGTGGGATTCAGCACCGCCCAGGTGGCGCTGTTCAGGTCGTCCCAGGTCAGCTCCTCCCCGGCGTTGACCTTGGAGAGCAGCTCCTGGCCCTTCTCGCTGGGACCGGCCAGCAGGATACAGCGGTAGTAAGTGCTCATGTCCTCTGTGTTCTCCTCGATGGTGCCGTCGTTCCAGTCGGCGGGGTTCTCAGAGTCCTTGTTGATGGCATAGCGCAGGGCGGTCAGCAGCACATCGCAGTCGTCGGAGAAGAGCACATAGTTGCCGCCGGAGATGAAGCCCAGGTCCGCGCTGCCCGCGCTGAGGGCCTCGCCCACGGCGGTGTAGCTGGTGCCCACGGTCATGTCGATCTCGCCCACGTCGTAGCCCTTTTCCAGCAGCTTTGCCTTCAGCAGCTCCTCCAGCGGCTCCGTGGACTCGGAGATGAGGTCGGCGTCCGCATAGGGAGAAAATGCGATTTTCAGAGAGTCCACCTGCTGTACATCGGTGTCGGACGGAGCCTCCGCCGTCTCCCCGGTGCCGCAGCCGGCCAGGAGTCCGGCGCACAGCGCCAGGCTCAACAAAAGTGCGGAAATCTTCTTTTTCATGGGAATCCCTCCAGTTTAATTTTCTGCGCAAAACAAAACGGGCACGCGCCTCATCAGCACATACCCGTTCAGACCTTCACGCAGATGCTGATGCCCCCGCTTCCGCCTGGGAAGCCGGGTGCGGTCGGCCCTTACTGGGACCCTCTCAGCCTGGAACACAGGCTCCCTCGCAATCTGGTTCTTGTCATCTATGTGAGCGTGGCGCCAGGGAGCTCCCCCTTTCGCCGCATTCCTTAAACCTCGGCCAGTATAGCACGCTGTACAGAAAAAAACAAGAGTGGAAATTTTCCCCCGGCCGCCAGCTGGCGGCCCGCCGAAAGGAACACCTGTCCGGCATCGGGTGGGCGCGAAGAGAACCCCGCTGGAGGGGGATGGCTCCGGCGGTCAGAACAGCATGGCCAGCGTCCCGGCCACAATGAGGGCAAGACCTGCGGCGGAGCGAGATGTGAGCCTCTCCCGAAACACCAGCCGGGAAAAGGCCACTGTGACCAAAATGCTCAACTTGTCGATGGGCACCACCACGCTGGCGGGGCCGCTCTGAAGCGCCCGGTAATAGCACAGCCAGGAGGCCCCGGTGGCCACGCCGGACAGGCAGATGAACGCCAACTCCCGCCGGGGCACCTGCCGCACCGCACCGGCCTTGCCTGTCACCAGCACCATGAGCCAGGCCATCACCAACACCACACCGGTGCGGATGGCGGTGCCCAGGTTGGACTCCACGCCCTGAATGCCGGCTTTGCCCAGGATCGCGGTGAGACTGGCAAACACCGCCGAGCCGAAGGCGTAGAGCATCCAGCTCCCGCACTGGGGTGCACAGCCGGCCGCGGGGGACCTTTTCTCCAGCATCAGGAAGGTGCCTGTGCCGATCAGCACCACCCCGATCCCCTGAGGCAGGCCGATGGGCTCCCCCAGCAGAAAAAAGGCCAGCAGGATGGTGAGCACGGTGCTGGATTTGTCGATGGGCACCACCTTGTTGATGTCGCCGATTTGAAGCGCCCTAAAATAGCACAGCCAAGAAGCGCCGGTGGCCAGCCCGGACAGGATCAGAAACCAGAGCGTCGTCCGGTCTATGGTTTGAATCTGCTCCTGGGACCCCACCAAAAATACCATCATCCATGCAAAGATCAGAACGACGATGGTTCGGATCGCGGTGGCCACCGTGGAGTCCGTCCTTCGGATGCCGCACTTGGCCAGAATGGCCGTCACACCTGCGAAAAATGCCGATCCGGCCGCAAACAGCAGCCACATCTTCCTCTCCCCTCTTTCCCATTACTGTCCCCGGAAGCGATACCCCGCGCCCCAGACCGTCTGGATATACCGTGGGTGACCGGGGTCCTGCTCGATTTTCTCCCGGATGCGGTTGATATGGACCGCCACAGTGGCGTTGTCCCCCATGGCCTCCACCCCCCAGATCTTTTCGTACAGCTCCTCCCGGCTGAATACCATGTCCAGATGGAGCATCAGGAAATGGAGCAGTGCGTACTCCTTGTTCTTCAGCTCCACCTCCCGCCCGTCCACAAAGACCCGCCGGGTCTCCGTGTTCAGGCGCAAGCCGCCCACCTGAAGCTCCGGCTTCGCCCTCTGCTGCCCGCCGGTCAGGCGCTCGTACCGGGCCAGGTGGGCGCGGACCCGGGCCACCAGCACACTGGGGGAAAAGGGCTTTTCGATGTAGTCGTCCGCCCCCAGGCCCAGGCCCCGGATCTTGTCAATGTCCTCCCGCCGGGCGGTCACCATGAGGATGGGAATGTCGGTCTCCTCCCGCAGACGGCGGCAGACAGAGTAGCCGTCCATACCCGGCAGCATCAGGTCCAGCAGGATCAGGTCAAAGTCCCCGTGAAGCCCCCGCTCCAGTCCCGCAAGCCCGTCCGCAGCGATCTCCACCTGGTAATCGTTCAGTTCCAGATAATCCCGTTCGATGGTGGCGATGTCCCTGTCATCCTCGATGATCAGGATCTTCTGCATCTCCATGTTCCTCCTTCGGCAGTGTGATCTCTATGGCCAGCCCCCCGCCGGGGACATTGAACGCACGGATGGTCCCGCCCATGCCCTGCACCGCCTTGGCGGCGATGGCCAATCCCAGGCCGCTGCCGCCGGCGGGGTCTCTCCGGGCCGGGTCGCTGCGGTAAAAGACGTCGAACAGCTTGGGCAGGGCCTCCTCCGGCACTCCCGGGCCGTCATCGGCCAGGGTCAGGCGGCCGCTCTCCTCCAGCGTGATCCGGAAGCGTCCCGTCTCCTTGGCCTTATATTTGATGCTGTTTTCCAGAATGTTGGAGAGTACCCGGCGCAGCTGTTCAGGGTCGGCGGAGACGGTCACCGGAGTCAGCTGCTCCGCCGTGATCTCCAGCCCGCGTGTCCGGCTGTCCAGGGCGGCCTCCTCCGCAAAGCCGGCGACAAACTCGTCCAGGCGGATGGGACGCATCTCCATGGGGACCCCCTCCAGGTCCAGCTTGGAGTAGAGAAAGAGCTGAGACACCAGCCGGTCGATGTCCTCCGCCTTGGTGCGGATGGTGCGCAGGTACCGCTGCTTGCTCTCCTCAGTCTGGGCCACTCCGTCCAGCAGGCCCTCCACATAGGCCCGGATGGAGGTCAGAGGGGAGCGCAGGTCGTGGGAGATGCCCGCCAGCAGCTCCTTCCGGCTCTCCTCGTCCCGGCGGGTGCGCTCCACCGATTCCTTCAGCCGGGCGGCCATCTCATTGAACGCGCCGCACACCGGCGCAAACTCGTCCTTCCCGGCATAGGCGATCCGGAAGTCCAGATCGCCCTCCCCGATGCGGCGGACGCCGTCAGCCAGCAGATCCAGCGGCTCCTCCACCCTGCGGAGCACAAAGCGGGTGAGAAAGCGGTTCGTCGCCAAAATGGAGAGCACGATGGCCAGCAGGATCAGCAGGGCCGACAGTGCGACCGCCGCCTTGACCTCTTCGCCGGTGTGCTCCCCAGGCGTGCCGAACAAAGCCAGTTGCATGGTGCGCCCCTGATACGTCAGGCGGGTCAGATAGATCCCACGGCTCCCGGTGCTGACCTGCACGGGATCGCAGTCCAGGCTTTCCGCGCTCTGCAGCAGCCGGGCGTCATCCGCCTGCTCTGTGCCGAAGGTGTAGACAGGCCTGCCGTCCTCCGTCAGCACCAGCCGCATAGCGCTGCCGTCCAGCAGCGAAACGATCTGCCGGATCTCCCGGCTGCCGCTGTCCGCCGGGGCCTCCTGGAGCACTTCCCTGCAGGTCCGGCCGATCCAGGCCAGCTCACCGCCCTCCTCGTATCCCAGCCCGGAGCCCTGCCGCAGGACGGAAACCACCATCACCATACAGAGCAGGCCCGTCAGGGCCGTCACAAGGGCCGGCACCACAATCATCAAAACATTGGAGAGAAACAGACGTCTTTTGATGGTCATGTCAGCCGCCTCCTTTCCACACCGGATATCATAGCACATGTCTTTTCCGGATTCTTAAACTGCGGATAAACTAAGCCGCACAGGGTGCCTTGCCCGCGAACAGCTTGAAACGGTCCGGGATCCAGGCACCCTCTGCTTTTACGGAGGGCGGCGGAAAAACGTTGACAGCACATCCGCCCGATGCTATAACAAGAAATCATCGGGATGGCGGCCAGGCGTGCTTCGGCAGGGCCCCGGCGCTGTTTCCGGGATCTTCGGAGGGCCTGTCCCCGGGCCGCGGCCGGAATTGTTTATCTCCGGTTTATACTCTGTTTAAAAATCCGCCGTAAAATCAAGTGTGACGCGGGGGATCCCCTCTCTTGCTCCCGCACGATCCTCTGGCTGGGAGGCCGAGTCCTTTGAATCCCTACAAAAGCTTGATGGCAAATACAGTGCTGTTCGGCATCAGCACATTCGGTGCCCGGTTTCTCACCTTCCTGCTGACGCCTTTCTACACCCGCATCCTCTCCAGCGCGGAATACGGCGTGACGGATCTGCTGCTGCAGACCGGCAATCTGATCATCCCCATCGCCTCTGTGGGGATCGCCAACGGTGTGATCCGGTATGGTCTGGAGCGCAGCACGGACAAAAACAGCGTCTTTACCACCGGCCTGCTGACAGCATCGGTCGGCTTTGTCGTTTTGCTCCTGCTCTCTCCCCTGCTGGACAGAGTGGCGTTTCTCTCCGGATATGTGTGGCTGATCCTGCTCTATGTCCTGGCGGCAAACGTGCACTCTGTCTGCAACCAGTTCGCGCGCTCCATCGGCCATGTCCGCCTCTTTGCCCTGGACGGCATCCTGCGCACGGCCTTGACCATCCTGTTCAACATCCTGCTGCTGGCGGTATTCCCCATGGGCGTCACCGGCTACGTGCTGGCCAATGTGCTGGCCGACGGGATCACCACCGTGTTCGTCTTTGTGCGGGCGGGTCTGTGGCGGTTCTTCCGCCTGTCCTCCCTCTCCCGGCGGGACACCATCCGGATGCTCCGGTACAGTGCGCCGCTGGTCCCCAGCACCCTCTGCAGCTGGATCATCAACATCTCCGACCGATATCTGATCGCCCTGCTGATCGGAAGTGCCGCCACCGGTATCTACGCAGTGGCCAACAAGGTCCCCAGCATCCTCATGACCGTTGCCAATATCTTCACCTCCGCATGGCAGATCTCCGCAGTGGCTGAGCGGACACCGGCGGAAAAGGAGCGGTTCTTCTCCAACGTGTACTCTGTCTATACGGCAGTTGCGTTTGCAGCGGCCTCCGGCGTCATCCTCACCGCGCAGATCTCCACCCGCCTGCTGGCCGCGCCGGGCTACTATGCGGCATGGCGGTATGTGCCGGTGCTCACGCTGGCCACGACCTTCGCCTGTCTCGGCTCCTTCCTGTCCTCCATCTATATGGCGGAGCAGCGCAGCACCGCCACGTTTGCCACCACCATGCTGGGCGCGGCGTGTAATCTCGTCGGAAACTTCTTTCTGATCCGGTACTGGGGCTCCATGGGAGCAGCGGTCTCCACGCTGCTCAGCTATATCCTGATCTTTGCCGTGCGGGCGGTCCATACCCGCTCCCTGCTCCGCCTCCACTGGAGTTTTCCCAAGCTCGCGGTGAGTGCTCTTCTTCTGGCCGCACAGTGCGTGATGATGGAGAGGGATGTCCCCTTCTGGCCCCTCTGGTCCGCCATCTGCCTCCTGGGCATCTGCGCGATCCATCTCAAGGCACTTCTCCGCGCGGTAAAAAGCGGTCTTTAGGGCTCCGCAGCGCAGCCCTGTCCCCCGGATCCCGGAGCGCGTCCTTCCAGGCCCTGCAGCAGCTTGACCGCCATGTCTCTTGTGATCTCATAGATCGACAGGAGCACATAGTCGGTATGGGACTGCCGCAGGGCCTCCTTCTGTTTCTCCGTGACCACGGTATAGGGGTAGATCCCAAACATGAACGGGAAGAACGCGTAGATGAACCCCTGAACGTCAGCAGCGGTCATCTGCGGGAAAAACTGCTCCAGGCAGCGGGTGACCGCCCGGATGGAGTTTCCATAGGCGACCTTGAAGGCCACGAGATTTTCCATCCGGCTGTTTGCCTCCATATCATAGTGATTCATGGACATGAGCTTCAGAAGCCGGCTGCGCCGCTCCAGGGAACGGGCCAGCGCATCTGCGAACTGACTGACCGTCATCCGGCGGCAGCTCATTCGGATCTCGTGCAGGTCCTCGATCCAGGCCTCATACTCCCTCTGCAGCAGGGCCAGGAAAATCTCCTCTTTTGTGTGGAAATAATAGTAGATCAGGGTGCGGGTGAACGAGGTCTTCGCCCCGATGTCCTTGAGCGTCACATCCTTGAAATTCATGGTCTCATACAGCTCGGCGCAGGCGCTGATGATCTCGTCCTTTCTGGCCTGGGTCAGCTCCTCAGATCCCTTCGGCATGGCTGGCACTTCCTCTCCCTCTTATTCGCCGCGCAGCGCACATGCTGCGCTCCGGCGCTGATGTCATTATATCCCGCTTTTGACACTGCGTCAAACGGCTGTGGATGCCGCCCGGCCGCCGGGACCGCCGGCAGATACGCCTCTGCCCCGCAAAAAAGAGGTCCGCCCGGATGGGCTGCGCAGGCAGCCCATCCGGGCGGATCTGTCTTTCTTCATCTGTGCGATCCCCCGGCCGGAAAGAAGGGGGCCGGATGCTGAAACGGCTTTCCCGCTGTCACATGCTCTCCTTCAGGATCTCAGCGATCTCGCTGTGATCCAGCGCCTTGTAGCCGCCTGACAGGATGATGGTACCGTCGGCGATGCCCTCCAGCATATCTTCCGTCGCGCCCAGCTCGGAGATCTTCATGACCAGTCCCAGCTCACGCATCCACACTTCCATGGCGTTCAGCCCTTCCTCCGCCACCTGCTCATCCGTCTTACCGGAGGGATCCACATCCCACACATTGACGGCGAACCGATTGAACTTCTGCAGGCCGTAGGGGAGAATATGCCGGTAATACGGCAGGGACACCGCTGCCAGCGTCATGCCGTGGGTGGCGTTGGTATACGCCCCCACTGACTGACCGATCATATGCACCATCCAGTCGGTGCTCTTGCCGCGGGACACCAGCGTATTCAGCGCCCAGGTGGCCGTCCACATCAGGTTGCTGCGGGCCTCGTAGTCCTGCGGATCTCTGTTGGCGATCCGGCTGGCGTGGAGGACCGCCCGCATCAGTCCCTCGCTGATATAGTCGCTCACATTGTCGTCTTCGCCGGAGAAATACTGCTCACAGATGTGGTTGAAGATGTCATAGATGCCGGAAACCATCTGATAGCGCGGCAGCGTCAGGGTGTATCTGGGGTTCAGGATGGCGAATTTGGGCATGATCCTCTCGTCTGCAAAGACATGTCCGATCTTCTGCTTCGTCTCCTGGTTGGTGATGACGGCGCCGGCGTTCATCTCAGAGCCGGTCCCCACCATGGTCAGTACGCAGCCCACCGGCAGCGTCTCACAGGCGGGTTCCTCAAAACGCAGATAATATTTCTCCCAGGGGTCTTCCTCACAGTTGACCGAGACGGATACCGCCTTGGCATAGTCGCAGACAGAACCGCCGCCCACCGCCAGAAGCAGATCCGCATGGTGACTGCGGGCGATCTCGATGCCCTCATACAGCTTGGCAAGGGTGGGGTTGGGCATGACGCCGGCGATCTCTGCCACATTCTTGCCGCTCTCCTGCAGGATCCTGGTCACTTCCTCATAGATGCCGTTTTTCTTGATGGAGCCGCCGCCGTAGATCAGCACGACATTCGGCCCGTACTTGTGTAGCTCTTCGGAAAGGAAGCGCAGCGAATCATTGCCGAAATACAGCTTGGTCGGATTGCAGTAAGAAAAATTGCCTAACACTTGAATCTTCTCCTTTCTTTACGCCTGCGGATCTTTTTTGAAGGACAGGCACTTGCCGATGACCTCTCCGGTCTTCAGGTACTCATAGGTGGGGAACTCAAACAGTACCGGCTTCAGGGTGTGGTAATCGATCTTTCCGGCCTCGTTCAAATGTTCCTCCTCCACATAGGTGTTGTCGATGGTGCAGATAAAGCTCTCAAAGCCCGGGGTGCTGTAGACATCAACCACGGAACACTCCATCGTCAGCGGAGCCTTCTGGATGATCGGCGCGCCGGCCTCACCCGGCTCATACTCAAATACCGCCGACTTGTCCGCCTTCGCACCGCTGACGGAGCCCACATAGTCGGCCTCCGGGAGCATGCCCTCGTCCACGATGTTGACGGACAGCTTCTTGCCGGATTTGATGAACTCGTTGATGAAGTGGGCGCCGGCCAGGCTGACCAGGACCCTGTCGTGCCCGATGATGCCCACATGAGCCGCCAGCGTCCAAGTGGGCTTTTCGCCGTTCATTGCGCCAATCACGACAGCGGGCGTGGGATATAGCGCCAGCGCAGGACCGATGTTTTTCTTCACAGTGTTTACCGACCTTTCAAAGTGATTTGGTGTATCTGCCTTTGATTTTGACACCATGTCAAATACAGGGGAAAATCATTGCGGCCCCTGGCCGCTCTTGTTTTGACACTGTGTCAGCATTTGCAATATATCACTGTTTTGACACAATGTCAAGATATAATTTTTGATTTGGAGACGGCATTTGCCTCCGCCCGGATACTATGCAGACAGCATACTTGAGTTCCTCCCGGAAAGACACTAAGATGGTCTTATCGACCAGACGGTTTTCTATGGAGGGACGATATGACCGAACAGAAACATCTCTGCTACAACTGCTTTCAGGAGCGGGAGACACAGGAGGGCCCCTGCCCCTACTGCGGCTTCGACCTGGCGGAAAACGAAAAGAAATTCCCCGTGGCCCTGCGGGCCGGGACGGTGCTGAACGGCCGCTACATCGTGGGCCGGGTGCTGGGCCAGGGCGGCTTCGGCATCACGTACCTGGCCCTGGACACCCAGCTGAACGCCAAGGTGGCCATCAAGGAGTTCATGCCCAATGACATCGCCACCCGCATCGGGACGACGGTGTCTGTGGCCATGGACACCAAATCCGAGGAGTTCGCCTACGGCGCGGAGCGCTTCCAGGAGGAGGCCCGGACGCTGGCAAAGTTCATCGGCAACCCCAACATCGCCGCCGTCACCAGCTATTTCGACGAAAACGATACCTCGTATTTCGTCATGGACTACATCGAGGGCATCTCCTTCAAGACCTACATCGCCAACCACGGCGGAAAGATCTCGGTCGAAGAGACCCTCAACGTGATGATCCCCGTCCTGCGGGCCCTGACCGCTGTCCATGCGGAGGGCTTCATCCACCGGGATGTGACGCCGGACAACATCTACATTACGAAAGACGGCATGGTGAAGCTGCTGGACTTCGGCTCCGCAAGATACTCCATCGGCGACAAGTCCAAAAGCCTGGACGTCATTTTGAAAGTCGGCTACGCGCCCAAGGAGCAGTACATCCGCCGGAGCCGGCAGGGGCCCTTCACCGACGTCTACTCCTGCGCGGCGTGCTTCTACGCCGCCATCACGGGCTTCCTGCCGCCGGAGTCTCTGGAGCGGCTGGACCATGACGAGCTGGTCCCCATCTCCCAATGCGGCATCGACATTCCGGAGTATCTGGACAAGGCCATTTTGAAGGGTCTCGCCGTCCAGCCGGAGGACCGGTTCCAGTCCGCGGCGGAGTTCCTGGACGCCATTGAGCAGCAGCAGATCGTGGAGGTGCCCGTCTCCGGCGGCGCTGCCGCGCCGTCCACCGCCGGAGGCCAGCTGGACGCCCTCATTGCCAAGATCCGGCAGAAGCCCAAGCTCTATGGGGCCATCGCCGCGGCAGCAGTCGTGGTGCTGGTGGCTCTGACCACCCTCACCGGCGGCGGAGGCAGCGGCAGGGGCGGCGGAGACCTGCTGCCCACGGAAGTCCCCTCCATCACCATCGCCGGACAGGAGTACAGCACGGATGAGAAAAACCTGGACCTGCAGGGCATGGGTCTGACGGACGCAGACATCCAGGACCTGAAGTACATGGTGAACCTATACTCCCTGAACCTGCGGGAAAACAACATCACCGACGTCTCCTGCCTGACGGAGCTGCCCCGGCTGGAAAGCCTGCAGCTGAGCGACAACAGCATCACGGACCTGTCGCCGCTGGCGGACATGACAGCGTTGATCGACCTGTACGTGGACGGGAATGACATCACAGACCTCTCCCCCCTGGCGGAGATGACCCAGATGCGATACATTGATGTGGGGAACAACCCGAACCTGACGGATCTCTCTCCTCTCTCCGGCATGACGGAACTGGAGAACATCAATTTCCAGAATGTCCCGGTGACGGACTTCTTCTTCCTCTCCGGCATGACGAAGGTGGAGTATCTGAATCTCAGCAACATCCCGGCCGGCACCGATCTGTCGCCTCTGACAAACCTGACAAGTGTAAAAAACCTGAACATCCAGAGTCCGGAGGCATCCATCGGCGACCTGTCCTTTCTCTCCGGCATGACCGGACTTCAGGAGATCTACATTTATGGCATTTTTGAGAGTTTGACCCTGCCGGACCTGTCGGGCCTGAAAAATCTGACCACGCTGCAGCTCAATCCCGCCTCGGACTATACCCTGCCGGAGCTGGATCTCTCCCCCCTGGAGGGGGTGACAGGACTGCAGTCTTTGACCCTCTATGTGAACACCACCGCAGCTCTTGATCTGACGCCTCTGGCCGGGATGACAGAGATGCGGGAGCTGACGCTGAACTCCAACAGCACTGCCCCCATAGATCTCTCCCCGCTCTCCGGCATGACCCAAATGCAGTCTCTGGACATTCGGGGCAACATTCAGAGCACTGCGCCCCTGATCGGCATGGCGGATGTAACGGATCTGCGTCTGAGCAACAACGACTACACGCTGACAGATCTGAGCGGCCTTGCCAACATGTCCAAGGTGCGTGAGCTGAGCATCAGCGTGGGGAATGTCCAGGACTTCTCACCCCTGTCAGGGATGACCGGGCTGCAGTCGCTCTCCATCAGCGGCGATTACTATATCAACTCCCTGGATTTCCTCAAGGAGATGACCCAGCTCCAGAATCTGAACATCTATACCAGCGGGGAGATCCGGGTAACGGACCTGACAGCCCTCTCCGGCCTGACGAACCTCACCTCCCTGGGGGTTGACACCACGGGGCTGACCAGCCTCCACGGGCTGGAAAACCTGACGAAGCTGCAGGAGCTGAACCTCAGCGGCACTTACGCCAGCTATCCCGACCTGGATCCCCTGGCGAACCTCACTCAGCTCCAGACCCTGCGGCTGCCCAGCTACGACGCGGACTACGACGACTTCAAGAGCTTCAACATCGACGCCCTGGCAAATCTGAAGAACCTCCAGGACCTGCAGATCTCCGGCACGCCGGACTCCCTGGAAGGGCTCCGGGGCCTGACGAATCTCCAGACGCTGAACATCAACGGCGCCTCCGGCTATGCGGGGCCGGCGCTGGACCTGTCGCCCCTGGGGACCCTCACCAGCCTGACAGACCTGCAGATCAGCAACTTCCGGGCCCTCAACAACGACCTGACGGCGCTGGGCAATCTCACCAGCCTGCGGGACCTGTGGGTAAGCGTGGGCAGCTATCAGGAAAAGGTGCGGAGCATCGCACCCCTGGGCAATCTCACCAACCTGACCCAGTTATCAGTCTATAACACGGTGGACGGCATCGACACCTCCATGGTGAGCTTCGTCCCTGATCTCTATATCGGTTAAGTACGGAAAAGGAGGTTTTTTCCCATGGCCCAGATCGAATGCGGGCGGGGGCATCTCTATGATCCGGAGAAGTACCCCACCTGTCCCTACTGCAAAAACAACCAGCAGATCACCGTGGCGGCCGCCGGGCGCACCGCGCCCATCCGCGTCACGGACACCAGCCGGACTGCGCCCCTCTCCGGCACGCCGGTGACGGCCGCCCAGAAGACGGCGCCTCTCACGCCGCAGCCCGCCCCGGCGGCCCCCGGCGGTGCCATCCCGGTGACGGCGGACTCCAAGACCATGCCGCCGAGAGGCTACGCTCCCCAGGCGGCCATCCCGGTGACTGCCCCCCAGAAGGCCATGCCCCCCAGGGGCTACGCCCCTGCCGCTCCCGCGCCCGCCGAGGCGCCGGAGCCCACCGCGCCGCCCAAGTTCCACGGCCCCAGCGTGCTGGACGCGGGCAAGACCGTGGGCATGATGCAGGAGCAGATGGGCTTTGACCCGGTGGTGGGGTGGCTGGCCTGTGTGGAGGGTCCCAGCCGGGGCAAGAGCTACACCATCCGGGGCGGCATCAACTCCATCGGCCGGGGCGACCGGATGGACATCACCATCACCGGCGACCGGACCATCTCCATGGAGAACCACGCCAGGATCAGCTACAGCGACCGGAACAACCGGTTCAACCTTCTGCCCGGAGACGGGCGGAACATCGTCTATCTCAACGGGGAGGAGGTATTCTCCGCCACGCCGCTGCAGGCTTACGATCTCATCGACTTTGGAGAGACGAAGCTGCTGTTCGTCCCCCTCTGCGGGGAGCGGTTCACCTGGAAGCAGGAGGCGGAGCAGACGGAGCATGAGCGTGTTTGACCGGCTGTTCGGCCGTGCCCGCCGGGTGACGGAGGACAGTGCCACCGTGGAGCTGTCCGTGCCCAGGGGGCCGGCCCTTCTGGCGGGAAACGTCCAGGGCGTGGGCGCGCGGGAGCGGCAGGAGGACTCCTTCGCCATCTGCAACATCTCCGACCCGGACGCGCTGGCCCGCCAGGGCCTCTTCGCCGTGGTGGCGGACGGCATGGGCGGCATGGACAGCGGAAACGAGGCCAGTGAGGCGGCTGTGGATTCTATGGTCCGGCTGTTCCGCGGCCTGCTGGAGGAAGGCGACGTGCCCCAGCAGCTGCGGGAGGGCGTCCTGGCCGCCAGCGACGGCATCTTCCAGCGATTCCAGGGCCGCAGCGGCACCACGGTGGTGGCGGTGCGGATCCTGGGGGCAGAGCTCCACTGGCTCAGCGTGGGAGACAGCGCCATCTTTCTCAAGCGGGGGGAGTGCGTGTTTCAGCTGAATCGGGAGCACACCTGCCTCAACGACCTGTATCTGCGGGAGCTGGAGCAGGAGCCCATCCAAAAAGAGCGGGCGGAGCAGGACGAGGACGCCCGGCGGCTCACCGCCTTTGTGGGCATGGACCGCCTGGACCGGGCGGATCAGAGCCTGCGGCCCTGGCATCTGCAGCCGGGAGACGTGGTGCTGCTGTGCTCTGACGGCATCAGCGGCGTGCTGACGGTCCCGGAGCTGAAGGAGGCCATGTCGGTGCCCCCGGACGAGGGCTGCCGCCTGCTGGAGACCATGGTGGCGGAAAAGGCCCTTCCGGCCCAGGACAACTACACAGGCGTGCTGATCGCCTATCAATTCAAACAGACGGGAGAGAGAGGACTATGAAGATCATGCGGAAACTGGCCGCGGCGCTGCTGGCGGCAGCCCTGGCGGCGGCCCTGGCAGTGCCGTCTCTGGCGGCTTTTGATCAGGATACACTCAACGGGATCGTGCTGATCCGCACCGGGGCGCCGGACGAAAACGGCGTCATGAACTACTGGCGGGGCACCGGCTTCTTCGTGGGAGAGGCAGGGCAGGACCCGGAGTACATCGTCACCAACTGCCATGTGGTGGAGGACTTCATCCTGGCGGGCAAAGCCATCGGCGGCGGGGAGCTCCACGTGCTCTTTGACCAGGACGACGAGGCGGAGGCCTATCTGGTGGACTACGACTACGAAAAGGACATTGCCGTCCTGAAGCTGGAAGCGCCCACCGACAAGCGCTCCGCTCTCCAGATGCGGGAAGTGGAGGACGCTATGCTGGGCGATGAGGTCTACGCCGTGGGCTATCCCCTGGCGGCGGACATGACGGTCCAGGCTGTGAACTCCTTCAGCCCGGACGACGCCACCGTCACTGCCGGCAGCATCGGCCGCCTGCTGACGGAGAGCGGCACCGGCCGGCGGCTGATCCAGACCGACACCTCCATGAGCGGCGGCAACTCCGGCGGCCCCCTGGTGGACGGCAACGGCGCGGTGCTGGGCATCAACACCGCTGCTTCCGATCTGGACCAGAATCTGTTCTACGCTGTCAGCATCGGGGAGATCCTGCCCATGCTGGACCGGAACAACATCCCCTATTCCCTGTACAGCGCCTCTCCCATGTCCGGGAATACCATGCTTTACATCGGGATCGCCGCTGCAGTCGTGGTCGTGATCGTGGTGCTGGCCGTGGTGCTGGGGCGGAAAAAGAAGAAGCCCGCAGAGGCCGCACCTGCCGCCGATGCGGAAACGTCCCGCAAGGCTCCGGTGATCCGCTCCCTGTCTCCCCAGCACGGCGGCCTGGTGGTCCAGCTCCATCATCAGCAGCCGGTGCAGATCGGCCGGGACAGCGCCACCTGCCGGCTGGTGTATCAGGACGGCACGCCGGGGGTCAGCTCCAAGCACTGCCAGGTCTATTTTGACGAGCGGGAGGGGATGTTCCAGGTCACCGACCTGAATTCCACCTACGGCACCTTCCTGGCCGGCGGCCAGCGCATCCCGCCGGAGACGCCCACCAAGCTGTCTCCCAAGAGCTCCTTCTATCTGGGCGAGGTGGACAACACCGTCTACGTGGATCTGGAGTGAGCGCCATGCAGCTGAGTGCTTACGCATATACGAACCGCGGCGGCCGGGACCACAACGAGGACAGTCTCCGGGCCTCTGCGGAGCAGGGCATCTTTGTCCTGGCGGACGGACTGGGCGGCCATCGCTGCGGCGAGGTGGCCTCCCAGGCGGCGGTGGATGCCATTTTCACCGGCATGGCGCAGGCGGAAGCCCTGGAGGAGGCCAGCCTGCTGGATCTGTTCCGGTCCGCCAACGAGGAGCTGCTCCGCCGGCAGGCGCAGCCGGGGCAGGAGGAGATGCGCACCACCGCCGTGGCCCTGAAGCTGGCTGGCAGCACCGCCGTCTGGGCCCACATCGGGGACTCCCGGCTCTACCGCTTTTCCAATGGGGAGCTGGCCGGCGTCACCGCCGACCACTCCGTCACCTACCGGAAGTTCCTGGGCGGGGAGATCTCCTATATGGACGTCTACCACGACGACGACCGCAGCCGCCTGCTGCGGGTGCTGGGCAAGGAGCCCTGCCGCCCGGAGGCCGGTCAGGCGGCCGTGTCTCCCGGGGATGCCTTTCTCCTCTGTTCCGACGGATTCTGGGAATTTGTCTACAACGAGGAGATCCAGGCCGACCTCTGCAGGGCCCGGACGCCGGAGGAGTGGGCAGAGGGGATGCTCCTGCGGCACATCCGGCGGACACCGCCGGGCAGTGACAACTTTTCCCTCATCACGGTCTTTGTGGAGGCATGCGGATGAAACGGATCTTTTCCCTGGCTCTGACCCTGGCGCTGGCCCTGTCCCTGGCCGCCGGCGCCAGTGCCGCGGCGGAGGCCCGGCTGGTGCGGGCCTTCGTCTATCAGGATACTCTTTACACCTATGTGGACATCAGCGGTGCGGACCAGCCCATCACCAAGGCGGACGCGGAGCTCGGCGGGCGGACCTTCCCCGCCTCCGGCACACTGGAGACTGTGCGGCAGGCCGGATTCCCCGTGACATGGATGCTGCTGGTGGACAACTCCAACTCCATGCCACCGTTCCGGGAGGAGGCAGCGGCCTTCGCAGAAAGTCTGGCCGCCGCCTGCGGGGAGAACACCCGATTCCTGCTGGCTTCCTTTGGAGACAGCTTTTCCCTTCTGGCGGAGGATGTGCCGGCAGAGCAGCTGGCCGCCCGGATGGCGGACATCCCCATGGACGAGACGGTGACCCGTCTCCACAGCTCCATCAGCCAGGCGCTGGACTGCTTTGACGGCATGCCCCGCACCGGAAACGAGCTGCGGGGGCTCATCGTGCTGTCAGACGCGGTGGCCTATGACCCGGGTGCCAGCGTCTCCTATGAGGAGCTGCTGGAGCGGATCAATGCCTCCGACGTGATGCTCCACTCCGTGGGGTTCGGCACGGATACGGCCGCGCTTGACAGCCTGGCCTCCCTGACGGACGCCTCCGGCGGGGTCCATCAGGTCGTCGGCAGCGGCCTCCCGGCGGCGGAGGCCGGGGCCGCCCTGGCAGAGGAGACCGGGCGGCTGTACGTGACCAGCTTCTCCCTCTCCGGCCTGGCCCCGGAGCAGGAGACCGCTCCGGTCTCCATCACCTTCGCCTCCGGCGGGGAACTGGTGTGCCGCGGGTCCACAGAGGTGTCCTTCCCCGCTTCTGCCGGCGGGGAAGAGGCGGAGCAGCCGGAGACGCCCCCGGAGCCCGTGCTCCCGCCGTCAACGGCCTCCTCGTCCTCCGGCACGTCCGCTGCGGCGGAGGAGCCTGCGCCGCAGCCCTCCCCCGGCCTCTCTCTGGATGCGGACGTCCTGATCCCGCTCATCGGCCTCGCGGTTTTGCTGGTGGCGGCAGTCGCTGCGCTCCTCCTGCGGCGGAAGCGGTCCGCGCCGGAGCCTCCGGCACCCTCCGGGACGGCAGAGGACGCGCCGCCGGCGGGCGGCCCGCAGGATCCATCCGGCATCTTCGTCCGGCTGGAAGTCCTCCAGGGCGCCTATCTGGGCCAGCGGCTGGAGTTTACTCTCCAGCGGGAGCTGGTGATCGGCCGGGACCCCGGCTGCGATATCCCCTTTGCGGACGGCTCCGTCTCCCGCCGGCACAGCCGAGTCTTTCTGGCGAACGACGTGGTGTACATCGAGGACCTGGGATCTCAGAACGGCACCCAGCTCAATGGCAGCCGGATCGAAATGGCCCATATCCTGCGAAGCGGCGATGTGATCACCGCGGGCGATGTCACCTTCAAGCTGAAGTTCTGACACCCGCCGCAGACACACAGATCCCCCGCACCTCTGCACGTGCAGAGGTGCGGGGGATCTTTCATGGCCGGATG
>ENA-ORNG01001134-ORNG01001134.1-human-gut-metagenome-genome-assembly--contig:-NODE-1134-length-20137-cov-4.256498_pt1 | contig 20137 bp, 16 predicted proteins | sample MGYA00242113_ERZ509018 | MGnify/ENA primary metagenome ERZ509018 (study PRJEB26280, sample SAMEA2338711) | human gut metagenome | biome: human gut; feature: human-associated habitat; material: faeces... | reverse complement strand
TCAGCTCTGCCTTGGAGACGATCTCCCACAGCTCCTGTGCTGCTTTGGTCATCGCCTTGTTCGCTGCCTTCAGCTCATCTACGGTTGCACCCGGGTTATTGACCAGTGTCTGTGCGGCCTGGACTGCGTCTTTCAGCGCCTGTACCTTAGCCGGGCGGATGCCTTCTACGTTGTTCAGGATGTTCTCATTGATGAAGTCGATCGTTGCCTGGATATCTGCTCTCAGGGCATCCTCAGATGCTTCCTGATCCAGATCCTGCATCGCTTCGCTTAGGTTGAGCAGTGCGGTAACGACTTCTGTCACGGTCGGTGCTTCCTTGGCGAGCACGGCCTGTGCGTTGGCGATGGCTTCAGTCAATGCTGCATCATCAGAGCCCAGAGCAATGGCCTTGTCGACCATGTTCTGCAGTGCGGCGATGGCTGCTTCGCTTGCAGTTTCCTGATCTCCCGGATCTTCGCTCTGTTCCTGTGCGATGATCTCGTAGATGACCGGCGCCGGATTTGCGCTGTTGAATGTCAGCTGGACTTCAGTGATCGTGTCATTGATGGCCAGCGTCGTCAGTTCTTTATTCAGCGTACCGACTTCTTTCCATGTGCCGTCTACGCCCTTCACGCTGACAACGGCGTTGCTGATGGCCTCTGCGTCCTGCATGATCATCAGGTTGCCGACATCGGTGATCGTCGTCATGTCGAAGTTCAGCGTATCGCCGTCTTTGACAGCAGTCGGTGCGAATGCAGTCGTCAGATCGCGGTCATACAGGTTATACAGCGTGCCGTCTTCAAATGTGGAAGAAGCGATATCGATCGTATCGTCACCAAGCGCGCCTTCGCTCTCATTGAACATGATCTCGAAGATCTGTACCCAGTTTTCGCTTGCCTCTGTAGCAGTGAAGCGGATGTAACGTGCCATCTGGCCTTCTGCGTTGTAATCTGCGGAATTGACCAGCTGTCCGTCGATCGTCTTCTCAACATAGTTCTCATCGTTGATGATATCGCCGATCTGTGTCCAGCTTACTCCGTCAGTGGAGATCTCCAGCTTTGTGGCTGCGAATCCGTCGATGCCATGTCCAGGTCCCTTTGGGTTTCCGGCATAGTTGATGGAGACATCATACAGCGGGATCTCTTTGCCCAGATCGACGCGGGCATAACTGCCTACCGTTGCGCCGGCGCTGGAATAGAATTTCGTATGGATATTGCCGTCAATGGTATTGGCCATCGTACCTTCATAAGTACCCAGGTCAGTTTCTGCCTTCATGACGCCGACATTGTAGATCGGTTTGACTGTCAGAGAAGTCAGGTTCAGTTCGATTGCGGCATCTGTGTCATTCAGGATGCGTACATAAGTAGCAGTCGTGTTGATGTCCGCGTTCAGTGAATCTGCATCTGTCCACTCATGACCATTGACCGAATACTGCAGCTTCAGTCCTTCTGCTGTGCCGATCTCTGTTGCGATGCTGCCGACCTTCATGGCCTTCGGCAGACGGATACCGATGGATTCTCCGGCATTCAGTGTGCCAGCAACATCGTTGATGGTGTAGTTGCCCTGCGCAGCAATCACTTTAACTTCATCGATGCCTTCCATCGTACCGATCACAGCAGGATTTGCCTGCGGGAATACCGTATCCATGAGCAGGTCTTTGATCTGGGAGATAGAGTCACGCAGGAGCGGCTTGATACGTTTTTCACCAACTTTAACGACATTCATCTTTGTTCCATTGGTTTCCAGGCTTTCGATCTGATAAGTCTCAGATTCATTCAGCTTGATCTCTGTCTGCGTGATGTTGGTCAGGCAGTCATCGATGATGCCGTCTTGTGCGGCGATGAATGCATTCATGCTTGCGATTCCGGCTTCTGCGACAGCCTCATACGCATTCAGGTGCATCGTGATCTCTTCCAGCAAGTTTGCGTTGTTGATGTTGCGCAGCAAAGCGACATCTTCTTTCATCTGGGTGAAATCAGCTTTGAGCACTTCAGCTGCTTCTTTGATGCCCATGTTGTTCTTCAGGGCTGTCTGGAAGTTGGTGATATCTTCAACTAAGTAACGGGATTCGTCGAATTCAAATCCATCTTTGATATAAGAGATGTTGTCCGCAAAGCGTTCAAATGCTTCGTTGGCCTCCGGAACAAGTTCAGCGATGGCGCGCTTCCAGCTGGAAGTACGTTCGAAATCCCCGATGTTCCAGGAATAGTCCGCACCGCTGAAGATCGCGACCTTGCTTGCCTCTGCCTGAGACATCGGATTCAGGAAGAAACCGCTCAGGTTATCGACATCATTGTCCAGGTTTTCTAACGGGGACATCATCAGGTTGCCGTCGCAATAGTCATTGACCGGATAGTTCCACCATGCGGCGAGATCTTTATCTACGCCGGTCTGTGTCTTCGGCCACTCATAAGCTTCCTTCGTGATAGCAGACATCGTATTGGCGCCTGTCCACATAACGACGATATCATCATCCAGAGAGCTGAAGAACGGCTTGAAGTAAGTCTGCATATCTGGACCCCAGCCGTTGCAGTAACGTGTACCGACAACGATCAGCGGTTTGACATCGCCTTTCTTCTGCACGAATTCACGGTTGACGCGGTTGATCAGGTCAGCGTGATCCTGACCGCTGTAAGAACCGCTCAGGTCATCATAAGAGATACCGAACTGACGGACACCAAGATCATACAGCTGCTCGAACTTTCTGATCAGGGCATTATAATCATCATCTGTGTTGTAATTGAATCCATATCCCGGATGCACGCTCCAGCAGAAGCTCATGTTGTCTTTCTTGCCTTCCTCGGCCAGCTGACGCAGCTCTTCAGCTTTATCATCCGGATACAGCTCACGCCACTGATCCTTGTGATATGGGTCATCTTTCGGCGCATAGATATATGTGTTCATCTTGAATTTGCTGGATTCGCTCATCAGAGAGAGGCGGTCCTCAAAGTCCCATGGATAACCGTAGAATCCTTCGACAAATCCACGCAGCTTGACATCCGGATAATCAGAGATCACGGTTTCAGCAAATGTGCCGTCTTCTTTTCCCTGTTCCATCATCTGGGTCAGCGTCATGACGCCGTAGTAAGCGCCGTCTTCGTCTGCACCGACGATGTTGATCTCACCTTTGGCGTTCTCATCGTTGCTGGCGCTCAGGATGTATCCCTGTTCTTCCTCCAGCACGGCGGCATCTGCGTCTGCCGGCGCAGCGCAATCGTCACAATGTGATGCATCTGTCGTGATCAGGATGGTCGCCTGACTGTCGTCCACTTCATCAGCCTCTACGAATGAAATGTTTTCTGCTGTCAGAAGCTCCTTGACCTTGGTCACGGTCGCTTCGTTTTGTTCACCATGAACGACGAGGTTGACCGTGCCCTCCAGCTTCATTCCTTCAGTGGAGAGATATTCCATTTTCTGCGGCTTCGGATAAATCTCAGCCTGCACAGACTCTGTTGCCTGATCGTTTTCCTGTGCCATTGCCACATTTGGCATCAGCAAGGAAAGCGTGCAGGAAGCAGCCATGGAAATCTTCAGCAGTTTCTTTTCCAACTTTTCCATTTTGTCTCCTTTCCTGCTATCTCGAAAAGAAAGATAGCCCTTACAGTCATTATATAAAATAACAGATACCTTTGTCAATAACTGGAAATCGACAGGATCTGGGAGAATGTAACTGACTGAAGAAGAGAAAAAAAGCACATATATTTATATAAATTTAGCAGATCGTTCATCAATAAAATTAATATATTACATGAAGTATTTAGCATTAGCATGCGGTTATCAATTTATTTTATCTTATTTGAAAACATGGAAAAGCGCATATAAAAAAATGAACGAGATGTGAACAACAATGCTTAAAATTTATAGAAATTATTCTCAAAAAAAATGTTATCATAACTGGTGAAGGTGATGAGATGAACAGAAGGCTGCAGGAACAAAGCGCAGAAAAGCTGTCTTTATATTTGGGTGATGAACGGCTGATGAAGATGAAGAAATATGTTCAGCACGGAGATGTATCGACATATGACCATGCCGTATTGGTGGCGTTTTACAGCTGCATGCTGGCCTGCAGGCTGCGGCTGAAGTATGATGAACGCGCACTGATCCGCGGTGCGCTGCTGCATGATTATTATTTGTATGACTGGCATGAGAAAGAGGGGTGGCATAAGTGGCATGGGTTCAGGCATCCTCGCTTTGCCATGGAAAACGCCCAGCGTGACTTCCATCTGAGCGAAAAAGAGATCGAGATCATCAGAAAGCATATGTGGCCATTGACCATCATTCCGCCGCGGTGCAAAGAAGCATGGATCGTCAATGGGACAGATACATGGATCTCGCTGATCGAAAGCGCCGCTCGTTTCCGCTGTCTTTCCGCGCTGAGGAGAAGCTGGATCGACCGGCCGCTGCGCCTCAGTCTTCGATATGCGGAAGATGCCGGGAGACAAGCATCGACATTCACTGCAAAAGAAGAGTGATGAGGATGATGGCAGCGGCACATTGGATCGTTATCGCAAACGATCGTTTTACTGGTATCGAGATGTCGTCCGAAGCAATGGAGACTGTCTTAATCAGGAATAGGTCATCATGATCCAAAACGCATGATGCATTGGATATGGACACATCAAAAAAGGGCTGATTTCTGGAAAAACCAGGATCGCCCTTTTTACGCGATAGATGATGCGCGGTCCGCTGTCTGGATCGATCTGTTCGATCATGCCTTTATGCCGGCCGCACGGGCCGCTTTCCTGATGAACAGTGTCGAGCATCCCGTGGTCAGTGCCGCAGGGATCATGGACAACGCCCAGATGAAGAAGACGATGCCGAATAAGTTGGAAAACAGATTGGAGAACACTGTCCCTAGGAATTCTCCGTAATGCGCTGCCGCATAGGCGCCCATCTCGCTGCCGCCGAGGAGAGTGATCAGCGGGACAAACAGGATCACGACAGAGAGGAAGAACAGCAGGAACAGAAACAGCATATTCAGCAGAAGATCGCTGAGGAAGCTGCGCTTCCAGTGTCTGACGTTGCTTCGGATCCGCAGGATGATAAAGATGAACTGAATGGCGATCAGGATGATGGCTCCCCAGATGCCTCTTCCTTCATTCAGATCGCTGGCAATCAGCGACGGCCATGCGACAAAGGGGGCGATGATGATAGAGAGGACGATGGCCAAGACAAAGGCCATGCCGCCCAGCGCCAGAAACGGTCCGACGCTGTCACCGCCGGATCCATCGTTGATGACGCCGCCAAATGTGCTTCCCGCCAGCGGGCCGTCTAAAAATGTACCGAAAAAATCAAACATGATCCTCCCTCCTTTGTTGATGCCGATCATGAGCTGACCATATTATAGCAAGAGGAAGCATGGATGCAAAGCGTTGGCCAGTCAAACGAAGGGCAGATGTGGCATGATCACCTTGGTCTGTATTCAGGGCTGACAGAATCGGCATCCTGTGTCATACTGGTTGCATGCAGAGAGGGAGATGTGTATGACATTATTGCAGCTGAAGTATGCCGTGACCATCGCGTCCTGTTCCACGATCAGCGAGGCGGCGAAGCGGCTGTTTTTGACCCAGCCCAGCCTGACGGCGTCGATCAAAGAGCTGGAACAGGAACTGGGCATCACGATCTTCAGCCGGACCAATAAAGGCGTGATCGTCACCAGGGAAGGAGAGGAATTTCTCGGGTACGCCAGACAGGTGATCGAGCAGACGGCATTGATCGAAGAGCGTTATTTCGGCACTGCCCCTGTCCGCCATCAGTTCTGTGTCTCCACACAGCATTATTCGTTTGCGGTAGAAGCATTCGTCGAGCTGTTGAAAAAACATGGCGGAGAAGAGTATGATTTTCGCATCCGTGAGACGAAGACCCATGAGATCATCGAAGATGTGGCCAGGCTGCGAAGCGAGGTCGGCGTATTGTATCTGAATTCGTTCAATGAGACGATCCTGCGCAGGACGATGCGGGAAAATGGGATCAGCTTTCATCCGCTGTTCACTGCCAGACCGCATGTGTTTGTCAGCCGGTTCAGCCCGCTGGCCCAAAAGCAGGTCGTGACGCTGGAGGATCTGGAGGATTATCCGCGCCTTTCCTATGAGCAGGGCGAGCATAATTCTTTCTACTTTTCCGAGGAGATCCTGAGCACCAGAGAGAGCCGTAAGGATATCATGGTCAGCGACAGGGCTACTTTGTTCAACTTGCTCATCGGATTAAATGGCTATACGATCTGCAGCGGCGTCATCAATGAGCAGCTGAATGGAAAAGATATCGTTTCGGTAGCGTTGGATGTGGAGGATGCCATGGAGATCGGATGGATCACCAATGATAAGGTGGCGCCGGGAAAATTTGCGACCTCGTATATCGAAGCGCTGAAGCGGTTTGCGAAGGACAGGGTGTCATAGATTTCATCTATGGCAAACTGTCTTTTTTCTATATTTTACGAATCATGCCGGTATCACTATAATGGAATCCATCACAAGGGAGGCATTCAAATGAGCACATTGCATATACCGTTCCGTCATGATCATGTGGGCAGCTTTCTGCGCCCGGTGAGATTGAAGGACGCAAGGATCAGATATGAAGCAGGATCGATCAGCGCAGAACAGCTGAAACAGATCGAAGATGAGGAGATCGCCGCGCTGATCGAGAAACAGAAGCAGGCAGGCTGTCTGGTGATCACGGATGGCGAGTTCCGCCGCAGTTACTGGCATCTGGACTTCATGTGGGGCTTTCAGGGCATCCAAAAGATCGAACTGGATCATGGATATTTTTTCCATGGGGAAGAAACTACGCCGGGATCCATCGAGGTGATCGGCAAGATCAGCGGCGAGGATCATCCGTTTGTGGAGCATTTCCGTTTTGTGAAGCAGTTTGAGGAAGAAGGGATCGTTGCCAAGCAGACCATTCCTGCGCCGGCACAGCTGTTGGCCGAGCTTTACCGCGAGGATAATGGAGAGAAGACGAAGAAGATCTATCCGGATGATGAACAGCTGATTCAGGATATTGCCGCTGCGTATCGTACGGTCATCCGCGCGTTGTATGCGACGGGGTGCCGCAACCTGCAGCTGGATGACTGTACCTGGGGCATGCTCTGCGATGAAGGATATCGCAATTTCCGGACACAGCGCGGCGATTCGCTGGAAGAAGAGGCACAGCGGTATCTGCGCGTGAACACGCTGGCGCTGGAAGGCAGGCCAGCGGATATGAGCATCGCGACGCATGTCTGCCGGGGGAACTATCATTCCACCTGGGCAAGCAGCGGCGGATATGCCCCGATCGCTCCGATCTTATTTGCGAATGAGCAGGTGGATGCGTTCTATTTAGAGTTTGATGACGAACGCTCTGGCGATTTTCAGCCGCTTCGCTATATTCCCGCCGATAAGAAAGTGGTGCTCGGGCTCATCACGAGCAAATCACCGAAGCTGGAGGATGAACAGACGATCATCGAACGGATCCATGAGGCAGCGCAGATCGTGGATATCGACCGGTTGTATCTGAGCCCGCAATGCGGATTTGCCTCTTGTGAGATCGGCAATAAGCTGACAGAAGAGGAACAGTGGGCCAAACTGGCATTGGTGAAGAAGATCGCGGAAAAGGTCTGGCCGTAAGCAAACTGACCGGAATTGCTCAAGAGAGGATTCTGGTCTTTTTTTGATGGAGAAACAGCGGAGGATCTGTTTGGCGCAGTTGACAGGCAAAAATAGATGTACCATCATCCAATTAGTTGATGGTACATCTATATAAAGGAGAAATCGATATGGATATCACACAGCGTCAGATCACAAAAATCGCCAGGGAAGCGGGAAAATTTATTTCTCGGACGATAAAGGAAGAAGGGGTCGGCACTGCAGAGTTCGACCTCATTCATGTCGTGCGGAAAAGACCGGGCATCACCCAATCAGAAATATGCAGGATCTTAGGAGCGGATAAAGGCGCTGTGGCCAAGCAGACTGCCAATTTGGAGGCAAAGGGCTATCTTCAACGGCAGAGCAATCCATCGGATGGCCGCAGTCAGCTGATCTATCCTACTGAGCAGGCGCAGCGCCTGAAAAATTCCAAGGCGCATATCGAGACTTTGTTTTATGAATGGCTCGTCGAGCCTCTTTTTCATGAAGAACGAGAGGAATTCGCTTGTTTGCTGGATATTCTTTATACACGCTGCAAAGCAGAGAGCAAGGCCGATTTTCCTGAAATGACGGCGCGCGTGAAGGAGCAATCGAGATGAAGAGCGGAAAGTAGAGAAAGCATCTGTCACAGGCGATGGTCTTTCTGTTGTTGTTTGGAATTGTCAGCTTGTTTTCAGATATGACCCATGAAGGTGCTTCCAGCATCCGGGGCGCTTATCTGTCGATCATGGGCGCTTCCGCCGGTGCGATCGGATTCTTCTCCGGACTGGGGGAATTGATCGGTTACTCCATGCGTTATCTGTTTGGAAAGATCACAGACAAGACGAGACAGTATTGGCCGATCACGGTCATCGGCTATGTGCTGGATATGATGGCGGTCCCGGCATTGGCGCTGGTGGGAGAGCATGGCTGGATCTGGGCCTGCTTTCTGTTGCTCGTTCAGCGGATGGGCAAGGCCATCAAGAAACCGGCCAAAGATACGATCATGTCCTTTACGGCCTCTCAGGAAGGGGTAGGAAAGAGCTTTGGCTTGCAGGAGATGCTGGATCAGATCGGCGCGTTTCTGGGTCCGGTGCTGTTATATCTGGTGATGCTCTTTCGCACGGACGGCGATGTCTTTGAGAACTATGCGTTCTGTTTTGCGGTGCTGGCCATTCCCGGTTTGATCACGCTGGTATTGCTTCTGCTTACCTGGCGGAAGTTTCCGGATCCTGAGCGATTCGAGCCTGAGCCGAAGGAATATGTTCCGTTTCGCATGAAAAAGAGCTTTGTGCTTTATATTGCAGGAATCAGCTGCTTTGCCTTTGGATTTATCGATTACTCTCTGATCATCATGCACGTCTCCAACACTTACGCCGGCCTGGCTGCCGATCTGGCACAGACCTCCGCGCTGGTCACGGAAGGCACGCTTCCTCTGCTGTATGCCGGCGCGATGTTAGTGGATGCGATCGCTGCTCTGGTGTTCGGCCATCTTTATGATAAGATCGGCATGAAGGCCTTGATGATCTCCACTTTGCTTTCCAGCGCATTCGCCGTCTTTGTCTTTTCCGTTCATTCCATTCCGATGCTGCTGATCGGCATCGCGCTTTGGGGGATCGGAATGGGCGCGCAGGAATCCATCCTGAAAGCCGTGGTCACGCCAATGGTGCCTAAACACTGCCGCGCTACCGGATATGGGATCTTTGAATGTGCTTTCGGTGTGTTCTGGTTCCTCGGAAGCTGGATCATGGGCATGCTTTATGATCTGAGCATTCCTGCGATGGTCGCTGTGTCAGTGATCGCGCAGCTGTCGGCGATCCCGCTGTATCTCGCCTCAGACAGGAAGCAGCGCACACAGGCTTGACTGGCTGGAAAGATGCATGGCGTCTGATGAGGCAAAGCAGCGGATGGGCATGAACGTGATTTCACCTCGCTCATTTTTCCGATATAATGGGAGAAAAAGGGAAAAATCGTCAAAAAACCGCAAAAAATGGTTGATGCAACCTGTAGTTGACAAATTGCAAACGTCAATTGGTGGCTGAAAACGGCTGAACAAGGTACGATGCAGACAGAGGTGATGGAGATGAAATTTAACGAAAAACTGCAGAAGCTCAGAAAAGAAAAAGGAATGTCGCAGGAAGCGCTGGCTGATGAGCTGGGCGTCAGCCGGCAGGCTGTCAGTAAATGGGAGAATGGGCAAGTGTATCCAGAGACAGAAAAGCTGATTCAGTTAGGCAGGCTCTTTCATGTTTCAATCGATTATTTGCTCAATGAGGAGAATGAACAAGGCGTTCAGGATACGGCAGATCAGGATGAGGGCACCCTCAGCGTTTCCATGGATACGATCCAGGAGTATCTGAAATGGAAACGTCCCTTTGCGTTTGCCATCGCGATCGGCGTGGCGATCATCTTATGCGGCGTGACCATTCCAATCTTGTTTGATGAAGAGGTCGGAGCGGCGTTCTTTCTGCTCATGGTGGGGATCGCGGTCGCTGTCTTTGTCGCTTTCGGCATCCGCGATGCTCATCGCTGGCAATATCTGGATGAGCGGAAGATCTATGTCAGCCGCAGTGATGTGGAGACATTGAACAAAGCGTATCAGAAGTTTCAGAAACGCTTCATGGTGGTCATCACTTCCGGCATCTTTCTGATCATCTTTGGATTATGCGCCACGGTGGCGGCGGATGCACTGATCCATGACGCCGCAGAACGCTATGGGGCGATCTTGTTTTATTTCACTGCCGCTGCTATGTTGCTGATCATTCCGGCGGGGATCATGAATGGCGCGTATCGCCGGTTCATCTACTTTGAAGCAGCCAATCAAGAGAAGGACAAGGAGAAGCAGGCGTCGCGCTATGCGTTCATCTGGGGCATTACCATGCCATTGGCCGCTATGGTCTTCCTGTTCATCGGACTTACGCAGGAGAGCTGGGAGATCGTCTGGATCATCTTTCCGATCGTAGCTATCCTGACCGCTGGATTGATCAATATCCTGGAGTATCGCAATAGCAGACGGGAAGAAAAGTAATCATATTCAACTCTTTATGCGTCAGCGCGTCTCATGGCTTTTGACAAGGGCTTTGAGGCGCTTTTTTAATGGTGTGCTGGACGCAATTGAATCTTGATGAGAAGACCGAGATTAAAACAGAGGCCTTATCCTCTTCATTCTTCCATTTGATAAAAAATCATGATCATGCAGGAATAGCTTTATTTTGTGGAAATATTCTGTCATTATTATAGTATAGATCACAGTTACAATCGTAGATAATTTATGGCGAATAGAGGAAATCGATCAGCAATGATCATTGTCATCCAAATAGAAAGATAATTGGTTCTCGTCAATCTGTACACAACATAGCAAATTACTCGTTCTGATCATGTATTGATCAGATTGTTCTTCAATTGATCGTATATCAAAATCGTTCTTATTTTGTATAAAGAATAAAACGCGGATCGATCTTTAACTGTATATAAAAGGTGGGAAGAAACTGCTAATACATTAACAGCCTCTTCCCAAATGGACAAGGTCCATATTACTAAAATAAGTTTTTCTATCCACATCTCATGCATGAGCCGAAATGACATTTGTAGTATACATGTTTTTTTGGCTTTTTACAAAGGATTAGACGATAAAATAAAGATTTATAGAATGTGGATAGGGAATTCGTCATTTGAATTCATTATTTTGCAAAAATGAGGACAAGTCTTGCTTTATGATGAGTCTGATAGGATCATATTGATGGTAAAGCGATTACAAATTGTTTTTTCAGTGATTGACAGTCAAGACGTTTAATGTTATGGTTTATACGTAATATTACTAAATTAAGTAAAATTTGATTTGATTGGAGATGAGAAATAGTGAAGAAGACTTTGATCGCACATATTCTCGATCAGGCAGACGATAATGCGCCTCCTTATATTCAAACATTGCGTGAACACAGTGAGAATGTAGCAATGCATTGCGCCGCGATATGTCGTCCATTTGGTTTGGAGAATCTAGGCAGGTTGACTGGTTATCTGCACGACATGGGAAAATCTGCGCCGGATGTGCAGGATCATCTTTGGAACCAAACTAAGGAAAAGCTTAATCACTCAGCGGCAGGTATGCGGTGGATATGGGAACGAACGGAAAAATTTGATAATTATGTCCGATTGACAGGACAGATCATTGCGCTTGCTATCGGATGTCATCACAGCGGCCGTTGTGATTATCTTAGCATAGATGGAAATCGACCTTGGCTGGAGCGTATGTACTCCAAAAAAGCTGATCCGTTTTACCATGAGAGCGTGACTCGTTTTTTTGCAGAGTGTTGTGAGGAGACGGAGATTCAGCGATTGATCCAAGAAGCCGCTAAGGAGATCCACACGATATTTCCTAAGGCACAGACCATCATTCCAGAAGAATCATCTAAGAGTGCGTATAAGAATGCGTTATTTTTCGGTCTGGGATTTATCCAGCGATTCATATTCAGTGCTTTGGTGGATGCGGATTGGACTGATACGGCTAGTTTCATGAATCATTTGCCGCTTCCATCGTTTCCGTCTGATGATACACGCTTAGCTACTTGGAATTTGCTTTGCGACCGAATGGAATGGTTTACTGATTCACTGAAAGCAGAACGTCCCATCGATATCTTGCGGCGCGAAATCTCTGATCAGTGTTTGGTTGCTGCGCAAGGACGTCCTGCAGGAATTTATCGATTGTATGTTCCAACTGGCGGCGGTAAAACATTTTCTGGATTGCGGTTTTGTGTGCAAATGGCTCGCCGTCAGAATGCTCATCACTTATTTTATTTTGCACCATACAAATCGATCACTAAGCAAAATGCGGAGAATATCCGTCGGGCACTTGGTGAGGAATATGTGCTGGAGCATCATTCAGACGTTCTGTTCGAGTCGGATGAGTACAGCGATCAAGAACGATGGCTTGCGCTCAGTCAGCGGTGGCAAGGCGTGCCCGTGATCTGCACGACTATGGTCCAGCTGTTAAATACGTTATTTGCTGCGCCGCGGCAGAATGTACGACGTTTGTCTGCTCTTGCTGGTTCAGTATTGCTGCTGGACGAGATTCAAGCATTACCGTTGTCACAGACTTGTCTGCTTAATTTAGCTTTGGATACTCTTGTGCGTCTGTTTGATTGTACGGTGATCTTATGTACCGCGACACAGCCTGACTTAGATACAGCACCTATCCCTTTACAATTTGCCGATCAAAAAGATATCGTTCCTGATTATCAATTACGTTTTCAGCAGTTTAAGCGAACTAAGGTCATCCGGCCAATGATCAAGGGAGGACAGAGTATCTCTGCTATTGCTGATTTTGTGACCAGCCTGCAGAAAGACAATCGCAGCATCCTTGTGGTTCTGAACACCAAAAATGTGGTCAATAAACTATTTGATGAATTGAAACCTCTTGTTTCACCAGAGTGTCGTATATTCTGCTTAACGACGAATCTTTGTCAACAGCACCGCAATGATGTATTGGATGAGGTCGATCAGCGATTGAAGAGCGGCCGATCATTGATCTGCATCAGTACGCAGCTGATCGAGGCTGGTGTCGATCTCAGCTTCGATTGTGTCGTGAGAGATCTTGCCGGTCTGCCCAGCATCGCTCAGGCAGCCGGCCGCTGTAACCGTCACGGTGAATCCAATTGCCGTCCAGTGTATCTGATCGAGTGTGCGGGAGAGAATCTGGATGCTTTACCAGAAATCTATGATGGCCGTGAGATCGCACGTGAATTGCTGGCCACATTGCCAGAAGAGGCTGATCTACTTTCGCCTCAGGTCATTCAGTTATATTATCAACGATATTATGGTGATCCTCGCCACCAGAACGATATGTTATATCCATTTTCGGTAACAGGTCATGTCGCTTCTACCATGGTAGACCTGTTAAGCATCAATAGTCAGGGAATCAATGCCTCTAAGGAAAGGCAAATACCATGTCGAGCAGGTCTTTGTCAGGCTTTTGGCACGGCAGAGTCTGCTTTTGCGGCAATTCCAGATGAAACGATTTCGGTACTTGTTCCCTACGGACGTGGAAAAGAGCTGCTTCTGGAATTGCAGTCTGCACGTGCGAATACGGCTTTGTTGAAAGATCTCCAGCCTTATACGATCTCTATCAGTCAGAGTCAATATCGGCGCCTTGGCAATGCCTTGTATTTTGTTTTGGATGGTGAGGCTTTGGCCTTGCAGGAAAATTATTACGACAGTGAACACAAAGGCTTATCTTTTGAATCAGTTGGTTCGACAGCTTTTATCGTATGATCGATGAGCAAGAAAGGAGGAGATGACCTTTGCAATATAGCAATACCATTACCCTGCATGTATGGGGACGTTACGCCCTGTTCAGTGATCCCATTACGCGAGTGGGGGGAGAGAAATTCAGTTATCCTGTTCCTACGTATCAAGCAGTCAAAGGGATATTAGAAAGCATTTATTGGAAACCGACCATTATTTGGGTCCCGGATGCCGTCCGTATCTTGAATCCCATAGAAACGGAATCAAAAGGAATTCGCCCCATTCGCTATAACAATGGCACCAATGATCTATCTATTTACACCTATTTGGTCAATGTATCTTATCAAATCAAAGCACATTTTGAATGGAACATGCATCGGCCAGATCTTGCAGGAGACCGCAATGAGAATAAACATTATTTTATTGCTAAGCGAATGTTGGAGCGCGGCGGGCGCCGTGACATTTTCCTTGGTACGCGAGAGTGTCAGGGATATGTAGAGCCATGTAAGTTCCATGAAGGACCAGGTGCCTATGATGACACTGCACCCATGCCATTTGGTCTTATGGTGCATGGCATCACATATGCAGATGAACATGACAGCGGACAAATGTATGAGCGTTTGTGGCGTCCGGTAATGAAAGATGGCGTGATCACATTTATACGGCCAGAGGAGTGTCCAGTGATTCGCCCGATTCGTGAGCAGAAGGCTAAAGTTTTTGTGAAAGATGAAAATTTACAGAGCTGCGATGATCTTTATCAGGAGGTGACAAAAGATGGGCTGGATTGAACGATGTTATCAGACTTATGAAAAAAATCTTGCCCAGGTCGGTAAGCCTTCTGCATCTATTCGACATGGCTGGAATGCACCGATCTTGCTTCCAGTAGCCCATACTACGCAGAAAGTAAATGTGGAAGTTAGCTTATCTGAAAAAGCGGACTTTATCTCAGCACATGTTCTTCACGCTGATGACATGACCACGGTCATTCCATGCACTGAAGAATCTTCTGCACGTACATCTGGCCCTGTTCCTCATCCACTAGTAGATAAATTGCAGTACATAGCAGGAGACTATGTAGAAAGAGGCGGTACAAAAAAGCACATGTGGGCAGAATACCTTGATCAGCTGCAAGCATGGTGTGATTCTCCTTTTGGATCGGAAAAGGTACGTGCCGTATTGATCTATCTGAAAAAAGGATGTCTGATCAGAGATTTGATTGCAGAAAGGGTCCTGTTTGCAGATGAAAAAGGTCAGCTGTTAAAAAAATGGAATGGTCCCAAAGAGGAGATACCGCCGATATTTCAATCTATTACTGGCGGGGATCAGTTGGAGACATTTGTTCGTTTTCAAGTGGATGGAGATATCCTTTCTTTGGATTCAAAAATCTGGGATAGTTATACCCAGTATTATCAATCTACATTGGGAAACAAGGGAATCTGCTACATACAGGGAGAAGAGATGCCCATATCTTATCTGAGCCCATATAAGATCCGTAATGCCGGGGATCGCGCGAAATTGATTTCCAGCAATGACAGTACAAATTTTACATATCGTGGGCGATTCGAAAATGTTGAAGAAGCATTATCCATTGGCTTTGATACGACACAAAAAGCACATAGCGCATTAAGATGGCTGGTAGGGAGACAGGGTATTCAGAATGGTGATCAAACTATACTGGCATGGGGTACTGAAAATGAGCCGATCCCTCCCATCACAGGCGATGCATATGATTTGATGGAACGTGGTCAAAGTGATCTTTTTGGTGAAGAATTTCAATCAATTTATGATGGGGGCGAGACCCTTCCGCAGACACGAGAAAGTTTTGCGGCAGAATTCAACAAAGCGATACAAGGATATCGTCACGTGTTGACTCAGCATAGTCAAGTCAGTGTGATGATCCTTGATTCCGCTACACCTGGCCGCTTATCCATTCGATATTATCGAGAGCTTTCTGGATCTCGACTGATGGATAATATCGAAGATTGGCACAAAACATTTGGCTGGGAACTTCGTTATGCTAAGATGAAGGAGGACGGAAAAGGAAAGAAGAAAGCTGTACCTGTTGTTTTTGTAGGCGCACCTGCACCGATCGATATCGCATCAGCCGCTTATGGAGTTAAAGCTGACGATAGGCTCAAACAACAGACCATTGAACGTTTGCTGCCTTGCATTACAGAAAAACGTCCTTTTCCAAAAGACATCATGCTGGCGGCCGTACACAGAGCCGCAAATGGCATTGCTATGGAAACATGGGAAATCAATAAAACTCGCAGCATTGCCTGTGCTTTGATCAAAGGATATCATCATCGTAATTTAAAGGAGGAATATACTATGGCTATTGATGAAAATTGCAGCGACCGCAGTTATCTGTTTGGACGGATCTTAGCCTGTGCTGATCAGTTGGAACAGTACGCCGTCTACAATACTGCAGGAGAGAAAAGCAATCGGCCGACTAATGCCTTGCGTTATGAGGTCGCATATACTCAGCATCCTGCTAAGACGCTGGCTTTGCTGCGCAAACAACTGGAACCTTATTTAGAACGTCTGATCAAGGCGAATAAGTCTGTTTACGCAAATGAACAAATGTTAAAGTTGATCTCACGTATTCCGATGGAGGAGTTTAATGATCAGCCGTTAACGGAATTGTACTTACTTGGCTATGCCTGCCAGCGGGCAGATTTTTTCAAAAAGACAGATGAAGCATCAAATGATCATGAATAAAGGAGGAGCTACTTATGGAGACGTTACAGAATAAAATCGATTTTGCACTTGTCATCGCAGTTCATCATGCTAATCCTAATGGAGACCCGTTGAACGGCAACCGTCCGCGTGAGACTTATGAAGGATATGGAGAGATTTCAGATGTTTGCTTGAAAAGAAAGATCCGTAATCGATTGATGGATATGGGGGCCAACGTATTTGTACAGTCTGATGATCGCCGTAATGATGAATATCATAGTTTGAAAGACCGCGCTGATGCTTGTCAGGCATTAGCTGCCGCTACTAAAGCTAAAGATCGAGAAGCTTATGCAAAAGCTGCATGTGAGACATGGATAGATGTACGTAGTTTTGGACAAGTGTTTGCATTTAAAGGGAAAAACGAAGGAGTTTCTGTAGGAATACGCGGACCAGTTTCTATTCACCCAGCTTTCAGCATTGACCCGATCACAATTGATAGCTTGCAAATTACAAAGAGCGTAAACAGCGTGACCAGTGATAAGAAATCAAGTGATACGATGGGAACCAAGCATCGTGTTGGATTTGCGATGTATACGACTTTTGGCAGCATCAATTGTCAGCTGGCAGAAAAGACCGGCTTTACTGAAGAAGATGCAGAGCTGTTGAAAGAAGCATTACGCACGCTGTTTGAAAATGATGCGTCCTCAGCTCGGCCAGATGGCAGCATGGAGGTATTGAGACTGTATTGGTGGAAGCACAACTGCAAGAGCGGACAATACTCCTCTGCTAAAGTACACCGATTGATACATATCGAAAAAAATGTCGATATGCCGCATGACATTCATGAATATACCATCACTTGTGATGAACTGCCTGACTTAGCAGTAGAAGTTTATGACGAATCCTGATGATTATCTGCAAATGTCTGGCATTCAGCATTTCTGCTTTTGCCGCCGGCAATGGGCACTCGCTTATCTGGAGCAGCAGTGGGCAGAGAACCAGAGAACTGCAGAAGGACATTTGCTGCATGAGCATTGTCATGATGATTCTTTCCGTGAAAAACGCGGCGATCTGCTGATCGTACGAGGACTGAGAGTGATCAGTCATCGCCTGAGATTATCTGGGACATGTGATGTGGTAGAATTCCGGGCTGATCCTGACGGAATATCCCTTCAGGATTATTCTGGTCTTTGGCTTCCTTTACCTGTGGAATACAAACATGGATCTCCAAAAACGAATGATGCTGATCGATTGCAGCTTTGTGCACAAGGTATGGCTTTGGAAGAAATGCTGGTTTGTGATATTGCGCAAGGTGCTATTTTCTATGCGGAGACCCGTCGTAGAGAACAAGTGGAATTCACGTCTGAGCTTCGGCAAAAAACGCAGAAAATGGCGGATGAGATGAATGATTATTTCGCTCGAGGCTATACCCCAAAGGTAAAGCCGGGCAAACACTGTAATGCGTGTTCCTTGAAGGAATTGTGCTTACCGACTCTTTGCCGCCGCAGCAATGCTGATGATTACATACGCAGCCATTTAGAAGAGTCAGAAGGAGATTCCTAATGAGAAAGTTATTGAATACTCTGTTTGTCTTAACTGAAAACAGCTATTTGAGCCTTGATGGAGAGAACGTCTTGGTCAGTCAAGAGAAAAAAGAAATTGCACGCTTTCCTCTGCATACATTAGAGGGGATATTGAGCTTTTCCTACGCTGGGGCTTCACCTGCTTTGATGGGCGCTTGCGCACAGCGGAATATCGATTTAGCGTTTTTCAACCCGCGTGGTAAGTTTCTTGCACGTTCTGTTGGTGAAACTAAAGGGAATGTCTTGCTGCGGCAGAAGCAGTTTCGGGTCAGTGATGATCCTGGAAACAGTTGTCAGTATGCAAAAGGGTTTCTATTAGGTAAGGTATATAATGCGCGGTGGGTTTTAGAACGAGCGACTCGAGATCATCCTCAGCGTGTTCCAGTAGATAAGCTGAAGAAAATATCTGGGCAATTAGCGGCAGCTCTCACCGATATTGAGAAGGCAGAAACTTTGGAAGAATTGCGCGGTACGGAAGGCGAAGCAGCAAAACTGTATTTTAGTGGATTTGATAATTTGATCTTACAACAGCGCAAAACATTTGCATTTACCAGGCGCTCACGACGTCCTCCTTTAGATCCGGTCAATGCTCTGCTATCTTTCGCCTATACATTGTTGGCACGAGACTGCGCTGCAGCATTAGAAGGTGTGGGGCTTGATCCATATGTAGGCTTTTTGCATCGCCCCAGACCTGGTCGCACCAGTCTTGCTTTAGATCTGATGGAAGAGCTTCGTGCGGTTTATGCTGATCGCTTTGTTTTAACTTGCATCAATCAGAAAACAATTTTGCCAAAGCATTGCGAAAAGCAAGAGAGCACTGCTGTACTTTTGACAGAAGAAGGGCGCCGGGCTTTTTTGGAAGCTTGGCAATTGCGCAAGCAACAGGTGATACAACATCCGTTTTTGAAGGAAAAAATCCCTTGGGGACTTGTCCCGTATGTACAGGCTTTACTGCTCGCACGTACTTTGCGAGGAGATTTAGAACGTTATCCACCATTTTTCTGGAAATAAGGAGCGAATTTATGCTTATCTTAGTCACTTATGATGTTAATACGGAGACAGCTGCTGGCCGAAAAAGACTGCGAAAAGTTGCTAAGGCATGTGTAAATCATGGACAGCGAGTTCAAAATTCCGTGTTTGAATGTATGTTGGACGCTGCTCAATTTACCGTTTTTAAGGCAGAGCTAATTGATCTGATTGATCCGTCAGAAGATAGTTTGCGATTTTATCAACTTGGCAATAAATACAAAACAAAGGTGGAACATGTTGGACGAACGCCTCAATGGCCACAGGATGGTATATTGCTGATATAAATTTATGATTACTCGTAAACTCTTGTGCGAATCCCTAGTGCACATAAAAGTGCCTGGAGCCTCGCACTAGAAAAACTTAACAAAATAAGGGATATTTCACAAAGTGCATGTGTTTTTTGTGAATGAACCCTTTTATAGCAAAAGATGATGGCAAATATGTCTTGTTTTCAATCACTTTTGCAGTCGTTCCCTACGTGGGAACGTGGATAGAAATGCACCAGTGGTCATCGAATATAGTGATGTCCGCCGTCGTTCCCTACGTGGGAACGTGGATAGAAATACCATTGTTGACTTGAATGATGCGGTGACCTTGAGTCGTTCCCTACGTGGGAACGTGGATAGAAATATTCTGTCGCTAGAGTAATTGACGCTCTCCTTCCGTCGTTCCCTACGTGGGAACGTGGATAGAAATAATCAAAATTCAGCAAACAAACAGATGCAATTCCAGGTCGTTCCCTACGTGGGAACGTGGATAGAAATCCCATCCTTAAGCAGGCATGGCTTGCGCCATATGCGTCGTTCCCTACGTGGGAACGTGGATAGAAATACTAAATTGTTTGGGAAAGATTTCCGATTGGACTGTCGTTCCCTACGTGGGAACGTGGATAGAAATCCTGAGGAGTTGTACCAGTTTCGGAATTCTGAACGTCGTTCCCTACGTGGGAACGTGGATAGAAATTCTCAAATATTGGAGAACAACCAATTTTGAATAGTCGTTCCCTACGTGGGAACGTGGATAGAAAT
>ENA-ORNG01001132-ORNG01001132.1-human-gut-metagenome-genome-assembly--contig:-NODE-1132-length-20161-cov-3.748831_pt1 | contig 20161 bp, 26 predicted proteins | sample MGYA00242113_ERZ509018 | MGnify/ENA primary metagenome ERZ509018 (study PRJEB26280, sample SAMEA2338711) | human gut metagenome | biome: human gut; feature: human-associated habitat; material: faeces... | reverse complement strand
CAGCATGGCCGCCGTGTTTTCTTCAATGGTCCCCGGCTTGATGCAGGGTGGATGAAGACTTGCAATCCTCAGATCGGTACATTCCATATACTTCTCAGACAGATCCACATGCCCCTCATAGTCCATTACATTGAGTTCCACACCAAACATAACTTCCAGGCCCTTTTGAAATCTCGGCAATATTTTCAGATTATAAAAATAAAAATCCTTGCAGCTCCCCGGCATGGCCGGTGCATGCTCTGTAATGGCCAACAGCTTCAAACCTTTTTGAACCGCCGCGTCAATCATTTCTGTCATCGTATTATAGGCATGTCCGCTGGCCAATGTATGAGTATGAGTATCCAGCACTATATTCATAATATCCCTTCCTTCACTCGATTTTCAAAATAAACAAATTGGTCAATGGCATCCAGAATGTCTGCAAAGGCTTCCCTCGGCGCCGCATCGATGTAAGCCTTCAAAATTTCCTTTTCCCGTTTTTTATAACGGCCATAGAAAATATCATACAGATTATGTCCCCGCATATAAATCTTGAATTCTTCGATATGTTCCCGGATATCCTCCGGACTTTTAATCTCCACGCCAATCGCCTCTGTAAAATGGCGTCCGCACTTTAAACGGTACAGATATTCTTTCCATTTATCAAACAGTATATCATAAAAAGCCCCGGCCGTATCCAAAATTCCAATTTTTGCCATAATATCCGGTTCCAGAAAATAGTTTTCAAAGGAATAATACTTCAAAATCAGGACATTGCGCCGGGTCACCTTCGGCATCTTATCCACATCCCGGATCCGGCACTCGTCGTAATACCGGCAGAGCTGACCGGCCAGCTCCTCCGGGTCCTTGCCGTCTCCGTCCCGTATCATAAGAAACTGATCCTTTAAATACAGCTTATTCATATATTTCAGATTGGCATAGGTTTTAATATTTGTACAGCTGTTTGTCGTGATAATGGCCACCCGGTAAGGTTTTCCCTCCTCATCCACTATTTCCGAATAATACTTATCCAGCAACAGGGGCAGACGGCTTTTATCCTGCTTACCCTCAACGATAAAAACAAAATTCACATTCATCAGATCATTGGCGGTATACCCCAGATCATCCAGAATCTGATCCACATCCGCCGGCTTTCTCGCAACAGAATACCATTCCTTGTCCAACAGAATCTGTCGGATCTGATTGGAAGTGAAATTAAACAGCATATTCGGTGAATGGGTCGTAAAAATGACCTGGTTATTTTTTGACAGACGATAGAGAATCTCTCCCGCCACTTTTTGAAGTCTTGGATGGAGAAAGATTTCCGGATCCTCCATCAGGATAATACACGGCATTCGCTTTCCCCCCTGGATATAGGCCTCCAGCAATGACAATATGTAGATACACCGCATGCCTGTCCCCATCTCCGACAAAGGCATTTCCACATCTCTCTCCCGGTTCCTCACAAAACCGCTGACCTTACACAGGTCTGCCATATTTTCCGCCATATAATAATAGATATCCTCGCTCTGGCCGCCGTTTTTGTGGAAATATTCATTGACACTTTCAGCAAACCGGTTAAAATTCCCCTGATAAAGCTTGTATTCAAAGAGACGGGCCGTTTCCAGCACATTCAGCTCGGCCGGTGTTTTCTGCTCAATCTTGCCGATACAATGAAAGCAGCGCCTACAGTCCTTCCCCCCGTCAAAGAGACAACGTCCGTCTCTCAATCTCCCGATCCACTCGCTTTCCTGGCACAAAAAAATATCATCCTGAATATCCTGAAAATGGCGCATACTGTCGATATAGTAAAATTTCGGAATAACCTGAGCAATATAGCTATTATGCTTCCGCACACCGTCGCCATAGCGTCTCTGACCGTTTCGGTTTACTGTCAGCCGGAAGCGAAGCAAACCCGTATCCCCGTCATAGGAGGGCAGACGATTTTTAAATTCCCGAAGCCAAAGGTCGTAGCGCCTATAATTGCTGACGATTCCCTCTTCATTAAACATGATCAGATCTTCTCCGTCCAACTGCAAATCCACATCAATTTCAATATTTCCCGCTTCCAGATTAAAATCATTCACCTGAAGCTCGTAAGTATCATCCAAAATCCTCAGGGCATCCAATGCCACCGTTTTTCCCGCACTATTTTTTCCGACCAGAATTAATACATTTTCAATATCCTGAATTTCCATATCCCGAATTGATTTAAAGTTTTGAATACGCAGTCGATTCAAACGCATATTTTCACCCCCGTCTTTTGGACGCGCCCGGGCACGTGAAGCATAATACCTCCCCTGCCGCCGCACCCGGCGCAAAGATAATTTCGACAAAGCGTCGCCGAACCTTTTATTTTGAAAACTGAGTTGTTACAAGAGCATTATAATCTACCCGTTTGTCAAGAACTCCCGCTTCCTCCAGAATATTTTGCAAAAGCTCAAAAGCCTCCTCTGTAAAAATCGTGTCTGTTTTCCACGTATCCTGACTATGATACCGCTCCACAATGGTCTTGAGCGTATCAAAATCTGTTTCCTCAAACTGAGGCTGGATAATTTTCGCAATTTCTTCGCTGCTGTGGCTGTTCACATAATCCAAACCCTTTTGAAGCCCATTGGTAAAGCTCTGAATTATCTCTGGATGTTCATTTATATAAGAGCCAAGGGCCGAAAAGCAAGTATAAGGAACATAACCTGAATCCACTCCGAGAGAAGCGATGACATAGCCGCCGCCATCCTTTTCAACGCCTGTGGCAAAAGGTTCAAATTCCACCGTATAATCTCCCGTTCCTCCCACGAAGGCTTCCGCCGTCACGCCAAAATCAATATTCTGGATGATCGTCAGATCTGTGGCCGGATTAATGCCATTCAACTTAAGAATATACTCAAAAACCATCTGGGGCATACCGCCGGCCCGGCCGCCAATTACTGTTTTGCCCTTTAAATCAGACCAGGAGAAGTTCTGGTCATTTGTCCGGCTGACAAGAAAGTTACCGGCCCTCTGGGTAAGCTGGGCAAAGTTGATGGCATAATCTGAATTACCCTCATTATAGACATAAATTGTTGCCTCCGGCCCCATAAAGCCGATATCCGCCTCCCCGGCAATCATGGCGGTCATTACCTTATCCGCGCCATTGCCGTTGCTCAGTTCCACCGAAAGACCTTCCTCTTCAAAATAGCCCTCTTCCAGTGCCACATACATCGGTGCATAAAAAATGGAATGGGCCACTTCCTGAAGTCGTACCTTTGTCAATCCTGCGGTACTTTTACCGCACCCCGTCAATGCCATCGTCAGCATGGCCAAAATAGTTCCAATAACAACCAAACATTTTTTTCGCATAACTAACCTCCCATCGAATCTACTCTATAGTATTCTGGGAAGGTTCTGTGGGTTCCACTGTTTTAATACAATATTCCTTTCCACAAAATAGCGCTCTCTTTTAGGCTCATTTCACCTGAATGGCCTTCGCCGGACACATTTCCTGGCAGCAAAAGCAGGCGATACACTTTTTATAATCATAGACCGGCGCCGAAGGCTTTATCAAATGAAGTGCCTTTCCTTCCACCGGACAGGCTTCGACACAGATGCCGCAGCGGATGCACCTGCTCTCCACAACATAGGGTTTTCTCTGAAAATGTCGGGAAATCCAACGAATCTGACGCCAGAGCCGGCGTACTTCCTTCCCCCGGTTCACGTCATAATCCGGCTTGCCGAACCGCTCCCCGACTTGTGAAAGGGTAAGAGGGCCATCCCGTGTTATGACTTCAATAGCTTCCTCTCGCCAGACGCCAAGACCCATTTTTTCTCCTTGGACATTGGTCGGCACCAGCTCCGGCTCCAGATTCATAAGCGAACAACAAACACTGTCCAAGGCTACCGGATCTGTGGACAAAAGCAGGACGCCCATATGCACTGGCGTTCCCGATGCCGGTCCGTTGCCCTCCATGGCTGTAATGCCGTCCATGACATAAAGTCTCGGCCGAATATAACGATTTAAATCCACCAGCATCCGGGCAAAGCTTTCCGCATTGGAATATTTTGTATGGCCTTTGGCTTTATGAAGCCCCTGGATGCAGCCGTACATATTCTTCACTGCCCCCGTCATCCGTTCCAGTTGATGGGTTTTCATCTTACAGATATTTACCAGGGCATCCGTCTCCTGAACTGCCTTTGCCATATGAAACTGCTTTGCCATCTTTCCCTGAGGATATTTCACCAGGCTGCTCTCGTTAAAATCAGCCATAGGAATATTTAATTGCTTCATCTCTCCGGCCAGACCGCAGGCCTGTGCAGCCTTTTCCATCGACCCAACCCCCGCCGAGTCTCCATAGGAAAGTCGGCCGCAGCCTGCCTCCTTTAAAATTCTACCCACGGCGGATACAACCAATGGATGGGTGACGATGGCGCTGTCCGCCTCCGCCTTCCGAAGGAGATTCGGTTTTAAAAGAATCCTTTCCTCCGACCGGACAAGCTGTCCCACACCGCCGATTTGTCCGATTCCCCATGAAAGCTCCTCATATATTTTTTCTTTATCATATTCATTGCATTTTAATAAAACAACCCGACTTTTCAAAAAACCGCTCCTTCCTCACATAAAGGTATTCAAAGCTGTCATAACAAACATAATGAGTAAGGCAATAATCAGCCATACATCCACGATATTTTCCCCGTCGTCCACCTCCGGAAGAGTATAACGGCTATATGCCGGTTCTTTCTTCTCAAACACTTCGGACATTTTCCGTCCATTGACCCGAAAAGCAGCCTTAATAATTAAAATAACCAGAGGAATCATAATTGCTGCCAAAATACCTACCGAGACAAAGGCATATTTCATCTCATCACCGGAGACAAGCACATTCTCCACATTATAAGCAGCTCCGGACATATCCTCCAACGTATCCTCCGAAAAAAAACCGGATAAGGTAGATATACCATTCATAAAAAAATGCATGAGCATCGGCGTCACGATGGAATTACTGGCTTCCATCATCAATACCATAATCAGCCCAAGATAAATGGCATAAGGCATCTGATTAAAATTCATATGAAGAAGGCCAAAAATAACCGCCGATAATACAAGGGCCAGTTTCGGAGATTTTTTCTGATAACTCCGGTACACAACACCTCGCATTAAAAACTCTTCACCGATGGCCGGACACACGGCCATTACCAGCATCGACACGATAAAACCATGATTGTAAAGTCCTGCTGCCGTTCCCACCACCGCGTTTTCCACAAAAAGCATAGAAACTAAGTTCAACAGAGCCACGATGGGATAGGAGCAGAGAATAATCAAAAAAGAAAAAACAACCGTCTTAAAGCTGATTGGCCGCAGTTTAAAGGTTTCCTTCACATCCACCCCGGAAATCAACGCACCTATGATTGGAATAAGTAAAACCGACAGCTGAGTGCCAAGGACCAATGGCAAGGTGTCATATATTCCCATAAAAATCATTAAAAACTGAATACCTATCATGACTACCGTCGTGACGCACAAAATCCGGTTTCCTGTTTTTCCATTCAGCTCCGGCTGCCCTTCAAAATAATTTCTATAATATTCCTCCATGAATTTTCTCCTTTTCTAATGTAGTTTTAAAAACTATATATTGTGTTTTCATTGACTTTTTTTATGAATTCGATATAATAAGACATAGTAGGGATATTTTCTCAATTTATACAGGAGCGTGTAATTTATGGATAACTTTACTTCCATTCAAACAATTTTAGATGAATTTATTCAACAGATCGAAGGCCATCCCCCGATTTCTGCATCGGAGCTGCCGAATATTGACCTCTACATGGATCAGGTGACCACATTTATGGATGAACACCTGGAGCATTCCAGACGTTACCCGGAAGATAAGATTCTTACAAAAACCATGATTAACAATTATGCCAAGAACCGGCTTCTTCCGCCGCCGGAAAAGAAAAAATATTCAAAGGACCACATGCTGCTTCTTATATTCATCTATTACTTTAAAAACATACTTTCAATCAATGACATCCAAAAGCTGCTTACGCCAATGACCGACCGTTATTTTAAAAATGAGAGCGGAACAGATATGGCCTGGCTTTACAGCCATATTATGGACAGCGAACCGGACCAGGCCAAACGTATCGGCGAAGATATCCGGCAGCTTTCAAAAGATGCAGAACAGATATTCTCCGGATGTCCGGAGGATGAGCAGGGCTATCTTCAGCTATTGTCCATCATTTCTCTGCTCTCCTACGATGTCTACAGAAAAAAACAGCTCATCGAAAAATTAATCGATTCGGCCAATCTATCGGCCAATGAGCCGGCTTCAAAAAAGAAAAAATAAAATTGAAAAAGCACTTGTTTCTCTTCTTAAAGACAAACAGGTGCTTTTTTACTATTCTTTCTTTTCCTGAATACGCTGAATCGCCAAATCGTAGCCGTCATTCCCATAATTCAGAGAACGGTTGACACGGCTGATCGTCGCTGTGGATGCGCCTGTTTTCTCCGCAATCTCCAAATAAGTTTTATGCTGACGAAGCATTCTGGCTACTTCAAATCTCTGTGACAGAGAAAGAATCTCATTAATCGTTGCCAGATCTTCAAAAAAATCAAAACATTCATCCACCGACTTCAACTGAATAATCGCCTCAAATAAAGTTTCCACTGCGGACGTCCGTATCTTTTTATTCATAGTCAATCCCACCCTTTAACACTGTAAAATTTGAAATCATTATTTATATCTTAACATTATAAGATGATAAAGTCAATTCAATTCACAGAAAGTTCCGAATTCTCCAGCGTATATTGTGCAATTGCCGCTTCAATCCGCTCTTTAACAATTGCTGCAATTTCCACTGTTTTCAGGCCCTTATACTCCTCATAGGTCAAGGGCTCCAAATAGTGAATCTGGGCTGTCATTTTTTTAACGGAGTGAATATCAAAGGCTTTGTAAGAATCGATGATCGCCACCGGAACAATCGGACATTTGGCATAAACAGCGCTTTTAAATGCACCGCCTTTAAAGCTCAGCAGCTTATTTCCTTCACGGCTCCGCGTTCCTTCGGCAAAGATAATGTAATTACGCCCCTTCTTCACTTCCTCCGCCACCTCGCGAATCACCGTCATGGACTGGCGCACATCCGACCGGTCCATGGCCTTTGCATGAAGCAGCCGGGCAATCTGTTTGATTAAAATAATATTCGCCACCTCTTTTTTCATGACAAACGAAATAAAACGCCCATGGGTCTCAAAAAAAAGCAGTGTGTCAAAAAGTCCCTGATGATTCGGAAAAAGGATATAGCCGTTTTCCGCGGGAAGCTTCTCCCGGCCGGTACACTTCACTTCCACCCGACCGGCCCGGTTTGCCCGGGTGGTTATCTCCTGTAATAAATCCGAGCGCAATTGTTCATTATATTTCTCAAAATTATCATCCTTACCATAACGGCAAACCTTTGCCCACCATCCCGGCACCTTATAACAAAGCCGAATGACCATCAATATAATTCGTTCCATCCCTAAAACTCCACTTCATCTTTATAGTATAATAGGGCGTTGCATATTGCCGCAGCAATATTGCTTCCACCCTTCCGGCCCGCAGCAACAATCCACGGGACCCTTGTCCGCATAAACAATTCCTTGGACTCGGTCACATTGACAAAGCCCACAGGAACTCCAATAACCATCTCCGGTCTGACCACACCGCTCTCCACCAGCTCATAGAGCCGGACTAGCGCCGTCGGCGCATTCCCAATAGCAAAGATCAACGGTTTTTCTATGGAAGCCCCCCGCTCCATACAGATCGACGACCGGGTCACGCCCCGTTCCTTCGCCTCCCGAATCACCTCTTCATCATCGATAAAACAATGTACCTGACCGCCGTACCGGGCCAACTGCCCTTTATTAATTCCCGACATAGCCATTCGGGTATCGGTCACAATGTCCGCTCCGGATCTGAGCGCCTGAATTCCTTTTTTACAGGCTTCCGGCGAGAACTTGAGATTCAGATTATAATCAAAATCCGCTGATGTATGAATACATCGTCGAACCACCGAAAGCTCCGGCTCCCTCCATTCGGTCTCCCCCAGCTCCCCGGCAATAATTTCCATGCTCCGGGCTTCAATATCTCCCGGCTTTACAAATTTGATCTCATCAAGCATGATTTCCTCCCACTAAAACTCAATTCCCTTTCTGGCCGGCAGTCCTAAATCAAAGGGATGTTTTTTCTTATGTATCTCCGATATATAATCCGCCGTCTCCCAAAGCCTGTCACCTTCGTATCTCCCGGTAAGAATCCATTCCCGGTCTTTACCGCAGGAAATCAGATAAAGAAGTTTTCCTTCCTCCACCATGCCGCGGCTGACAGCATATAATATTTCGTCCAGAAAAATCACTTCCGCGGTCAGTTCTCCGCTTTCCAGGCGGAAGCTCAGGTTGTTAAGAAGCTCCATATATTCCCGCTTCATGGCTTCCTTTTCCTCCGGAGTCATCTGGAAGAGAAACTTTATCCGCTCCGGTCCCTTCATAACGCAAATCCCGGGAATATGTTCCAATAGCTTTCGCTCAGAGGAGGTATTGTCTTTTAAAAACTGATAGATTAAAACTTGTTTTCCGGCTCCGGCAGCTCTCAGGCACAGTCCCATACCGGCCGTCGTTTTGCCTTTTCCATCGCCGCAATATATATGTATCATTCACAACCTCCAGCGCCTGTGACGGAATAAGGAAAATTCCCCCTACTGCCAGCCCTGCATGCTGTCCTGAAGCTTTTCCAGAGCCTTTTTTTCAATCCGGCTGACATAGCTTCTGGAAATTCCCATCATCTTCCCGATCTCCCTCTGGGTCACCTCACTGCGGCCCCGCAGACCATATCTCTTATATATGATTTCCCGCTCTCTGTCGTTTAATACCTCATCAATAGCAATGTACATTTTCTGAATCCGTTCCGAGAGCATCAGGCCGTCGACCACATCCTCTGACGTATCTTCCACCACATCAATAAAGCTGATTTCATTGCCCTCTTTATCCGTTCCAATCGGTTCATACAGGGAAATTTCCCGATTCAGCTTTCTCTCCGTGCGGAGCATCATCAAAAGTTCATTATCGATACACCTGGCGGCATAAGTCCCCAGACGGCTCCCCTTATCCATTTTAAAGGTATTGACCGCCTTCACCAGGCCGACGATACCGATGGCGATCAGCTCATCCGTATCCCGACCGGAGCCGGCATATTTTTTTACAATATGAGCGACCAGCCGCAGATTCTTCTCCACCAGAATATTTTTCGCATCCATATCTCCCGCCTGATATCTGGAAAGATAATAGGCTTCTTCTTCGCTGCTCAATGGTTTTGGAAATGACTGCAAGAAAAAAGCACCCCTATGCGACCTTTATTCTAATGTATGCGCCGCTTTGGGATGCTGTGTCTGTCCCTGTCAGTTTACATATTATTTGTCTGATAGGTAATATAAATCGTATCCAGTCCATCCGGACTCTCGCCGTTTAACGGTTCCTTATAAAGCCAGCCCGGCTGCCCCGTTCTCGGATGGAAAAACCGCCGGCTCATTTCCACAGATAAATGCTCGATAGCTTCCGGCATCCGCTTTAACAGCCAGGTTGAGAGGAGCTGTTTTTTATGAGACGGCATAATCGCCTCTATCGGATATTGCTCCAGTTGTTTCAGCCGTTTTTTATAAGTATATAAAGGCGCGCTTGTATTAAAATGCATCCAGAGACTGTAATCCAAATCATCTCCTGCAAAAAGAATATGGCTCTTCCAGTCAAAGAACATCACGCTGCCCACCGTATGTCCTGGTATAAAAATAGTTTCGATGAGATGATTATCCTCCGAAGCCTCCTCAAAATCAAAGGTCTGGTTGCACCGTTCCTCCGGCGCGTCCAAATCAAAGGTCTGCCCGTTAATGAGCCAACAAAATTCCTTTGTTCCGGCTTCATACCAGGCCATCCTGTCAAAATCCTCCGGCCAGATCGGCCCCTTTCCCGCAGCTCTCCGGTTCGATTCCAGCTGGGCGGCGATCAACGGTTTTTGATGATTCTGGTAATCCTTATAGGTTGCCTTATCCGCCGGATTCATCCATACCTTATTAAAAAAACGATTGCCTGCCGTATGGTCCGTATGGCCGTGAGTATTCATCACCCGCAAAGGTAAATCCGTAATTTTACGAACCTGGACCCGGATATCTGCAAATCCATAACCCGTATCGATGAGCATCGCCTGCTGCTTTCCGATGATCAGACTGCTGCCTACACCCGCCGGCTCATAAATGTGATACACATTATCGGCCAATTGGATGGTTTTAAAATATTCCTTCATAAATATCATTCCTTATTTATCCTGTCTGCGAAGCAGATCAAAGGGTGAAAGTTCGATTCCCAGATCCACATAGAGCTTTTGTTTCGGATGAGGGCAGCTTTCCATCGACTGGCCCTCCGCATCGGTCATGGCCCGTACCGTCACCTCCACATCCTGTCCATCCGGCTTCATGACTTCGATCTTCTCTCCTACAGAAAATTTATTTCTCTGCTCCAGACTGTAAAATCCATCATTCCGTGACTCTCCAATCAATCCAAGATAAGTATAGGCCTTCACATAGGTATTACTGTCATAAATCTGAGTATCATGGTCCGGCTTGCCAAAGAAAAATCCGGTGGTAAACTGGCGGTAAGTACATTTGGCAATCTCCTCTTTATAATAATTCATCCGGCTCCGATAAAGAGCTTCATCCGTCATATAATCATCAATAGCCTGACGGTAGGTCCGGGTCACGACAGCCACATAAAGAGCTGTTTTCATCCGGCCTTCTATCTTAAAGCTGTCAATCCCGGCCTCAATAAGCTCCGGTATATGCTCGATCATACACAAATCTTTGGAATTAAAAATATAGGTTCCCCGCTCATTTTCATAAACCGGCAGATATTCTCCCGGTCGGGTTTCCTCCATAATCGCATATTTCCAGCGGCACGGATGGGTACAGGCTCCCTGGTTGGCATCCCTTCCTGTAAAATAGCTGCTCAAAAGACAGCGCCCCGAGTAGGAAATACACATCGCCCCATGAATAAAGGTTTCAATCTCCAAATCTTCCGGAATATTCGCCCGCAGTTCCTTTAGTTCTTCCATGGACAACTCCCTGGCCGAGACAACTCTTTTTGCTCCGAGACTGTGCCAGAAACGATAGGTCCGGTAATTTGTATTATTCGCCTGGGTGCTGATATGAACCTCTATTTCTGGGCAGATTTCCTTTGCGATCTGGAAAACCCCCGGATCTGAAATAATCAGCGCATCCGGCCCGATTTTCTTTAATTCATGGAAATATTCCTCCACCCCGGCCAGGTCCCCATTATGGGCCAGAATATTCGCTGTCACATAAACCTTTGCTCCATGGACATGGGCAAAATCAATGCCTTCCCGCATATCTTCCATGGAAAAATTTTTTGATTTTGCCCGGAGGCTGAACACTTCGCCGCCGATATATACCGCATCCGCGCCAAAAGTCACCGCCGTTTTTAACACCTCCAGACTGCTGGCCGGAATTAATAATTCTGGTTTTTTCATACTGTTGCTCCTTTATGCTGCTGCATTTTCACGCTTTTACACTGACCGTCATCCCATCACCAATCGGCAAAACAATGGTTTCCAGTCCATCCATATGTTTTAGTGTCCACAGATATTCCCGCATCCGACTGTGAATCGTCCGATTGCGGCGCACCACCGCATAACGGGATTCCACCACATCGCCGTCCTGGAGCACATTGTCGGACACTAAGATTCCTCCCGGAGCCAGAAGCCGAAGTATCTCCGGCAGAAAATGAATATACTGCCCCTTAGCCGCATCCATGAAAATGAAATCATAAGCCCCCGAAAGGGTTTTCAGCACTTCCGCCGCATCCCCCTCCAACAGGGTAATCTTTTTTTCCATCCCTGCCCGACAAAAATTTTCACGGGCGATGGGAATCCGTTTCTCATATTTTTCAATCGTAGTTATATGACTGCCCTCCGGCAGACACTCCCCCATCAAAACAGCGGAAAAGCCTATGGCTGTCCCGACTTCCAGAACCGCCCCAGGCTTCTTCATTTTTAATAAAACTCTCAGAAGATTCCGGCTCTCCTTACGGATAATCGGCACATAGTCCCTGACAGCTTCCTGTTCAATTGTTCGGACCAATGGACTCTCATCCTTATCCAGCGAAAGGATATAATCCAACATTCGTTCATCTACAATCACTGATCGTTCTCTCCTTCGCCCGAGTCTTCCGCATTTTCTCCGCTATCACCGGTACTTTCATTGCTCTCCCCGCCGTCAGACGTCTCTGCTTCCAGTTCCTCCGCCGTCGGCTGCTGTACTACCGAATTTGCCGCATCGCCCATCAGTTCAATCATATCATCCGCCGACATGCTGGCATTAACAACATAGACTCCCGGCATTAAACTCGCCTTACTCAATCTGGATTTCAAGATAAAAGCCCACTCATTGTTAATAACGCCTGCCTCTTTCAGTTTTTTCGCCACGGTCTGACTTCCGTCTCCACTCTGAATCTCAATCCGCACTTCCTCATCCGAATACTGGGACACGACAGGCTCTCCAAAGACTTCGTATGAAAAATCATAGGCAAATGCCCCAACACGGAAGAGAACAAAAACAGCCACCACATAAATAATAATATTTACACCAAGGCCCAAAATCGTAGAAATGACTTTTTTCATCGTTGTGTCCTCCTCTAGCTATCTAAAAACGAAACGTCCAGGTCCAGGCTGTTATAGATCCGGTCCGTCATCTGGTTCATCATCTGCGCCATCCCCTGTTCTGCTGTCAAAAATTCAATCACATCCGAATTCTGTAAGATTTCTCCGTACTCGCTGTACAAAGCTTCCAGCCGCCCGATATCTTCCGGTTCCTGCGGTTTGTTTTGCAGTTCAAAAGACGCTTTGCGAAATTCATTCACTTTACGGCTCAACTCCGCATCCTTGACGATTTTCATCTGTAACCGCCGGTACTGATTATAGACATTGCTCCGTTTAATTTCCCGAATAAGCTGCCGGGTCTGATATTCTACATTTTTCATCTTATGTCAGACCTTTCTCCACACATCTTTAAACATCCACTTCCATAATAATCGGAAGAATCATTGGATTTCTCTTCGTCTGCTTCCATACATAATCACTCAGTGTATCCCGGATGACACTCTTTATCTTACTCCAGTCAGTGACCCGACCATCCAGACACTTTTGTACAGCCGCATCAACGACCTTGCGCGCGTCCTCCATAAGCATCTCTGATTCGCGGACATAAACAAAACCTCTGGACACAATGTCCGGTCCGGCTAAAAGCCGGTTATCATGCCTAGAAAGGGTCAGCACCACGATAAGAAGCCCGTTCTGGGACAGCATCTGCCGGTCACGCAAAACAATATTCCCCACATCGCCGACACCCAAACCGTCAACCATAATACCGCCATGAGGCACCTGGCCAATAACTTTTGCTTTCTCATCCTTTAATTCCAGCACATTCCCGGAGGACAAAACAATGATATGGTCCTTCGGAATTCCCATTTTTTCTGCCAGCTTCGCATGGGCTTTCAAATGCCGGTATTCACCGTGAACCGGAATGGCAAATTTTGGATGGGTCAGCGCATAAATCAACTTAATTTCCTCTGCACAGGCATGTCCCGAAACATGGGTATCCTGGAAAATAACCTCCGCACCCTTGCGGAATAATTCATTAATAATATTCGATACAGCTTTCTCATTTCCCGGAATCGGATTCGAACTGAATACGATTGTATCCCCTGGTTTGATTGTCACCCGGCGGTGAGTATTATTTGCCATACGGGAAAGGGCAGCCATCGTCTCCCCCTGGCTTCCCGTCGTAATAAGCACAAGCTGTTCATCGGGATAATTGCGCATATGATCAATATCAATCAAGGTCTCATTCGGAACCTGAATATATCCCAGCTCCGACGCTATGGAAATATTATTTACCATGCTTCGGCCTTCCACGATGACCTTGCGCCCAAATTTATAAGCAGAGTTAATAATCTGCTGCACCCGGTCCACATTTGACGCAAAGGTAGCCACAATAATACGACCGCTCCGATGCTCGTCAAAAATATGATCTATGGCCTGTCCAACAGTCCGTTCTGAATTCGTAAAACCGGGCCGCTCTGCATTTGTACTGTCCATCATAACTGCCAGAACACCCTTCTTACCCACCTCGGCAAACCGCTGCAGATCAATACTCTCTCCAAATACCGGCGTATAGTCAATCTTAAAGTCGCCGGTATGGATAATAATTCCTTCCGGAGTATAGATGGCTAACGCTGTGGCATCGGCAATGCTGTGATTTGTCTTTATAAATTCAATCCGAAAACAGCCCAGGTTAATGGACTGACCATGTTTAATCACCTTACGGCGAGTTGATTTCAACAGATTATGTTCTTTTAACTTATGTTCAATAATGCCCATCGTCAATTTTGTGGCATACACAGGTACATTCACCTTTTTCAGTACATATGGCAGCGCCCCGATATGGTCCTCGTGACCATGGGTAATGACAAAGCCCTTTACTTTATCAATATTATTTTCCAAATAGGTAACATCCGGGATGACCAGGTCGATTCCGAGCATATCATCGGCTGGGAAAGCCAGACCGCAGTCCACCACAATAATACTGTCTCCGTACTCAAAGGCTGTAATATTCATTCCAATCGTTTCCAGTCCGCCCAATGGAATGATCTTTAAACCTTCATTATCCTTTTTTACTACTTTTGTCTTCAATATTTAAACCTCCGATATCATACCTAGGATGATAGATAATCACAACAAATACGATACGCTTAATAAAGCCTATCGTTATCTGACCGTTTCTTAGTATTTGCCCGTTCACATCTCAATATCAATATCATCCAAAATCTCAGAAAACACTCTGGATATGGCTTCCAGCTCACGATCATCCTCTATTTCGCTGTAAAACACATCCTCAGCATCGTCTTCGTTCACAGTTTCTTTCAAAATTAAAGCTTCCGCTTCGTCCTCCATTGAATCCGCCACTAATATATAATTAACGTCATTAATACGTGTCTGCTCAATAACGTAAAATTCTACTTCATCCGTATCCGTATAAAAAACAATCTTTTCTGGTTTTTCTGCCACTTAAATCACCTGATTTTTTTGTTCATGGTTTTTCCTGTCCATATATGTCTGCAATATAAAAGCCGCTGCCATCTTATCCACATAATCCTTCCGGTTTTCTCTGCGGACACCGCCTTCTATGAGAATCCGTTCTGCAGACAGAGTACTCATCCGCTCATCCTGTAAAATCACAGGCAGCCCGGTCCGCCGCTCCAACATTTCCTTAAAAGCTTCCGTTTTTGCACAGCGTTCTCCCTCATCATTATTCATATGTTTTGGAAATCCAAGAACAATCCTTTCCACATTATAAAGCTTTGAAAGCTCCTCGATTCTGGCCAGGGTCTTCCTCAATTTATTCTCTTCTTTTCTTGTAATTGTCTCCAAAGCCTGAGCCGTCCATCCTAATTCGTCGCTTACCGCCACACCTACAGTTCTAGAGCCATAATCTAATCCCAATATACGCATGGCTTATTTCAGATTCACATCAATATAACTTTTCAGCAGTTCTTCCAAAAGCTCGTCTCTCTCTACCTTCATGATCAGATAACGGGCATTTTTATAACTCGTCACATAGGTTGGATCACCAGACATAATATAACCGACAATCTGGCTGACTGGATTATATCCCTTTTCTGTCAAGGCAATATAGACCGCCTCCAGAATATCTTTTACAGTAATTTCAGCGCTATTACTCACTTTAAAATACTGTGTATTTGCCATGTTTTCCATAAAATCACTTCCTTAAACCACATTAATCCTTTACACTTACTCACTATATTAATATAAATCATAAAATAATTCAATCAATTATTTCACAAAACACAAAATCTTCATTCTTTATTCCAGTCATCCGACAGCGAATGATATCCTTCGACCGAACTTTGTCAGATTTGATCCCACACTTTAAATATTCTCTACTGTGACCTATCCAAATCGTCTCGCCATTTCGAAGGACGGCCTCCTCCACAAGAACCTCCAATGTCTTGTCCTGACACTCTAACTGATAATCTGCCGACATTTTTTCAGCCAGAACAAGAAGCCGGCTGCTGCGGGCTGTTTTCATCCGCTCATCCACCTGTTCCGGCATGACTGCGGCCCTTGTCCCCTTTCTCGGCGAATATTTAAAAATATGCATTTCGGCAAAATGAATCTGTTCAAGAAAGCTTTCTGTCTGAGCAAATTCTTCATCAGTCTCTCCCGGAAAACCAACGATGACATCCGTCGTAAAGGCCGGCCTGTCAAAATACTTTTTGAGCAGATCACATCGCTTGGCATACTCCTGCGGCGTATAATGGCGGTTCATCCGTTTCAGTGTAGCTTCGCAGCCGCTCTGAAGAGATAAGTGAAAATGAGGGCAAACTTCCGGAAGCTTTGCCAGCCGCCGGACAAAATCCTCCGTAATGATTCCCGGTTCCAGAGAGCCAAAACGGATTCGTTCAATCCCTTCGATTGCCGCCAACTTTTCCACCAGGAAGATCAAGGCATCCCCGCCGCCGGTCAGTTTTTCCTCTGTGCTTTCTGTTTCATCTATTTTTTCGGCAAAATCCTTTCCATAAGACGAAATATGAATACCCGTCAAAACAATCTCCTTATATCCGGCCCGGGCCAGAGCTGAAACCTCTGAAAGAATATCTTCCGGTTTCCGGCTCCGCACCCTTCCCCGGGCATAGGGAATAATACAGTAGGAACAAAACTGATTGCAACCATCCTGAATCTTAATATAAGCTCGCGTATGCTCGGAAACCTTCGTAATTGATAAAGCCTCATAGTCACATTTCTCATTAATGTCCAGCCAGCTCTCCGGAGCCGACTGCTGAGCGGCAAAGCTCTCCACCAGTTCCAGAATCTTGGATACTGTGGAATCCTCGAATGCTTTTATTACTTTTACCTTTAAAGTACCGCTTCCATTGACACAGCCGCTGATGATTTCATCACCTTCTGCTACTCTTCTTGGAACAGATTCTCCGGTCAGTGCCGCGGTATCGACCATGGACTCACCTTCTACTACAATTCCATCCAGCGGAATACGCTCGCCCGGTTTTACCACGATGACAGTGCCGATTTCTACATCATCCGGATCTACCTGGACTAATTTTCCGTCTTCTTCCACATTGGCATATTCCGGACAAATGTCCATCATATCTGCAATGGACTGTCTGGATTTTCCAACTGCATATCCCTGGAAAAGTTCTCCAATCTGATAGAACAGCATAACTGCAACACCCTCGGAATACTCCCGTACACCAAATGCGCCAAATGTTGCAATCATCATCAGAAAGTTCTCATCAAATACCTGCCCATGACTGATATTCCGGAATGCTTTAAATATAATATCATAGCCAATCAAAAGGTATGGTACCAGATAAATAATAAAAATCAGGACTGGCTGTGTAATCTGTTCTAAGATACCAACGTGTTCCAATACCAGAAGTGCTACAAACAGCACTGCAGTAACCAGAATACGTTCCAGCATTTTTTTCTGATTCTTTGTCATAAGCTATCTCCTATCGCAGAATCCGGCAGTCCGGTTCTACCTTTGCACAAGTTTTTACTACTTCATCCATAATTTCTTCAAAACGCTCATCTTCTGCATCAATGGTCATTTTCTGTGTCATGAAGCTTACTACAGCATCATTGACTCCCGGAATTTTCTTAATTGCGTCTTCCATTTTTGCTGCGCAGTTTGCACAGTCTAAGTCTTCCAATTTAAATTTTTTCTTCATTATAATATCCTCCTCATTCTTCAATATGTTCTCTGCCCTGGTCGATAATGGTTCTTACATGTTCATCTGCCAGTGAATAAAATACGGATTTACCTTCCCGTCTGCTGCTGACTAACTTTGCCTGTTTTAAAATTTTTAACTGATGGGATACCGCCGACTGCGTCATATTTAGTGTCTCCGCCAAATCGCAGACACATACTTCTGAGCCAAACAACACAAACAGAATCCGGATTCTGGTGGAATCACCAAATACCTTAAAAAGCTCTGCCAGATCATATAACTCATCTTCATCCGGCATCTTCTCTCTTGCCTTCTTCAGAAGCTCTGCATGAATGCAGTTTTCTTCGCAGCATTCTACATCGTTCATTGCCATCTTCTCACCTCCAGGTCGTTTTAACATATGAGCATTTGTTCATATGTTCATAATACGCTTAGGATATCAACTTGTCAATATGAAGTTGGAAATTTTTATAAAAAATTTTTCTATGATATACTCTTATATCTATATTCAGGCAGGACAGCCTCCTGCCACATACAAAGGAGTATTTATTATGCATGATTTTAACTTTGAAATGAACCAGTATTTAACCTACTGCCGCACCCAGAAACGCCTTGATGACAAAACCTTAAAAGCATACCGCATCGACCTTACACAGTTTGGTACCAGCCTTGCGGCTGCCTTTCCTTCTCTCTCCAGCATATCCGAACTTTCTCCCGCCATATTAGAATCCTATATTGCAACTCTTCACGAACAATTCAAACCGAAAACTGTGAAACGAAAGCTTGCCTCCCTCAAAGCCTTTTTCCACTACCTCGACTACCGCGACCGCATTGTCTCCAATCCTTTTAACAAATTGCATATCAAATTCCGGGAACCGGTGATTCTGCCTAAAACCATTCCGCTTCCTACGATTGAACTGCTTTTATCTTCTATCTATCACCAGTACGCCCACGCCGCTACCGATTTCCAGCGTAAAAATGCGCTCCGGGATGCTGCTGTTATCGAGCTGCTCTTCGCCACCGGTATCCGAATCTCTGAGCTGTGCTCCATCACACCGGATGACATCAACCTTTCCAACCGGACTCTGCTTATCTTCGGCAAAGGTTCCAAAGAGCGGCTCCTCCAGCTTGGCAATGACGATGTTGTCCACACCCTGCTGGAATACCGGAAATGTTACCTTCCTGATATTAAGCGTACCAACCGCTTCTTCGTCAACCAGGCAGGACGTCCGCTCTCCGACCAGTACGTCCGCCGAACCATCCGGAAATACTGCAGCCTTGCTTCCATTGATATGCACATCACTCCGCACATGTTCCGCCACACCTTCGCCACCAGCCTCTTAGAAGCTGATGTGGATATCCGCTACATCCAGGAAATGCTGGGGCACAGTTCTATCCACATCACAGAAATCTACACCCATGTCTCCACGGCAAAGCAGCGGGATATTCTGATGAATAAACATCCGAGGAAGAATTTCAGGGTGGGGTAAAAATCGAAAAGGACTGTTAGAATTGGCAATATTGCCTTTCTGGCAGTTCTTTTTATTCATATACTTATTCACTCTTTTGTTTTCTTTGTTTCATTCTTGGAAGGAATGTTGTCATTGTTTGTATAACAGGATTTAAATGAACTATAACTGATGGATAATCATGTATTATCAGTTAGAAATTAATTATTGTATGAAGGAGAATTGATTATGGCTATTAAAAAAGTATCTGTCATTGTTCCTATGCACAATGGTGAAAGATTTATATCACGTTGTATAGAATCTATTTTAAATCAATCTTACAAGAAAATTGAACTAATAATAGTTGATGATAATTCAACTGACGCAAGCTATAAAATAATAGAAAAATACATAAATACATATCCTTGTATAAAATATTTAAGAAATGATACATGCAGGGGGCCAGCAATTTCTAGAAATCTTGGATTAAAACATGCATCTTCTGACTATGTTTTATTTTTAGATTGTGATGATTGGCTAGATTTAAATTGCATTGAAAAAGCTGTCAACAAATTTGAATCCGATTCAAATATAGATATTGTATTATGGGAAATAAAAACGGCATATGAATATAAAAAAACAAGTTCCAGATATAAATACTTATATAATAATGTTATAACGAATACTATGGCGCTAGGTCTATTGTCCCATAGTTTTGAAAATGAGTATTTTTTAAGTCCATTATTGGGATGTAAACTCTTTCGAAAAACATTATTGGACGAAAATAAAATATTCTTTTTTGATACAATATATGAAGATGATGCATTTACTTTTATAAGTGGGAGCATCCCAAAGTTTGTGTAAACCTCCAAACTGATGTAAGATAAAATTACTC
>ENA-ORNG01001130-ORNG01001130.1-human-gut-metagenome-genome-assembly--contig:-NODE-1130-length-20187-cov-3.063878_pt1 | contig 20187 bp, 27 predicted proteins | sample MGYA00242113_ERZ509018 | MGnify/ENA primary metagenome ERZ509018 (study PRJEB26280, sample SAMEA2338711) | human gut metagenome | biome: human gut; feature: human-associated habitat; material: faeces... | reverse complement strand
GAGGGCGTTTTTATCTTCTATAAAGCGACTAATCAGCGCTGTTTTGCCGACACGACGGCGACCATAGATTACAACAAATTCAAACTTATCCGATTCGTACAGCTTATTCAGCGCCGCAAGTTCACGCTCTCTGCCGATAAACATGACTGGTGTCCTCCCATCTGCCATAAATTCACTGCGTATAGTATACCAACAAAATTAAAATTAATCAAGTATGATTCGGCAAATCACACTTGACTAATTTCTTTCTTGCTTTTTCTGTTGTTACGCAAAAATCAAGTCGGTACAAACGGTTTCCGCCGCACGGCTGCGGATGTTGTTCATTTTCTGCACCCACTCCGTTGGATTTTCAGCTTTAAGCTGTTCGGTGACACCTTCCTTTTCAGCATACTCTTTTACCAGCCGAAGAAAGAGTGTCTGTGCCTCTTCCTCAACATCAGTGAGATGGGAGTGGAGCTTGCCTGAAGTGAGCAGATTGCAGTAAAGGATTTTGTGGTGTTGCTTTAAGTACCGCAGGCGACGCTGTCCCCACACGCCGATAAGACGTTTTTCTTCGGGCGGTAAGGTCAGATCAGGCAGGCAGTAGTCGCCCTGCATGGTGTATGTACCGCCCGTTTGTTCAAATATTGTTTTAGCCATAATGAAAACCTCCTTTGATACGCTCATTGTACCAAAGGAGGCTTTGCTTTACGAATGTGCGATTTTTAATCTTTCAGGAGGCTTTCAAACGGTGCGTCATCGCTGCAAAAGGTATCGAAAATCATTTTTGCGCCGAGACGGAAGCCGACAATGAAAGAATCAAGGCTGCTTTCGCCCATCAGTTCTCCGTATGCGTTGCAGAAATCAAGGAACAGCGCCTTGTCGACAGCAATATTTATAAAGCGCTGGATGAGCTTGCCGCCCGTACGGAAAAGCCCGCTGAGCCTTTCTCCGAAATGAGCGCCGAACGGCTCGTGGAGTTTATCCTGACGAAGCACCACAGCTATCTGTGGGGAGTGCTTCCGGAAGCGCATGAACTGATTGTGAACGTGCTCAAGGCCCACGGAAGGCGCCATCCCGAGCTGTACGACGTGTATAAACTGTTTGGCCAGTTGTCGCATGAGATGGAACCGCACCTGATCCGTGAAGAAACGGAACTCTTCCCGGCCATCGCCAACAGTGAGGCGAAGGAACACTGCCAAGCTCTGGTGCATATCCTGGAAGAGGAGCACGAAGCCGCGGGGACTCTGCTCAAAAAGCTCCGCCATGCCACAAACGACTACAGCGTCCCCTGCGACGGATGCGATACCTTCCGAGAACTGTACAAGAAACTTACTGAAATCGAAGAAGATACCTTGCAGCACTACCATCTTGAAAACAACATCCTCTTCAAGAAAATTCTTGTGTAGTCCGTTGGAACCGTAAGAGGTTTACTCCTGTGGCGGACAGTCCGCCCGCCCGGCGTCTTCGCCGTGACTCAGAGGATGGCGTCTCCAGTTACGGGGTGGCGCTGAACCGAAGTCGGGCGGGAAAACGGAAGGAAGAGTGGTTTTCGCTGAAATTTCTTCCGAAAGGGCGTTTTTTCGCTTGCCAGCTCTGAATGTTTTGGGTATACCTCCCTTCCATGCCGAAGTGGTGGAATTGGTAGACACGCTAGGTTCAGGGTCTAGTGAAGGTTCCTTCATGGGAGTTCGAGTCTCCCCTTCGGCACCATTTGAGTACAAGGGTTATGGCTAACAGGCTGTAACCCTTTTTCTTTTTTATCTTCTTAAGGGTTCAACCGTGGTGAAAAGTCCCTGATGGGTCCAAAGGGGTCCAAACAGGGGGCCAACCTGCCCACCGGCACGGGGTTAGTCATGACCCAAACCCTTACCTTCGTCCAAGCCTGCGGGAAGACTGCGAACTCCCACTCCCATGCGCCTTCCTATCTTTACCGGAAGCGGAATATCTACTATTTTCGGTATGTGCTTCCCAAGCACATGCGGAAATTACTCGGTGGCACGGAAATACGGCTCAGTTTGCGTACCGCATATATCCGCGAAGCAAAAAGGCTGGCGGATAAACTGCATGATGCGTTACGCACTGATTTGCAAGGACAACTGATGCTGACTCTTCAGGAAATTAAAAAGCGCTTGGCGGCGCTTGTGAGCAATCTGGCCGAGTTTCAAGCGATCACGTTTGAAAAAATGGAGTACGACTCGTTCTATGAGAATGCGGACGATGCCCTGTCCGCTAAGGAGTTGCGGTACAAGCAAAAAGCTTTGTATCAGGATAGAAGGCGTCAGGAAGCCATGTACGAAAATTGGCTGACAGAGAAATTGTATGGCCCTCTTCTGTCCTCCATCACTACTAAAAAATACAATGAGCTTTTGGACAGACCGTTCAAATCGGAATATTTTTTTGCTTTATACGCTGAAAGACATGCCGCTTACTTGGTGAGAAAAGGATTCTTCTCTCAAGAAGAAATTGAGGAGAACAAGGCGGTTATCGGCAAAGCCTTGATGCAAGCGTGTCTTATGTTCAACGACTATGTTGTCGCGGACGAAGACGGCAACACCATTGAAGCGCAGAAGATTCTTGCTAAGTATCTGGCGACAGCCAATCCGTCTTCTGTCCCGGCAGCATCTCCGGCACCGCCGCCTGCACCTAAAAAACTTCTCTATTCCGAAGCGGTAGAGAAGTATATCGCCGCCAAGCTCCAGGAAAACGCCTGGAAGCCTCACAACGTGCCGGACATACGGACCCGGCTGCTGAACTTCGTTGAAATCAAAGGTGACATGCCCCTTGAGGATATTTCCCGTCAGGACATGCGCTCCTTTATGGAGACGCTGCAAAAGCTCCCGCCGCACCGTAACAAAAATAAAAAATACGCCGGAAAAAGCATTGCGGAAGTGCTGGCAATGAACCCCGAACAAACGCTGAACGTCGCGCCGATAAACACTGCTCTCGAAGCCGTGGGCAGCCTGTTTGAGTGGTACGTGCGAGAAGGTTTCTTGACAGAAATCCGGCCAGGGGCTTGCAGGTCAAGGACACCCGGCAGGCCATCGACCTGCGGGAAGCGTTTTCGCGGGAGGATCTGGAGCGCATATTTGCGCACCCCAAGTTCGCGCAAGGCAAGTTTATACACCCCGCCTACTTCTGGATACCGCTTATCGGACTTTTCACCGGCATGCGCCTTGAGGAAATCGCGCAGCTCTTCTGCAAGGATATTTACTAGGACAAGGAAAGTTCCTTATGGGTCATTGATGTGAACGACATCGGCTAGGATGAGCTTGGACTTGGCAAAAGCCTTAAAAACAAAAATGCACACCGGCGAATCCCCATTCACCAAACTTTGATCGAGCTTGGCCTGCTGCAATACCGTGCGCAGGTTGCGAAGGCCAAACATATCCGCCTGTTCCCCGAACTCAAACGAACGGCCAGAACCCCAAAATTCGGCAAGCAGCCAGGGAAACAGTTCAGCGCCGTGGTCAACGAGGTTTTGGGCAATCCTGAGAAAAAATCCTTCCACTCACTGCGGCATACCTTTGCGGATTTTTATAAATTAAAAGGGTTGCAGACAGATAATTTCCGCCAGTTGTACGGGCATGACACCCCAGAGCTTGCCACCAAGCAATACGGTTCACGATTCCCGATGGAACTACAGTACGCGGAAGTTATTGAGAAGCTGGATTATGGTTTGGATTTGTCGAGTCTTAGAAAAAATATTTACACAGTTGATTATGGAAAACTCAAGAAAGTGAAATAGCAATGGACTTGATTACAAAACAACCATCTTTGATATTTAAATCACTTATAGGAGTGAAGAACTACCCTTTGACAAAAGAAGAGGAATATATTCTTCGATCCCATTTTCTGAGGGAAGTAATAAATTTACGCGCCAGATACGAAGACGAAAAGGGAACCTGGGAATTTGCACCGGCTGATATTTTAAGGAGTGTTCACAAAGTAAATCATCGCGAGTACAATAACTGTCTGGAAGCAATACGCGACTATTATCCCCAAAATCCATTTATCCATATTGAAAGCTATACTCAGCTCCATGCTTTTCATGCACGATGCCGCGAAACTGAAAGTATAAGTGAGCTGGCTGATTACTATGGATTTACCTCCTTACTTGATGAAAATAAAAAAAGTCGAAATGAAGGTAAGGCGTTCAAAGAGTGCGAGTATCTTGATATCCGCCTCCCGACCATGATGTTTTTTCCGCAAGAACTTATCACTTCAATCGGAACGTTCAAGCGGGAAGACGACGCTATCCCTTTAACCACTCCACAGGGACGCTTTATCGGCGGACTGATTTGCTACAAAAATGCAGACGAGCGGACAGTTTATTTCCCTGGTCATATCGCCAGTGTGCCGGGTAAATTTGGAGGAGAACATCCACAACTCATACCGGGAACTTACTTCCGTCCTAATTACTTGCTCTATGAGCACTTGCTGGAGCAGCGACCGGACACCACTGTACTGCTATGCGCCAGCCACCAAGTTTCCGTGCGGCTCAACGCCATAAAGCAAGAGCCTTGCGAGCAAAATGTCCTGCGTTATATCACGGCCACTGCTCCGGTGGATGGGATACGCGATCTTGCCAATGCCGATATTGGCGGACTGAAAGGTAAGTATGTCGTTTATATTCCTGATGTCACCCGCGAAAGTTATTTCGCCGCCAACGAGGTTGAAAAGCTTTGCCGCGAGGCAGGAGCCGTGTCGTTCAAGATTCTCCGTGAACCCGTCCTCTGCCACCCGCTGGCAGGAGGACAGGTTGAAATCGATGCTCTTGACGACCCGTGGGAACGCTATTTGATAACCCAAGCAATTATCCTCACGGACTCTGATTCTCCGTCTTTGAGGACCATTGCCGATCAAGCCGTAAGCCTGCCCGAATTTGTTAAATGGGGGGTCGAGACAAACCTTATTAGGGCCAAGGAAGAACTCGATAACCCTGCTGGCCGTCACTCGCTAACAACATATACGAAACCTACTCTTGAAGAAGTAGCCCAATACTCAAAATCTGAAATCCGCTTGGATTTCTTGACCGCATACCAGAGGATAGGGGCTATTATCGCAGAGCCACATGCGGGAAAAACACAGTTTGCAATCAGCTATTGTGTGGCCGCATGCACAGGATTGCCCTTTTTACATTTTGCCAGTAGTCCCGCTAGGCGTGTTTGTTACTTTGACGCAGAAATGCCACGGCTCAATTTCCAAATGTCATTAACTCAAGCTATTAACGCACTGGGTGCTGATGAGAACGTTGTCGCCGAAATGCTTCGCTACAGAAATATTCGAGATGAAGATCATGAAGAACCCATCAATATTTCAAAACAAAATTTTCAAGAAAATTTTGAAATATCTATCAGCGAAAGCGGAGCAGAAATTGTCGTTTTTGATAACCTGATCAACCTTATTCCTGGATTCCGCTATTCTGCACGGTATGAGTGGCCATCAATACGGGACTGGATGGGAAAGCTTGAGCGAGAATATGGTGTCTCAATTCTCATTGTACACCATGACAATGATAAAGGTGATGGCGCTGGAACAAAAGACATACGAACTCAATGCGGGACCATTCTTTTCCTGCAAGACCCACGTTCCAAATTCGTTAAAGGAAATTGGTCTAAAGGTACGAACTCGCCTTTTTCAGATTATATCGCAAAGAAAGGCGTTCTGTTCAAAGCCACAATAGAAAAATGTAGCCAATATCCCAACGCCGTGCATTCCGAATTTGGAGCCTACTTCGCGTATGATGCTGCCAACCCGCTAAGTAGTTCCCCCTGGGAACTCATTGATGTACGTGGCAATCAGATTACGGCCGCGCAGATCGCATTTGCATCAAAGGGGGAAGATATCAAAACACTGTACCCGAATCGCACTGAGCGGGAATATATTGCGCTTAGCCTTTGTTTGAAAAACGGAAAAGTGAAGCGCAAAGATTTGGAGCGAGCCCTTGGCAAAAGCCGACCCACATGCAACAATACCATTAAAGTACTCCGGGAGGATGGCCTTTTGGACCAAAGAGAGTCCGGTCCGGCCACATATTACACGCTTCGACGGGTCTAAAATATCACCTAACTATCTCCTATTTTATTCTTAAAACTTTTTATTTTAAGATTCAATATCTTCTAATTTAGTAAATAAATTCATTATTAGAAGATTTTATTTAAATAACATATTGATATTTATAGATACTCATTTTTGAATCATTTTTTTCTAAACCCTACCACAGGGAAGCCGTGAGTGTGGACTGCACTTCTCGCCAGACCTGAAAGCTGGCGACAATCTCTCTTCCTCAAAATATGAGTTCAAGTCGGTTTCTGACTTGTACACGTTTGCTCGATAAGAACGGCCAAATCCTTTTCATGTCGCATCGTGTTTAAAAAGCCACCCAACATATTATGTTAGTTAATTCATTCAAATAGTTAAATAAGAAAGGAGGAATGAATATTCAGTAGAAACCAAAAAAAATGTCTTTCGATTGGCGGTATAGGGCTAGGCTGTACTGTAGTACCGTATATACAACATATAAATATAATAAATATGTAAGAACTTATTTTCAAATATATTGGGAATAAATTTATCCATAAATAGTTTAACAGAAATATAAGTGCATTGCTTGGTCAAGAATAAATGCGCTATTTTACATTTCAACATAAGGTTCACACAATGACATACGATACAAACAGATATCCTGTTAACAGAGGCAGAGATGGCGATCTCGGAATCAGAAACAATATTCAAAATGTTTTAACGAGCTTACTCGAGTACGTTTGTTCTCAAAACGGAAAAGTTCTCTGTGTACGTTTTGACGTACGTTATCCAGTTGATTACTTCTCTCCAGGAGATAACAAAGATATTTCAAAGATGATGGCGAAGCTGGTTCAATGCTATAAGCGCGATAGCTTAAACCCGCACTATGCGTGGGTAAGAGAAAGAGCTTCCAGTCACAACCCGCATTACCATTGCGTTCTTTTTTTGAATGGCAACAAAATGCGGCATTACAGCCATGTCTTTGAAAACGCCGAAAGGTATTGGCAGTTAACGCTTGGAACTTACCAAAGTGGATTAATTCACCGCTGCAACGAACATCCAAATGGAATTTTGATCGAGAGATACAAGATTCAGGAATTCGTAAAAAAGTTTGCAGCCGTGCACTACCAACTTTCATATCTGGCAAAGGATGCGGATAAATCTGAGCCTAAAGACGGGTACAGGGACTTTGGCACATCCAGATTTTAATGCCACAGTTGACAGGAATGGGTCGGCCCTTTCTAGGTATAGTCGAAGAAATCTTTATCCGATGCAATAACCTGAGGGATGCCGTGGGCATGAAAGTATTTTATCGCATCAAAATCATCTGTTTCTCCATGTTTTCTTAGTGAAGTTATATTTTCCTTGCTCCTGCTTATTGCATAGCGTTCTTTTGCGTTATCAATATCCTGTATTAGCCTATACTCTGGAGTCCCATACATACCAGGAGTAAGAAAGGTTATAGTCTTTGCAAAATCTCCACTTAGCGCGAGCGGACAGTATCCTAGCCGATAATAATACTTCTTATGAGGGATTATTTCACCAATCAAATGCTTAACATATTTATATACAAAATGAGATTTATACATACAACTATCGTAAAAAGTTAATCCGTGTATCATTTCTCCATTTTTACCTTCAAGCATTACTGGCTCAAAATAAGTACAATGCGCTATAAACGCAAATACATCACCAGATCCTCCGTAGCTCAATGGATCAATCACACACCTTAGAGCTATTCGCTCTAAGGCATGTTTTGAAAAAGATACAGTATATTTTTTATTTCTAATCTCAATTTGAGGTTTTTTCCATGAATAATAGAGAGTTGTGTTGTCACGGTCTTTGTGAGATCTTAATGCTCTAATCCGCACATGATAATCTTGATAGGGCAATAGCTCGCAATCATGAGTTGGAAGATATTTTTGGAGTATCCCATCTGCTTTCAAGTGTTGAAATAAGATATTACCAATCTGAAATCCATAATACATTTGTATTGGAGTACGATCAAATTCTGCCGATGAAATATCTTTTCCTTCTCTTTTGTTTTGCTGAATAAATTTGTCTTCAAATCGAAAGGCCAGATCAGAAACAGCATGGTGAAATCCATATTTCTTCATGCTCTTGTATAGCTCTTTATCTTGCTTCACTTGTAGGTCGTTTTCGAATGAGAATGACTTTAAAAAATGCCTTATTGCATCTACAAATTCATCTGCAACAGTATTTGTGTCATGTTCATCAAAAATAAATTTTGGATACGGAGAGTTGACAATTCCTGCTAATACCCTCAGCTTTTCTTGCCTTGATTTATTCTTGGCATTTCGTTTTGCTTTTTTTGCTTGTAGCTTTTTTTGATCTAAAGCCATAGCTACATTCTCACAAGTAAATAAATGATAAATAGAATTTTATCATGCTCTCTATCAATGCATTAAGCTACCATATTTTTCTAAGTTTATGCCGGTGGCTCATCCTGATTTCTCAATACCCTCACCAATTCAGCCATAAACTGTACAGCGTTCTTCCTGTGCTCTGCCGGAAGAGTGCGTAACATATCAGCAATCGTTGCTGCCTGTACTTCAGGCCCATCATCTTCATTCCAAAAGAAACTGGTTATGGGGCAGTTGAGCACAACGCTTAACTGCTCCAACCGATCCACGGTCTGAAGAATTGACCCGGATTCAAGGCGGGAAATAGTCTCGACGCCAGTTTCCATTTCCTCCGCAACAGTCCGTTGAGTTTTTCCTATCAATTTTCGCTGCCTGGCTATTGCTCGGCCAACGGACAAGGCGATCTCAGGCGTTTCTTCTCGTTTTTTCTTTGCCACATCACACTCCTGCAAAAAGAGAATCGCAAGAGTATCTTGTGACATTTTTTGAACATCCGAAGAATGACATTGATAGCTATGCTATTTGCTATTAATGCAAATTTTCGTTATCCTCCAGATGCTTCATAAGCCAGATGTGGATTAGTTTTTCCGAAATATCTCTGCATCCAGCCCTTCATGGTACCGCGACTCCGTAAAGGGGTGAAGGAAGATGGGCCTGAGACAATTATCAGGAGTTGGACATCGAAAAACAGCGCTGTTGATCTGGATTTTCTGGTTCAGCTTTTTACCCGGCATATGCCTCGGTGTCACTACTGACGCGCATATTGAGGCTGCGTTTTCTCCGAATGGCGAGTCCCTCCAACTTATCTTGAGAGGCATCGCAACCGCAGAAAGGGAAATACTGGTCGCCGGATATTTCTTCACCAGCAAACCCATAGCTAAAGCGTTGCTGGCGGCGCACAAGCGCGGAGTGGTCGTGCGCGTAGTGGTGGACGCCAAAAGCAATACCGGCAGGTACACAGCGGCGAACTTTCTCGCCAACCATGAAGTGCCTGTCAGAAGGAATGGCAATTACGCCGTCATGCACCATAAATTTATGGTCATTGACGGCGAGCATGTTCAGACCGGCAGTTTCAATTACAGCGCGGCGGCCGTTTCTCGGAATGCTGAGAATGTATTGATGCTCTGGAACATGCCGGAACTTGCCGGAATATATACGCGGGAATGGCAACGTCTATGGGACGAAGCCATACCGATGCCTCCGGCATATTAACCGTTTGGGGAGGAATAGAGGATGAGGGGCATTGTGAAAAGTATCTGGGTATTATGCCTGCTATTGTCATCCTGCCTGATAGCGCAGGCAGGAGAGCCGTTCCCATGCCGATTCGATTCGTACTTTGCCGGAGAACTGGAAAGCGCGGAGGATAGGCCGGAGGGCTACCATATTGAGCTTCTGGCCGGTGGGGACAGCATGGAGTACCTCGTCCCGCAGTCTGCCCCGGAATATGAAGACACAGCACAATTCGTTCAAAAAGCGCAGCAAGCAAGCACGCCACCGGAAGGCGCATTTCTACTGGACAACAATACAATTTGCGGATTCACGCCCTTGTTCAGAGATGAAGTTGTCGTGAAATCCCATAGGCGTGATGGAGATAGATATATTCTCTCCGTATGCACTGATGAAACCTCAAATTGCTATATGTTACGGATTAGTGCCGGAAGTCCTCTGTTTAGCGATGCTGAAAATATCATCAGCATAATGAGTTCTGCTCCAACGGGAGTGGAATTCAATGACAAGTATGAAATGATGGGAACATACAGACTTGATGCCTCCCTGCAATCATATCGAAAAGCTCTCCCCAATAACTTCGGTGAACGCTTCGGGGACAGGATGCGCACCGATAACGAGGAATGGCGCGATCCGAGATACGGTCTGATATTCAAGCTACGGCAGCTATAGTGAGGGGATCGGCATGAAACGTCTCTTACGGCTGGTGCTCATCTTGATTGTTGTCGTTTGGTCAGGTGGGACCACTCTGGCTCAAGACCTGAACGCCATCATGTGGCAAGAAGGAATTTTGTTTGGCAGGTTTTCCGTTTGTTTTGCGGACAACAGCAATGTGGACCGCAATTTAGGCCGCACGTTCACGGATGCCTATATTCACTGGTATCAGGTCAACAATCCGCGCATCGACATGAAAGTTCCTGTTTCCATGTTTGCTAACGGCCTTCATGCTGGTGCTGCCGAACAACAAAAATTGGGGGCTGAGGGCTGTGACGCCGTACACCAGCGCATCAGCCATATCGGACAGGTTATCGGCGTTCGTATTCCTGATGTGTCCCGGCAACCACAAGCCCAGAGCAACCATCCTTCGGCCAGCGCCGTACCGGCGACAGCCCCTATACTCCTATGGCACTCCAACACTGGTTGGGTGCAGGGGATGTGCTCGTATCAACTGACCTTTGACGGCCAAGGCGTTTTCTTTGAAAGCGCAACCGGTATTGAACAGCTCTCTTTATCAGTGGATGTCTTTGATGCCCAAGGCAACCGGCTCGCCTCCGATACCCTGCACACGGAACCTTTTGCGGACAGTGACGCGACACGTACCACAGTCAGTTATTGGGAGGGGGACTGCGAAGCCAAACGTATCGTTATCTGGAAGGCGGAAGCTGTTATTGACGGTGAGACAGTGGATTTATTGAAAACAAATAGGCTGCGAATACAGGAAAGCCCTTTGAAAGAAACGATAGAACTTAACATAAAAAACTAAGGATAAGCTCATGAGAAACATATCAAAGTTCGTCAATATATTTTGGGTTTCGATTTTCTCCATAATTGTTTTGGGGTGCTCGCAATCACTTGAAAGTGAAGTAAAAGAAACTCCAATTTCTCATTTTATCCGTGTTAATGATGATATTTCTTTAGAAGATGCTCTTAATAGATATAAATACAAATCAGATGTTAAGTTTAAATACCAGGATGCTGAGATGTCAGAATATGTGTTTATATTGTTGGATTTGGATCTCAAAAATAAAGAGTATCGTGAAATTATAAAAACAGACCCTGAAAAAGTAAAATCCGGTGTAATTTTAAAAATAGCAAAAACAAAAACCAGAAGCCCACGGGTCATCACTCTATTTCCTTCCGGAAGTATGGCATTTTACGCTGAAGTTGGAGAATACCCAGTTGAAATAAACCTTGATGACAAGGGGTCTGCAATTGTGCTTAAGCAGATATATGACAATGTTCCCATAGATATAAGAAACTTACCACGCATTCATTATTAACCTACTTAATTGGGAAGAGACGATGAAAGCCCTGGCCGGTATTATCCTGCTTCTGATTATAGCAGGTTTCAGCGGATTTTTTGAATTGTGTGGTTTCATGATTCTATTGCTCTTTGTTGGCTGGCTTGCCAAAAAGTGACTACAACCTGATACATGGAGAGATTAACAAATTTCAAAGATATATAATGCCTTGAAAGAGTACAGCTTTCATCATCAGCCCGCTGGCGCGTATTGCGTCGGCGGGTTTTGTCATTCTTTTTTGGAGGCATTATGGAACACACTCCCTATTGTTCAACGGAAATCACGGAACTTGCCAGAGCCATGCTCAAAGTGCAGGCGGATCTGCAACCGGCTCTCAAGGATCGGGAAAACACCTTTTCCCATTCACGTTACGCAACCCTCAACTCAGTCATGGACGCTTGCCGCGAAGCTCTCATCGGTAACGGCATCTGGCTTGCCCAATACCCTGTGCCTGTGGAAGCCGGGCATATGGGGCTTGTCACCAAACTGACCCACGCCGAAAGCGGGCAATGGCAATCGTCGCTCATGGTCATGCCCCTCCCAAAAGCGGACCCGCAGGGCTACGGCAGTGCCTTGACCTATGGCAGGCGCTACGGTCTTTCAGCGTTGCTCGGCATAGTCACAGAGGAAGATGATGACGGCATTGCGGCTGGAATGGATTCTGCCGGACAGACCAAACGGAAACGTCAAACACGACAACAAGAGACTCCTATCGCTATCGAAAACAAACCAACGACTGAAGCAAAACCACAGAACCAATCTGAGGAGCATATCCTTCTTGCAACCATGCCCAAGCTTGACGGCATCATCTACAGCCTGACCACAACCCAGGACGGTAAAACCTGTATTGTGGCTTCAGGCAATACCGCCAATAAGAAGCACATTCTCTCGCAAGCCGGTTTCAAATACAGCGAGCAACGCAAAATATGGTGGCGTTATGCAGAGGTCGCATGACGCCACAATCATCACATCCATAAAAAGACTCGTTTCGTACACGCGGAGCGGGTCTTTCTTTTTTCGGAGAAATTCATGTACGAATTGTGTTCTCTTTTGAAGCAGGGATTACAGGTTTCCAGTCATGCACGCACGACACTCAGTTTGGGTGATCGAAGCAAGTATGTCGGTCTTTCCGATATTGGTAAAGCGGCTGACTGTCTGAGGACTGCCGTGGCGGGCAAGGTGTACCTGCCTCAAACACTGACAACAGCAATCCCATACTCTCACGATACATTTCTGCGAACCCTGCGTATGCAACGCGGACACTGGTTTGAGAACGGCATTACCGAGGCGTTTCACGCAACAGGCATACCGGTTTTGCATCAGATGGGCATTCATGCCCGCCACCACCAGACCCCAATTATCGCGCATCTGGATTTGGTGCTTGTCACCGGCGGCAACGCTCCCCGTGTGCAGGTTGTGGAGGTGAAAAGCTGCGAGCACATTCCCGATACGGCGTATGCCGCGCACGAGGTGCAGCTCTCCGGCCAAATTGGACTTCTGAATGCTCTCTGGAGCCAGCCCTGTTTCATGGTCCAGCCCGGACAGCTCCGAACCTTCCCGGATTTGGTGCGGCACGTCTGCAATATTGCTTTGCCGGAGCAGGCGGAAAACGTCGCCATCGAAGGCACCATCCTTATGCTATCCATGAACGATGTCAAAGTATTCGGTTCCTACACTCCCAACAAAATCATGTTGGATGTCTGCCTGAATCTTGCGGAAAGCATCTGGCAAAACGCGGAGCAGGTTCGCAACGGAAAACTGAATCTGAACCAGATTCCCACAACCAAAGGCTGGCATCCGCTCTGCGATTCCTGCGAATGGAATGTGGATTGTCCCCGATTTGACGGATTGACCGCGCCGGAGATGGAGCAGGATTTGCTTGAACTGCAATCCCTCAAAGGCGCACGGGACACGGCTGCAACTCGTATCCGGGAGATGGAAGACAAGATGAAACAAATCTTTCGGGGAATCGGTACCGGCCGGGATTGGATCAGTGCGGTCACTCATCGTTTCCGCGTGGGAATCTGCGAAGGCCGGAAGACCCTGGATAAGGACCGCCTACTCACGGCGCTCGCACCCTACCTGTCGGCGGATGAGTCGGAAGCCGTCATACAGGCCGGATATAAAACCGGCGAACCCTATGAACGGCTGTATGTCAGCCCTGTCAACAAAAGCATCTGAAAGGAGCCGTTATGTATTACGCTATTGATGAAAACGCTGCCCGCATAGCCCACAATATGAACAGCTTTTATGCTTTCCAGGAAGGCAAGGTTACTGAAGAATATCGGAAACTGGTTGATGCGGCAGCCGCGCTTGCCGCTGAAAAGAAAAACTGTGTTGATTCCATGTTCCATGCAAAAATCGACGCCCTTCTGGATGCTTACTCCCGAAAACTTGCCGACTGGTATAACAAGGGCTTTGCCATCGAGAGCCGTTGCCCTTCGGTGATGATAGCGGGTCCGAGTAATTTTCCTATCCGCAAAAAGGAAAAACAGAACGCCGCACGAGACAAGCACATGCGGGACTATGAGAGGATCAAAGCTCTCTTGACTAAAATAGCCGCCACAGGGACGGGCAGCATACGTTCTGACGACCCGGATGCTCTTGCGAAGCTGAAAAGCAAACTTGCCTCTCTGGAACAGAGTCATGCAGATATGAAGGCCGTCAACGCCTACTATCACAAGCACAAAACGCTTGATGGCTGCCCCGGCCTTACCGAGGAAATGCGGCGCGCTTTGGAAAGATATACGGGCATGGGATTCATCCCGACCTATCGCCTTTCCTACAACCTCGCGGAAATCAAGCGGGTGAAACAACGTATCGCCGAGCTTGAGCGCCGTGCTGAAAATCCCTTTCAAGGCTGGACGTTTGACGGCGGCGAAGTGGTTGCCAATGCCGAAGCGAATCGTCTGCAAATCATTTTTGCCGATAAACCCGATGAAGCGCTTCGCGGCCTGCTCAAAAAGCGCGGTTTCAAATGGTCGCCACGCTTCCATGCGTGGCAACGGCAACTAACCAGCAATGCCGTCCATGCAGCAAAAGAGATTCTGACAGCGAATCTGTAGTAACACCCTCTGCAAGGAGAGAAATACAATGTCAGAAAGGACGCCAATTCATTTTATCAGAATAAAGGGACGACTCCGACAACGATCCCGGTCGGCAGTGCGCATTGGACATCAATTTGTGACTGTGAGAAGCAACAGATAGAGACAATCAGCGCTGAGCATGAATATATTGGCGTAAAGCGGCATTTATAGCCGACTGGTATTTGGGATGATGGTGCTTGAACCACTCCAGCACATCGGCATCAAGACGCAGAGTTACCGGCTTCTTGATGGGACGATACAATCTCCCGCGCACAGCCCCACTCCAGTCAAGGATTTCCGATATATCGAAAATTCTATATTCTTGTCGTCCATTTGTTTCAGATTTGTCATCTGCTCTTCAAGGGATGGGATGCTATTCTTACCCATATAACTTCCCAACATATAGAAGCAGCTACTGAAGCGGCCATTGACGCGAAGTGTGAATGACGCGCAGGATCTGGACGGTTCTCCCTTTGACCCGATACGCGAGAAAATAGGGAAGACCGTCCAGTACCAGTTCCCGCGTACCCGGAACTCTTCCGGGACGTCCTCTGTCAGCCAGCGAACAAAGTCTTTGGCCTTCCTGCCAAATACGCTCCACGACAGCTTTGCCTGCTTTCGGGGAATCCTGAGCGATATAGGTGGCAATTTCCCGCATATCCCGCAAGGCCAGACGAAGCCAATTCACTTTGTAGTATTGGTCAGCGGACATCGACTCCCCACTCAGCGAATGCAGCCTTTACTTCATCTTCGGTAGCAAAATCACCGGCATCGGCTTGGCGCACACCTTCTTCAATGGCGGCAACCTGCCAGCCTTCTTCCTCAACATAACGGCGGATGGCATCAGCTACCAGCCAAGAACGGGAGCGATCCGTCGCCTTGGCGAGCTGGTCAAGCCTGCTCTGCGTTTCTTCATCAATACGAGTAGTAACGGTGGTCATATTCCACCTCCTTGTTTGCAATATACACATTGAAAACAAACGAGTCAAATCCAGCAGGAGAACTTATGTCCAATACCATACAAATTCTCGAAAACATCACGATTACCGATTTCGACACCGGGACTGTGTTCGGCGGCACGCCTTCAGGCAAAATGGTTAAGGGCTATGCGGTCCCGTTGCTGTTCACTCCGGCTGTTGGTGTTCGCGCGTGAATCTTGACAATTCCCGAAAAAAAGATATTCCTAAAACAAGGAATCCTTGTTTTTCATTTCAAAAGGAGAACCTATGCTCGCTAAAATTACTACAAAGAATCAGCTCACACTTCCAAAGGCTGTTATGCAGCAAATCGGCAAACCGGAATATGTCGATGTCGCGCTTGAAAACGGACGCATCATTCTCACTCCCATGCAGGTGCAACCCGCTGACTCCGTAAGGAGAAAGCTGGCGGCACTCGGCATCACGGAACAGGATGTGGAGGATGCCGTCACCTGGAGCCGGGGGATACAGGCATGACGCCTGTTCGGGTCGTGCTGGACACCAACTGCCTGGTGTCCGCGCTCATCTTCTCACACGGAAAAGCCGGACAGTTACGCGCCGCATGGCAACGCGGAGACATTGTTCCCATCGTCTGCCGGGAAACCGTAACCGAGTTGATCCGTGTACTTGGATACCCCAAGTTCAAGCTTGAGCAGGAGGATATTGAAAAACTGCTCGCGGATATACTTCCGTGGGCCGAAACTGTGGCAATAAACAACCGCCATAATGTTGCGGAGTTGCTGCGCGACAAGGATGATGCTGTTTTTATTCATCTGGCCCAAGCCTCAGGTGCGGCTTTTCTGGTTTCAGGAGACAAACACCTCTTGGAACTGCGTGGCATATACCCTGAGTTGCATGTTGTTTCACTTGTTGAATTTATGGAACGAGTCGGTATAACCAGTTAAGCTTAATAACAAAGAATCTCATGAACGGCACGTCCTTTTGGATGTGCCGTTTTCATTTTGGAGGAAAAATGGAGAACACCATTGCTATCCTGCAATCGTTGCAACCCGCAGCCTTCGACGCCGGGACCCTGTTCAGCGGCACGCCTTCGGGCAAAATGGTCAAGGGCTACGCAGTCCCGTCGCCGTTCACTCCGGCTGTTGACGGGAACTACATTTTTCACGAGCAGAGCCGGGACATCGTGGTCTGGTTCATTGACACATCCGATCCGCTCTATGTTTACGGGCCGACCGGCTGTGGCAAGACGACTATCATCAAGCAACTCGCGGCCAAGCTCAATTACCCGGTGTTTGAAGTCACCGGCCACAGCGGATTGGAGTTTCCGGAACTCGTCGGGCATCACGTTGTGCGCCAGGGGAACATGGAGTTTGAATACGGCCCTCTGGCCTTGGCAATGAAGTTCGGAGGATTGTTTTTGTGCAACGAGATGGACTTGCTCGAACCATCCACAGCCGCAGGGCTGAACGGCATTCTTGATGGACAGCCGTTGTGTATCCCGGAAAACGGCGGCGAGCTTGTCGTGCCGCACCCCATGTTCCGATTCGCGGCCACGGCCAACAGCAACGGCGGCAGCGATGAAACCGGCCTGTATCAAGGCGTGTTGCGTCAAAATCTCGCACTGATGGACCGTTTTGTACTTTGCGAAGTGACCTATCCCAGAGCCGAAGCTGAAGAATTATTGCTGGAAAAAACGGCTCCGCAACTCCCGGATGGTGTTCGCAAAAAGATGGTGGAATACGCCAATGAAGTACGAAGGCTGTTCATGGGGGAATCCGGGAACAGCTACCACACCGGCAGCATTGAAGTCACCTTCAGTACACGCTCTTTGCTCCGGTGGGCTGATTTGACCATCCGCTATCAGCCCTTGGCGAATCAGGGCATCCAGCCGGTGGCCTACGCGCTCGACAGAGCCTTGGGATTCAGAGCCTGTAAAGAGACGAGGGCCATGCTGCATGAACTGATACAGCGCGTCTTCACACAACAGGGGAAGCAATTGGGGGAGTGACAGAAGGCGACTCTACCGCACAGGATGAAACCGCCTCTCACGGTTGGTATCCGGCCAATCAGCTTAAGGCTCCTCCCGTTCTCCAACGCCTGGATCAGCTTATCCCCTCCGTACAGAACGATCCTGACTCCCTGCTCACCCTTCCCGAATACCCTCGTATCGTCCTGGAAAGCCCTTCCGTGTCAGGTGGCAAGTTCTGGCTCGGCGTAGCGATGGAAAACGGTTTGTCGGTCAAGTGGGGCAAGACGGGGACGCAAGGCACCCTGAAGCATTTCCCGCTGGACCGCTGCAAGAACAAGAACCCCCTCCTGGAACTCAAGCGCCGATTCATGAGCAAAATGAACAGCGGCTATAATCTTAATCTGCAAGAAACAAGATTGCCGTAAGGAGAAAAAACATGACGACAGACATCACCGTTCTTGACCACCTGGTTGTGGTCAATCTCGATATCCACATCTGGACGGCCAGAAAGAAGCTCGTTCCACTCGATTTGGGTGGAGCGGAGCTTCCACCCGAAGACCTGGCCTCGCTCGGCAGCAAGCGCATCTGCAAGGATGGCCCGGTGCTCAAAAGGGAGGAGATCCGATGGTAGATACGCATGTGACCCTCTCCGGCTGGACGCTTGACAACCCCGTCATTCCCGCCAGCGGCTGTTTCGGCTATGGCGAGGAATTTCACGAGCTGTACGACATCAACGTATTGGGCACGTTCTCCTTCAAGGGCACCACGCTGGAGGCGCGCTTTGGCAACCCCACGCCCCGCATCGCGGAGTGCACGGCAGGCATGATCAACGCCGTGGGACTGCAAAACCCCGGCGTGCATCATGTGATCGAGCATGAGCTGCCCGAGCTGAAAACGTTCTTTCATAAAAAGGTCATCGCCAATATCAGCGGCTTTTCCGTGGCGGAATATGAGGAGTGCTGCCGCCTGATGGACCAGCAGGAGCAGGTGGGCCTCATCGAGGTCAACGTCAGTTGCCCCAACGTACATGGCGGCGGAATGGCGTTCGGTACCTGCGCCGAAAGCGCGGCGGAGGTGACGCGCGCCGTCAAGGCCGTAACGACCAAGCCTGTTTACATCAAGCTGAGCCCCAATGTGACGGATATCGTATCCATCGCAAAAGCCTGCGAGGATGCGGGCGCGGACGGGCTGAGTCTGATTAACACGCTTTTGGGCATGCGCATCGACCTGAAAAAGCGCAAACCCGTGATCGCCAACGTCATGGGCGGCTTCTCCGGCCCGGCGGTGTTCCCGGTGGCGTTGCGCATGGTGTATCAGGTGGCGCGGGCGGTGAAGATCCCCGTGATCGGCATGGGCGGGGTGAGCAGCGCGCGCGACGTGATCGAAATGATGCTGGCCGGGGCGACCGCCGTGCAGGTGGGCGCACAGAATCTGGTGGACCCCTACATTTGCCCGAAGATCATCGAGGCGTTGCCCGGCGAGATGGAACGCCTGGGCATCGAACGATTGCATGACATTATCGGAGGTGCGTGGAAATGAGCCGCGGAGACGTGATTATCGCATTGGACTTTCCCAGCGCGGAGGCGGTGTACGCCTTTCTGGACAAGTTTGAAAACGAGGCGCGCAAGCCCTACGTGAAGGTGGGTATGGAGCTGTTCTATGCCGAGGGCCCGCAGATCGTGCGGGAGATCAAGGCGCGGGGACACAAGATCTTTCTGGATCTGAAGCTCCACGACATTCCCAACACCGTCAAAAAGGCCATGGCCTCGCTGTCCAGGCTGGATGTGGACATGACCAACCTGCACGCCGCGGGCACCATCGACATGATGAAGGCGGCGCTGGAAGGCCTGACCCGTCCGGATGGAACGCGCCCCATGCTGCTGGCGGTGACGCAGCTCACCTCCACCAGCGAGGAGCGCATGCAGCGGGAGCTGCTCATCAATGCCGGCATGTCCGATACCGTGAAGAAGTACGCCCGGAACGCCAAAGAGGCCGGGCTGGACGGCGTGGTGTGCTCGCCGCTGGAGGCGGGGCTGGTGAAGGAAGCCTGCGGCGCGGCGTTCCAGACGGTGACGCCGGGCATCCGCTTTGCGGATTCGGCGGCGGACGATCAGGCGCGCGTGATGACCCCCGAAAAGGCGCGTCTGGGCGGGAGCGACTATATCGTGGTGGGGCGGCCCATCACCCAGGCAGCGGACCCCGCGGCGGCCTATCGGCGCTGCGTGAAGGAATTCCTTGGCGAGTGACAAAGGAGGAAAGACCATCATGGAAAAACAGATTGCGGGCGCGCTATTGTCCATCGGCGCGGTGTTTCTCAGGCCCGAGGAACCCTTCACCTGGGCCAGCGGCATCAAGAGCCCCATTTACTGCGACAACCGTCTGACCCTGACCGCGCCCGAGGTGCGCGACCAGGTGGAAAACGGCCTGATGGAAGTTATCCGCCGTGAATATCCGGATGTGGAGGTGCTCATGGGCACGTCCACCGCGGGCATCGCTCACGCGGCCATTGTGGCGCACATGATGCACCTGCCCATGGGCTACGTGCGCGGCGGCAAC